>Ga0310691_10007357_pt1 | contig 11499 bp, 10 predicted proteins | sample 176DNAGHGlowgp2_FD_203887 | JGI IMG/M metagenome (GOLD analysis project Ga0310691, IMG submission 203887) | Sheep rumen microbial communities from Palmerston North, Manawatu-Wanganui, New Zealand - 1766 DNA GHGlow gp2 (v2) (version 2) | ecosystem: Host-associated > Mammals > Digestive system >... | reverse complement strand
TTGTCAGAATAAGCTGCCTAATGACATTCACGGTGCGGAAGACTGCACACAAGACGTATTTCTCCTTCTCTATCAAAAGCGTGATGAAATAGATTTTAATCAAAATATACGCGGCTGGCTGTATGCTACAGCAGATCGCATCATAAGCAATTATCAGAAAAAGCAATCCCGCATTCTCCAGATGCTCAACATTGATCTGATGGAAATCGAAGATCGAAGCAGCGTTTCTGAGCAAGTGTTTACATCTCAGATGTTTGAAAGTTTGCCTGAGGATGAATTGGAGCTTCTGAAAGCATATTATGGGGCAGATAAAGGAGAACGGCGGGATGTTGCAAAAAAATGCAATCTCGCGTTGGCACAGTTGTATAAAAAGCTGCATATGATTCGTGATAAGCTTCGCAAATATTACAAAAATTGAATCAAACAAGAAAAAACAAGCACATTCAGTACATGAATCATGTGAACTGAGGAGGTGATCAGCATGACCAATGAAGAACTTGCGGAATTGATGAACGACAACAATGCCGACCTTGAATATCTGGAGGAATTACTGGATTCCTTACGAGAAGAAATGGCAAAGCCAAAAGAAGAACGAAACTGTGAAGAAATCAATGAACTAACGGAAGCAATCTCAGTCATTTGCGGGTCAGAGCAGTATTTCAGCGAGCGAACCGATGAAGGTGTTTCCAGATTGAAACAGAATTGGGACAATTCCGGTAAAACGAAAAAAAGACGATTTATTTTGCGCCGACTTGTTCCCGCTGTTGCAGCAGCGATCATCGTAACGGCGAATGTGTATTCCTACTCTGTATTTGGGATGAATGCATTTTCTTCAGCAATCCGCATTCTTGACGGCAGTATCCAGATCAGTTACAACAACGCAGATGATGACCAAACGGAGAATCCGTATTCGCAGCAGATGCTTGAAAAATGCAAAGAAGCTGGTTTCACCCCACTTGTTCCACAATATCTTCCTCCCCACATGAAACCGACAGATGTATGGGGGGAAGCAAACAATGAAAGTTCCATTCCTACAATTCTATTTTACTTTTCGGACGAGAAGAACAGGCTGAACATTCAGTATATTAACATAAAAAATGCACAAAATGGCTTTGAGCTGGGAATGCCAACGAAGAGCAATGATATCAGTGAGGAAGTCATCGACGGAGTAACGGTCTTTTTCATCAGAGAAAGCAGCGCAGAATTTCATGCATCCTTTAAGAAAGATCAGATTGTGTATAAAATTAGTTCGGATGGGATCGAAGAAGAGAAATTTAGAAAAATCCTATATTCCATGTTTGAAAAATAGCTAAATCGACGAGTGCGGCAATATTTTCCGCACTCGTTTTGTGTATTCATACAAATTTTGTGTAAAAAAGGAAAAAATAGTCTTTATGAATACATGAATAAGCAAAGAAGAAAAACACTTCATGCAGATTGGAGGTGATATTCATGAAAAGAGTACTTGCGTTATTACTGTCTTTGGTCTGTGTATTCTCAATGCTTTTATCTCCCCGAATGAGTGTTTCAGCTGATTCTTCAATTGAAACTTCAGATGATAACACAGATTATGTGCACTTGCTTGATTCATATTATTTGACACTCTCTTCATCCTCAAACAAGATGTACTTAACAGGTGTAGTTACAGCGTATGAAACAATGGCGGAGGTTGGCTTTATTGATTTTGAGGTTCAGCGAGCTTATTCGAGTACGGGAAGCTGGAGCACAACCTCCTATTCTATACCCAATCAACTCGCATACAATTCGGTATCAAAATCGTTATCCCAGTATCCTGTCCCGGTTTTAGGTGGCTTTTATTATCGTGTGTGTTTTCATGCATACGCAAAAGAAGATGCCTGGCTTTTCCCTGACACAGAGACAGAGTGGTATGAGTCGCCTGCTGTTTATGTGCCATGAGTTTGATCTGAATTAAAGAAAGGCGGTGATTCCGTTGGGCTTTTAAAAACAATTTTAGTGATAGCATCGTTCACAGGCTTTCTTTAAACTCGTTGTCACAGCCATAAAGAAGTCTGCTGAGATCGGCAGCAATTCTGCATCTGTTCTGGGCTATCACCAGCCGAAGGAACCCGCTGCTTTGAAGAAGCCGGCGAAGTGAGTTTCACATACGGCGGGTGCTACTTGCGATCGGAGCGGTACTTGTCCGTAAAGGAATCAAGCTCCGAATATCATGCAGTTCCAAACGAATGACGATTCTGCCGGGACTGCGTGAAGATTCGGATACAAACTTTACAGAGAAAGGAAAATCGTCATGAAAAAGATCAAGAAGATCGCTGCAAGCATCATGGCTGTGGCGGCAATGGCAACCAGCATGGTCGGTATCAGCGCGAGTGCATATTATCAAGTTTCTCAAAGCAAGGCTACATTTAGGTGGGATCGTGGTTATGCCTGCATGATAAACAACAACCCTACACAGACGCGCTTCGCATCCGCGTCTGTCGAATTGTTTAACAATGTGACCGGTGAACGTGTTGACTGGGATCAGCATTCTGCATCTCTCGGGTATAATGCATCTGTGTCGGCAAGCTTCTCTACCAACACGGGAAATTACAGCTGGACTTCCAGCGGATATATCTGCAACGGCAACTCGATTTATGCTCCTCATGATTGGGATCCGAATTTCAATCCGTAATAGTCACTCTTGTAGCTATAGATAAGCGTTTGCTCATTAAGGCAGTTCAACAGGGAAATCAGAAAGCTTGTTAGAATTCTTGATTTCCCTGTTGAATTCCTGTATTCTACCTTGGGAGAAATATTATGAAAATGATTTTTCAAAATTTGAAGTGCTTTTTCAAGAAAGATAAAACCATTTTCCTTGTTACCACCTTATGTACTTTTATTTCTGCTATTATAGTTTACTTTTCTTATGGTATATATCAAAATGCTCACGCATTAAAACAAGAGGCAGAGGTGGATCTAAAGCAAATTGATATTACACCGAATCGAGATGTTGATGAGAGTCTATTAACAAAGAAACAACTTTGCAAATACCTTGACTCACTTTCACCTTCACTGCTGGATAATATTGAATTAATCTATACTTCATCAGTTAATCCGCCATACTTTGAAAAACTGCCAGAAGAGGGTGGCGGATTTGATAGCTTTCATTATAGATTTTGTATTCGAGATGGTCATTATAGTATTTCTACAGTTACCAAAGAGAGTTGGGAAAATAGTGGAATGATTGTCGCTGGCAGATATCTAACAGCTGAGGAAGAGGCGGAAGGGAAAAACGTTGCTATGGTTGCAAATCCTCATGGAACAGGAAGGAAACCACAAACACAAATATTGCAAGTCAACGATGATGAGATTGAGTTATTTGGAAAAACATATAAAATTGTTGGCGAATACTCTGGTGCATGGTTAACACCAATCATTCCTTTTTTATCAATTCCAGATAGCGCAAAACTCGAGGCGCTATCTTTTGTCTTTGCTACAAACATAACAAGAAGTCAATATAATGAATTGAAGACACAGGCAGACGATGTTTTGCCAGGGATTTTGCAATTTCCTGATTTGGATTTCCCTGGCACGGATACTATATATGTATATAATAATGTGATGCTGATATCAGTCTTGCTTTCTTTACTTTCCGCCTTTAATTTCGCAATGCTCTATCATTATATCCTTGAAAAGCGAAATGTAACTTTAGCAGTTTTTAGAATTTGCGGTTGTACTAAAAATAAAGCTATTCGCGTTTATCTTGGAGAGTGCTTATTGCTCAGTGTCCCGATCTATGTTGCTGGAGCAATAGTGTATGATATAATTATGAAGCGTGTTTTATCGGATTATTTTCCATTTATGCTCGGAGCTTTCAGCCTATCAATATATGTTATACTGTTTATAATTTACATGATGGTATTGCTATGTGTTCTTATGGTATTGATAGCATCCCATGTGAAAAATAGGGTTATAGACGAATGGAGGTCATAAATGGTTTTATTTCATACAGTGATAAAAAACTTTCGCAAAAGTTTTGTTATGAATCTAATGACGTTACTGCAAACAACAGCAACTCTTATTGCTACGGTAATGATGGTCTCCACATTAAGCATCACATTTCAGTATTATAATCCATTTCGTGATTATTTTCAGGAGAACGGCTTGCTTGTTCGGTTTGAAAGTATGCATGACGCTCATGTTAATCTCTCAACGGATGCACAAGGTAGAATCGTTTATGACACACTTGAAAACACAAACGAATTGAAATCGTATTTACATGGCAATGTAAAATCAATTCTTGCATGCCATAGACCAATTACACTTGTTTCGGGAATTGGAATTCCATCAATTAGTTACGAAGATGAAGTAATAGAACGATTTCAGCCTGAATTATCTGATGGACATTGGCTTTCAAATGGAAAAGAGGCAGCAGAACTAGAAGTTGTAATTTCAGAAAACGAGTATGGCTGGAAAGTCGGCGATACAATTGAAATGGAATTTCTAAATGAACAGGGAGCTATTCCTATATCAGCTAAGGTTATAGGAAAAATTAAAGAGGGTTCAAGAGTTCTTGGATTCAATCTGTCTGGCAATGAAGATCAAAACTTCCTATTGTCTTATAAAGTATATCGGTATGATGTTGAACAGGAACCTATCTTCATATTTTCAAATTCTGCATTGGAAAGAATCAACCCCAAACCTCAGCTAGGGATTTGCTATACTACGTTTATACAATACACATCGGATGTTACAGAAGACATTATTGAATTAGACAAACAAACGCTTGCTAGTATGGGAGCAGTGGGCGGAATTAGTATGAAGAAGTTGGAGAAAGGTAATCAGAAATACATTACTGAACAATTCTTAAAGCTAATGCCGATCACAATAGTTTTACTTGCATTAGTAATGATAAGTAGTATCAGCTGCTCTGCGCTTGCAGTCAAAAGACGGCTTCGGGATTACGCAATATTTTACACCGTTGGACTGCCATGGAGACACACTATACTCATTAATTTCATTCAATCTGCTTTGATTTGTGTCGTTTCTTTGGTGGTAGCGATCATATCATTATTCGCAATATCTCAAAGCGGGTTGCAAGAAACATTCCGTGTCATTTGGAACATGGAGGCTCTTTATGTAATGGTAGCTGTAATCCTAGTGCAGATGGTTGCATCACTAATCATTCCATTACAGCAATTACACCATACAACAGCCAAAGCAATATTATCATCCGAGAGGAAGTGAGAGAAATGATCGTATTAGCTGGAATTAGGAAAGTATACAATTTCAAAAAGACTAACGAATATGAAGCACTGCATGACGTGTCCTTGGAGATTGCAGATGGCGAAATGGTTGCGATCATCGGAAAGTCCGGCGCAGGTAAATCCACATTGCTTCACATTCTCGCTTGCATTGATTCTTACGAATCTGGCGAATATCGCATAGACGATACTCTTGTGAAAGGGCTTTCCGAACGAAAACTGGCTCAAATTCGCAATGAAAAGATAGGTATGGTCATGCAAGATTTCGCTCTGGTTGAAGATTTTACGGCGATTGAGAATGTCATGCTGCCGCTTGATTTTGCAAAAAAGAAAAAGCCGAACCGGAAACAGCTTGCACTGGATGCGCTGAAATCGGTCGGCATGGACAGCATGGCGAAAAAACCGGTGAACAAGCTCTCCGGAGGGCAGAAGCAGCGTGTGGCGATTGCTAGAGCGATTGTCAATGCACCGTCAGTCATACTTGCGGATGAGCCGACCGGTGCGCTGGATTCTCAAACATCTGCCGAAATCATGGGCGTGTTCCAATCACTGAACGAGCAGGGGAAAACAGTCATCATTGTCACCCATGATATGGGTATCGCACAGCAATGTGAGCGAATTATTGAAATCATGGACGGTCGCATAATTGATTAATCGACATTTGCCAACCAATGGGGCCCCATCAAAATGTTTATCTTACAAACGCTAATATCCAACAATATGCGAAATACGCGCAAAACAAACGATATATAGACGGCGCATTAGGTTTTTTTGTTATTACACGAGATGCTGTACTTGATCATCCACACGGTTTCTCTTATCCAACCGTTGAAGCTCCTTTGTTTTATGAAGATGTAGCTGGTGACTTCAAATGTACTGCAAGTAATATATCTGCAGGTTCAAAATTTGGACGATTTGATTTCAACGCAGATGTTGACTACTTTGTTTTTCAGCCGTCTTCAACTCAAAATTATACATTGACGTCTAGTGGTTTTTCTGAATCTGATATCAATGCAATTATATATGATAAAAACGGTGATATTTTAACAGATTCGATGGGTATTGGTGATGTTAATGTTACTTTTTCTGTAGTCAACGGCAATAGGTATTTCATAAAAGTATATAACAATAGTAACCAATACGACAAGAAAGGAGATTATATCCTCTATATCACTTGATATGAAGGGAGAGCGAATATGAAAAAATCAATTCTTCTGTCTGCTTTGATTCTCACATCAGCTGGCTATGGATTTGACATATTGCCTTCAAACGCCGGAATACTTTCCTATTCAATTGAAAATATAGAAACAACAGATACTAAACCAGCGCTTTACGGACTGACGTTAAATCTTCCAGCAGACACTCTATATGTCGGAGAAACACGCCAGATCCTTGCAAACTGGGATGGAGACTGCTATCTGACAGAACCGCTCGTGATTCAGTCTGAAAACAATGACATAGCAACAGTCTACCGCGACGGACATATCTTTGCGAACAAACCTGGCACCGCATCACTTTACATCAAAGCAAAGCTGGATCCGGAAAAGGTCAATCTGGCGCCGAATGATGACGGTATCCGCACGGTAACAGCAACCGTGACGGTCGTTGATGCACCTAACCTGACAGATGAACAGCAAGCCGCACTGGAACGAACAGAAAGCAAAGAAGAAGGTTCAGCATGTCAGTTTCCTCGTACAAAAGCTGAGATCAAAAGACTCCCTTCAACGGATGCGCCACGTCTCACACTGGACACAGTAAACCAGATGATTGCAGAATCTGATTCTTTTGAAACACTCTTCCGGAAGATCACCGATGCACAGCCTTATCCGGACTATTACGGCGGAAGCGGATTTACATCTGTTTTGTACTGCCTGAATGACAATGGTACGGAGCGGATCCGTGTCATGCTTGACTGCGGACAGCCGCCGCATCAGATCATATACGAGCGACTGGATCAAAACGGCATTGCAGAAGAATCCTGCTACCTCTATCCGGAATCACAGGTGAATGAAGTCATTTCCACTGATCCTAACCCTGTTTTGAAAGATTGGTTCTACAGCACCATGAATGACATTCCTCGCGGTATTCTAGAAGGCGACGTAACTAATGACGGCAAGGTGAATGTTGCTGATGCCATATATTTGCAGAAATGGCTGCTGTGCGAGCAGGATACGCAAGAGATCAACGGCGAAACGGCAGATATGAATCAAGATGGCAAACTAAATGCAATTGATCTAACTCTAATAAAGCGCACATTGCTCTAGGATCATGATTGAAAGGCACTATCAATCCATATACAAATATTGTTATCTCATTCTTCGGCGAAATGCGCAAGCTGTTGAGACTGATACAGCAAAAAGCTTTACAATCATAACGACAAACAGAAATCCTCTGGATATCTACAGGGAAATTTGTTATCAGTTATATGAAACGTCCGATCGCGGTACACAGGAATACTTCAATAATATAAAATATCATCTATATAGATGACAAAATTATCCGCATCTGTAAGATTTAGGTCATATGTAAATATCTGCGAAAGCAGATAGAAAGGCGGTGATTTCCAATGTGCTAAATAATCTAATACAAATCGTATCATTCAAAAGATTTTATAATGAAAGGGTGTTATTATGAATCATAAGAAAATTGTTTTTTCTTTTCTAATGGTATTGTCATTTTCGACTTTTCTCCCTTTACCATGTGAACCCATCTATGCTTCTGCATATGATGATTGTGATGTAAATCATGATGGAACTACCAATGTTTTAGATGCAGTCGAACTTTTAAGATATCTTGGAGGCACACTTTATACATCAGATTACCTTCGATATGATACAAATAAAAGTTTGACTGTTGATGAGGCTGATGCCAAAAAGATTATCTCAAAACTTGCCGGTATTTCTTATACTGCAAAATACTGGGACAAAGATAATAATTGCACAGTATCATTTCCAACTGTATCTGGTTTTACACCTGATCCTGATGCATCATCAACAACATCTCGAACATATATGAAATACTCATATGTTACCAATCAATCGCTTGGGACATACACGTTAACTCCGCTGTCTGATGAATACAATTCTGATCCGTCTTCACCTACGCCAAGAGGCATAATTGGTTATGATGATCGACAACCGTCTGTCGGCTCAGAAAACACCGGAATTGTGCGATTGTTTGGAGGAACTAACGCCAATAGTACTGTTGGATTTATTGTCGGTGATCATGTCATTGCAACGGCTGCACATTGTGTATATAGTCATAGTGAACACGCATTTAAATCTCAACCGGTAATCAGACCATATAGTGCCAACGGTCATATGATAGTGACGGATTCCTTTACACCTATAGAAGTTCATATCCCAAGTAATTATGATAGTACAGGTGGTTCTGATCTTTATGACTATGCATTGATCACTGTGTCTGATGATTTATCTGATTATACACATTTTTCGCTGGGAACAACTTATAATCTTACTCCTACAGATTATTCCACTATTCCATTATATCTGTTAGGTCCCCGCGTTGAGAGATACTATACAAATCAGCTCTACTACAGTCAAGGAAATGTTGTTTCTCCAACAACTGGATCGTCAAACTTGATTTACTATGACTGTGATTCTCTTCAAGGAGAAAGCGGTTCTCCAGTTTATACAATTACGAAAGTAACAATGAATAATCAAATCTCGTATTTCTATTCTGTATTAGCAATTCACATTCGAAATGATTCAAATGTCAACCTAACTCCAACTTGGAACGCTGGAAATCGAATTACCAAATATCATCTTCAATTCTTTAATGAGAACGCTAATTCTAACATATCCTATTAGCATAACTGAAATGGAGGAATTCTCATGAAAAAACGAATGCAGTCAGCATCGTTGCTTGCAGGTGTCATGATGCTTTGTAACTGTACGATTCCCGTGCAGGCAGCTGATACCGCCGCAGAAGCCCCTATTGTACTGGATTATTACGGTACGATTGACGGCAGCTTCAATGCAGAAGCATTGCAGCGGCTGGATGACAAAGGGATGTTTCAGGATATCAGGGAGCGTTTGTGCGCTCGGTATACCGATGCGGAAACGCCCTACGGAATTTACACGTATCATTACGAAAACGGCGATGTGACCTATGATTACCTGCTCCATATCGCACCGCGTCAGAACACGATGCGGTTTGTCCTGCGGGAAGGTGCATTTGATGAAACCGTTTACAATGCCGCCAACAATCTGGCATCGGAAATCATTGCAGAATATGATGAGCGCGCATTGCCAATGGACATCGGCGACAACAAAACCTTTGAGATTACGATTCCGAAGCAGACAGGCGCATTTCCAGCACCGGTCGGTTCGGACAAAGTCGCGAATGAGCTGAAAAATGCGCTTGCGTCAGCCGGACTGATCTCGGCGTTTTACCCGTGGGGAGAGACTGCCGGTTATCTGGAACTCGAACATGGCTACCTGACTGCGTACAAAGCAGAGCAGATTGACGACTGGGATGCGGTTGCCGCATGGCTGACTGCACAGCATCCGGAATGTGAGTTGGTCTGCATTACAGAAAATGACACTGAACAGGCACAGCGCATCGGGCTGGACAGTGACCGCTATCTGAGCAGCGTGCGCCCTGTATATGCGGTGATTGTACCGGAGGAAACCGCATTTGCTGCGCAGTTTGCGCTTGCTGCGGAACTCTATGAGCAGTTCGGGCTGCGTGCCAATGCCGCCCCGACCCCAAAAGAAAATGGCGCCGGAGAACTCGTTGGCAAAAATGCACTTGCTGTTGCAGGCGACGCCGATCTCAGCGGTGCGGTCGATGTCAAGGATGCGGTGCTCCTCGCGCGGATTGCCGTTAATGATACAACCCTCACAAGCACTGAGATTACAGATCAAGCGAAGAAAAACGCAGACGTCACGCATGACGGCGTTGTCACGAGCGAAGATCTAACCAAACTGCTGCAATATCTTGCAAAACAGATTTCTCATACTGATCTCGAGAATGTTTAATTTTAACGTTACAGTTTATACTTCTCAGAAACTTAGACCGTTTCTTTTCATGCATTTATTGTCAGTTGAAGTTATTTCATTGGGCGCAGAAAACGCTCGGTGCAGCAAAAACAAGTGCCTTTTACGCGATTGCACCGTTTATAGGTGCAATGTTGTCATATATGTTTCTGCGTGAATCCCTGACAATTACTTACATGATTGCTTTCGTCATCATGGTACTCGGAACGGTATTTGTTGTCTCTGATACTCTTTCAACAAATGATTCCATGAAAGAGCCTGAATATATATGATAAAATAAAACTGAGCCACTTTTCGCAGAAATGATAATAAAAAATTGAGCCACCAAAGAAATGAACTGGCTCAGTTTTTTATTGACAAACGCAGCCTGAATGACAAAAAATCCCCCTTATCAAAGGAACGCTTGCATTCCAATGATAAGGAGGATTGTTTTTATACTGCTTCATCCTTTGTTCTGTTCATTTCCTGTCGGGCGTTTTGAAGTTCCTCCATGCGGTGAAGCTCTGCAGCAGCATCTTCGAGTCCCAGATGAGTGTACACATCAAGCGTAGTCCTCTTGCCAAATAGTAACACACTTTCGTATGGTTGATAAACAACGTAAATACGCCTTAAAACAGGCTTCTTCTGTCTTTAAGAGGTTCATCGAGCAGTTTGTAGTAGATGTAGATCTCACGGGGTTGCCCCTCGATATAGGCATCATGAGTGATATACTCGATAAGCTCCAAGCACATCTCACGGGTAAGCTCCTGCACATCGGTGTACTTTTTCAGGCGCTCCATGAACATAGCCACATCTTCCTCGTCCTGCCTGATCGTGGAGAACTTTTCTTCAAGCTCAGCAACTTCTGCCGACAGCTCTTTCTGCTCAGATTCATATTTCGCTATCAGCTTCATCGCAACGTCCTCTGACACCTTGCCAAGGACTTTGTCCTCATAGATGTTCTGGATCAGTGTATCAAGCTCCTGCAAACGAAATTTGCCATCTGACAGCTTCTTGGTGTCAACGGAATACTGCTCCTCGTGGTGCTTCGCCTTGCGTGCGAGGAATTCCGCCTTTGCCTTTTCCTCGTCCTCTACAACGAGCTGAGCGAGACTGCGAATATCTTCAAGTACAATTGCGTCCATATCCTGCATTTTGATATAATGGCTGGGACAATAACGCTTTCCGAACTTCATGTAGGAAGTGCAGTTGTAATTGTGGCGAAGATACTTTCTCGGCTTTTTCTTACTGCCGTTCGTGGTGTTGTTCCACGCAAG
>Ga0310691_10007356_pt1 | contig 11501 bp, 11 predicted proteins | sample 176DNAGHGlowgp2_FD_203887 | JGI IMG/M metagenome (GOLD analysis project Ga0310691, IMG submission 203887) | Sheep rumen microbial communities from Palmerston North, Manawatu-Wanganui, New Zealand - 1766 DNA GHGlow gp2 (v2) (version 2) | ecosystem: Host-associated > Mammals > Digestive system >... | reverse complement strand
GAGTTTTTGCCGAATATGCCTATATTATTGACCCGAAATTGGTGGTGATGGCCGGAATGCGCTTGGATTACAATATGGTACGCGACAAACAGTATTCCTCGTTGTGGTCAAGTGTCAACCAGCTCTTTTGGACGCCGCGAGTGCATCTCAAATGGCAAGCTACCAAGGATTTGTCCTTCCGCGCCTCTGCGGGAAAAGGCTACCGCAACGCCCATTTCTTTGCCGAGAACCAGTCTTTGATGCTCTCATCGCGCACGCTCCATTTTGACGGACATCCCAGTCCTGAGGAGGCTTGGAACGCTGGTGCGAGCGCGGTGTGGCAGTTCAATATGCCGGGCGGAAAAGCTTCATTGGCAGTAGATTACTTCTACACGCACTTTGTACAGCAGATGATTGTGGATTTGGATCAGGATGTCCATGCGGTGCATTATTATGCCTTGAACGGCGAATACAACGGTTATCACAACCGCTCCCGTTCGCATTCCGCGCAGATTGAATTAACCCTCAAGCCTTTGCAGCGTTTCGAGATCTTGTTGGCCTACCGTTACAACGATGTACGTTACATGCGCAACGGCGTGATGCGCCAGAAGGATATGATGAGTCCGCACAAGGCACTCGTCAACCTCAACTACAGCACACCATACGACAAGTGGAAATTCAATATCAACTGCCAGATTTACGGTCCGATGCCGCTGCCCAACACGCAGAGCAACCCTGAGCCGTACCGCCGTCCTGACGTGTCGAAACCCTACTGTCTGCTTGCTGCGCAGATCACCAAGAAGTTCCGCAAGTGGGAGATCTACGCCGGAGCGGAGAACCTCCTCAACGTCAAGCAGAAAGACCCGATCGTGCAGGCCGAGAACCCCTTCGGCGAATATTTCGACGCCACGATGGTGTATAAGCCCGTTACGGGGATTATGGGGTACGTTGGCGTGCGGGTGATACTGAAGTAATGCTGAATGCTGAATGCTGAATGTAGAATGCTGAATGCAGAATGCTGAATGCTGAATGTAAAATTATACTGATCACAAATCACTAATCACAAATCACAAATAACCAAGCTTCAATAACCAATAACCCATAACCAATAACCATTAAAAAATGTCACATAAAATATTAGTAGCGACGGGCGGTGGCGACTGTCCCGGTTTGAACGCGGTGATCCGCGGCATTGTGAAACGCGCGGCCCTGGAGGCTGACGAATGGCAGGTGTACGGCTGTATAGAGTCGTTCAACGGCATCTTGAAGGATAATGTGGAGATTGTGGAGCTCACCGAGAGCATGGTTTCCGGTCTGCATGTGAAGGGCGGCACCATCATCAAGACCACCAACAAGGGCGGCCCGTTCCATTTCCCCGTGCGCTTGCCTGACGGCAGCTGGAAGATGGAGGACCGTTCGCAGCTCATGAAGAAACGTTTCGAGAACATGGGCTTCGACGCCATCATCAACATCGGCGGCGACGGATCGCAACGCATCTCCTTGGATCTTCTCAATATCGGCATCCCCGTGGTGGGCGTGCCCAAGACCATCGACAACGACCTGTCGAGCACGGACTTCACCTTCGGTTTCCAGACGGCGGTGCAGATCGCCACGGAGGCCATCGACAAGCTCGTGACGACGGCGGAGAGCCACAACCGCGTCTTCATCATGGAGGTGATGGGTCGCGACGCGGGATGGATTGCCCTGCACACGGCCATTGCCGGCGGCGCGGACGTCTGCATCATCCCCGAAATCCCGTACCGTCCTGAGGCCATCGCCAAGAAAATCGAGGCTCGCTACAAGAACGGCATGGGCTTCTGCAACATCGTGATTGCCGAGGGCGCGAAGAGGGTCGGCGGCGATGTCGTCGGCAAAGCCCCGACAGCCGTCGGCGACCAACACATCAAGCTCGGTGGGGTAGGGGACGTCCTGAAACAGGAACTCCTTGACCTCGGTATAGAGCACGACATCCGTGTGACGGTGCTCGGACACCTCCAACGTGGCGGTACCCCCGTGGCCTACGACCGCATCCTCGCCACCGAATTCGGCGTGAAAGCCTTCGAGCTCGTCAAGGAGAAAAAATATGGCAACCTCGTGGTCTATCGCCATCCGGACATCTCATACGTCCCGCTCGAAGAGGCCGTCAAGGAACCGCACCTCGTGAAACCCGACGACTTCCTCGTACACACGGCAAGAGGAGTCGGCATGGCCTTTGGCGATGAGTTAATTAGTAATTAGTAATTAGTAATTAGAAATTTACAATACGAATCTTAAGTCATTTAAAAGTAATATCATCTAATAATTTAATCATCTAATCATGGAAAACATAATTTTAGTTAAAAGTAAGGCATTTGCTTTGCGAATTATCAAAATGTACAATTATCTCAAAGAGGAGAAGAAAGAATATGTTTTATCTCAACAATTATTAAGAAGTGGTACGAGCATTGGCGCAAATGTGAAGGAAAGTGTGTTTGCACAGTCAACTGCTGATTTCTATGCTAAAATGTACATAGCTCAAAAAGAAGCTGGGGAAACAGAGTATTGGCTTGAGTTATTATATGAAAGCGGATATATAGACCAAAAGCTGTTTGATAGTTTTCATACTGATTGTCAAGAACTTATTAAACTGTTAGTTTCAATAACCAAAAATTCAAAAAAAACAAAAGAGTTTCATAAATACAATTCAGAAACGGAATAATAATAATTTCTAATTACAAATTTCTAATTACTAATTATGAAAAAGATAGTAGTCCTTTCCGGTGCCGGCATCTCGGCTGAGAGCGGCATCAGCACGTTCCGCGACAGCGACGGCCTTTGGGAAAACCATAATGTGGAGGATGTGGCCACCATTGACGGGTGGTATCGCAACCCGCAGCTGATCATCGACTTCTACAATGAGCGGCGTGCGCAGTTAGAGCATTGCGAGCCCAATGACGCGCACAAGTTGGTGGCGAAGCTGGAAGAACAGTACGACGTGACCGTGGTCACGCAGAATGTTGATAACCTGCATGAGCGCGGCGGCTCCTCGAAGATCATCCACTTGCACGGCGAGCTTACAAAGGCTTGCAACGAGCGCAAGACGGAGGTTTTTGACATCGGCTACAAACCGATGAAATACGGTGAGCGCGCCAAGGACGGATCGTTGCTGCGCCCGTTCATCGTCTGGTTCGGCGAGGCCGTGCCGTTGCTCGACGCCGCCGCCCGCGAAGTGGAGCAGTGCGACATCCTCATCATCATCGGCACCTCGTTGGCCGTGTATCCCGCCGCGGGGCTGCTCTACTATGCGCCTGCCAATGCGGAGATTTACGTCATCGACCCGAAACAGCCCGGAGCCATCTCCCGCCGGGTGACTTACATCACAGAAAAAGCAACCGTTGGAATGCGGCAGCTGTATGGCCAGCTTTGCGGCAAATAATCAAAGAGAAATATCCATTATGAGTAAATTGGCGAAAATTTGTGTCGTATTGTTGTGCGGGGTGACCGCTCTGCTATGTACCTCATGTGAAAATGTGTTCTCCATCGAATACCGCATTGTAAAATCCTGGCAAGTGTCGCACACCTACCTCAATGGAGAAGAGATAGATTCCACGGAGTATATCGGCTATGCTCCGAGCACCTATTATAATATATATGCCGACCATGTCATGTCGGTGATGGCAAGATATAATGGTGAGTATCGTGAATCCACGTTTGCCATGTGGGTGGCCGACCAGAAGAATAAGACAGTGAATTTTCAATATACGTTTTTCGGGAAAGAATACGATTTCACAGCTGACATCCTCAAGTTGAACCGTAATGAACTTCTCATAGCGTTCACCGACGAAAAGGGGAATCATTGGAAGTTGCAGATGTTCTCTAGGTCAAACTATTAGGATGGGAGCAATTGTTCCACATTCGGGCAATGAAGTACCCTCTACGGGGCGACATCCGTGGCTGTGGGTGTTCGTGGGCGCGGCATTTCTGCTGTGCCTCATTCTTTTTTTGCAATATCAGAAAGTGTTGGGAGCAAGAAAAAAGGCCCGTCAGGAGTTGAACCATCCGGTAAGTATGCAAGAAGGCGGTTCTCCGATGGTTCACTTCAGCGCAAATGATGTCATTGTGGAAGACCGATGGAGTCTGCTTGCCGGAGCCCATCCGACGGTGACCTTCCGTTGCCGTCTTGACAAATCCGCGCCTTCCTGCCGACGTGCGGTGTTGTGCTATCGCCCACTTGGCGAAGAAATATGGAACACCGTGGACGCCTCGGTGCGTCAGGGTGCCGCCAAAGTCAAACTCCGCGACCTCTATCGCGACATGCCCTACGAGTGCTTTTTTGTGATAGTCACCCGCGACACATTGTTCCACAGCGCCACAATAAGATTTGAAACCTGAAACCTGAAACTTTGACCCTTGACCCTTGAACCAACAAAAAATGAACATCACCATAACATATAGGCGGACACGACGCATGTCGATGCGGGTAGTGAGCAACGGCGACCTGCACGTGACAGCACCTTACCTCACCTCCAAAAAAACGGTGATGCGGTTTATTCAGGACAACGAGGCCTGGATTGCGGAGGCTCTGCGAAAGATGAAAGAGGCCAACGAGAAACGTTATGACTTTTACGCGCAGCTGCCCCAGGAAACGAAGGAACAGGTGCAGGAGGCAGTGGCACGGTTGGATGTGATACTGAAACCCATGTTGTTGAAATACACCGCCTTGATGGGGGTCAACCCCACCAAAATCACCTACAAGCCCACGATTTCCCGCTGGGGTTCTTGTAACAAGAAAACGGGGGCCATCCAGTTCAGCACGTATCTTTTGCTGTTGCCTGATTTATGTGTGGAACACGTTGTAGTCCACGAACTTGCGCATCTTATCGAAGCCAACCATGGCCCGAAGTTCCACGCACTGATGGACCGCTATTTCCCGCGTTGGAAAGAGGCACGGAAAGCGACCCGGATGGCGGTTCGTAAATCGTAAATCGAAAAACGCAAAACGTAAATCGCAAATCGTAAAAAAATGTATTTTTGCAAATTGTAACATTTGCGAAAAAGAGAGCTATTATGGATAACTTCATCGTATCAGCGAGAAAATACAGACCTTCAACGTTTAAGTCTGTGGTGGGGCAGGAGAACATCACCTCGACGCTGAAAAACGCTATCCGGAACAACCAGGTGGCGCAAGCGTTCCTCTTCTGCGGCCCGCGTGGGGTGGGCAAGACCACCTGCGCCCGCATCTTCGCCAAAGCCTTGAACTGCGAGCACTTGACGGATGACTTTGAACCCTGCAACACCTGCGACTCGTGCAACGCCTTCAACAACTCGGCCTCGTTCAACGTCTTTGAGCTGGACGCCGCCTCTAACAATTCCGTGGATGGGATTCGCGATCTGGTGGATCAGGTGCGCATTCCGCCGCAAGGCGCCAAGTACAAGGTCTATATCATCGACGAGGTCCACATGCTCTCGGGTTCGGCTTTCAACGCTTTTCTGAAAACGCTGGAGGAACCACCCGCATACGCCAAGTTCATATTGGCCACAACAGAGAAACACAAGATTCTCCCTACGATTCTTTCCCGCTGCCAAGTGTATGATTTCAAGCGGATTAACGATAACGATATAGTGCGGCACCTGCAATATGTGGCGCAACAAGAAGGGGTCTCCGCAGAGGAGGATGCCCTGCGTGTGGTGGCTACCAAAGCCGACGGCGCCCTTCGCGACGCACTCTCCATCTTCGACCAACTGGTCAGCTTTTCTGGTAAGAATATCACCTACAAGGATACCATCCAGAACCTCAATGTGCTGGATGTGGATAACTATTTCCAGGTGATGGATATGGTGCTGAGCGAAGATGTTTCGGGAGCATTGCTGCTTTTGGACGATATTCTGGCGAAAGGATTTGATGCGCAGAACTTTATTTCCGGACTCGCCACGCATATCCGTAACCTGTTGCTCGCGCAGAATCCGGGCACTGTGCAGCTGCTCCAAATGTCCGACGCTATTAAGCAGAAATTGCAGGTTCAGGCCCAGAAAGCGGACAGGATGCTGCTCACCCGCGCCTTGGAACTGGCCAACCAATGCGACTTCAACTACAAGATGTCGAACAACAAGCGGTTGTCGGTGGAGTTGTGCATGATGCAGATCAATGCCAACTACGTATATATGAGGCACCGTGCGAGGCAATCGCAGGAGCGATAACATCCCGGAAGGCGCAGGCGGTTCCGCCGAAGGCAATACCCCCGAAAGGCGTATGGCCTCAGAACCCCAAATCTCCACTCAGGGATTGCAGTTTACGGGCTTTGCGCCCATCAAACCGCTTCCCTCCATCAAAGAGGTGGTGGCGCAGACGCAAACCCTGACCCAGCAGCCAGTGGCACCTGTCACGGACGAAAAGCTGGAGGCTGCTGCAGTGAAGAAAGAAGAAGCAGCGAACACAGCTTCGCCGCAGCCGGAAGAACAGCTAAAGGAGCAGCCAGAGCAACCCAAGGCAAACCCGGAGCCGGATGCCGAGGCACAGCCCGAAAGACAGACGGAGAATTTCACCGAGTGCTGGAAGCAGATGGTGGATTCAATCTTCCAGAAAAAGCCGGCCTTCTACCATCAACTGTATGATTATCAGCCTGTCTATGAGAATGATGTGATCTCTGTTGATGTGGAGAATGATTTCCAGAAAAACCAGCTGGAGATGAGCAAACGGGCCATGTTGGAATATTGGAGAAACCATTTCCATCTGAATGTTGACGATATCGAGTTTGTGATTCGTGAACATGAAAGGAAAAAGGTGATTTACACGAGCGAGGATAAGGTGAACAATATGCTGGAGCAGAATCCGGAACTGAAGGATTTTTTGCAAGTGCTGAATTTCAGGATAAAAGATTAGACGTGAGACTTAAGACTTTGACCTTCTGAAACTTGAAACTAAAACTTAGAATATGAAAAAAGGACTATTATTTTTAGGACTATTGGTGTTTACACTCGTTGGCCGTTCGCAGGCGTTGCTGCATCATGCCGCCGAGGATGCCCGCTTGGACAGTGTGCGGTGGGCAATCAATCTGCCGCAGGAGTACACGGGCGAGGGTGTGATTATCGGTATCACCGACTGGGGTTTTGACTACACTCACCCGGTTTTCTATGACACGAACATGGTGCATTACCGCGTGTTGCGAGCCTGGGACCAGTTCAAGACTTCTGGCCCCGCGCCTGCAGGATATGACTACGGCACGGAATATGTCGGTGCTGAGGCGCTGCTGAACGCGAAGTGCGACACCAGCAATGTGTATGATTATGCCTACCACGGCACGCATTGCGCCGGTATCGCCGGTGGCGCCGGAGCGGGTACCATATATCGCGGCGTGGCCGTGGATGCGGAATACCTTTTTGTCAGTGTCAGTTTGACAGACCAGGAGGTGATTGATGCCTGGCGTTGGATGTACGATGTCTCACAACAGGAGGGCAAACGTCTGGTGATCAGCATGAGCTGGGGGTTGTATTATCTTGACAATATGGACGGGACAGGCCCTCTGGCCGAGGAGATGCAGAGACTCAATGACCTTGGCGTGGTCTTCGTTACCAGCGCAGGCAATAATGGTGACGAAAACGACCATCTGATGAACACATTCACCCAGCAGGACACTATCCGCACCTATTTCACCTTCCCCAGTTCATCCATCGGCTCTCGCATCACCATGATGAACAGCGCCAACCAACCGTTCTCGTTCTCCCTGTTCGCCATGGACAACTCCTACAACATCCTTGCGGAGACCCCGTTTTATGCCACTTCCGATGGTGGTCTCGTCAACTCCCAGTTGGTAGTCGATTCCGACACTATTCGCTTTTGGTTCGAGGCGGAGGCTTCAGATGAGTATAACCAGCGTCCTGAGGTGCAGTTGCGTGTATCCAGAAACTCCGGCCACAAATTAGGGCTTGCAGTAGCTGCGAACGGTGGCGAGTTCCATGCCTGGAACATGGCGCTCATCGAGACCGATTACGGCAATTGGGGCGGCACCTTTGTGCGGCCCAGCCAGCATCCGGACTGGATCCAGGGTGACGCGCTCTACGGAATCAGCACTCCCGCCAACATAGATTGTTCGATTGCGGTGGCGGCTCACGCATCACGCTATACGGCTCCTGCCGGAAATCTTGTCGGTGGTGGAATCACATCCTTCTCCAGTTCTGGTCCTGGATTCCATGACGTCAACAAGCCGGACATTTCCGCGCCTGGAAAGAGCATCGTCTCCGCCATTTCCAGCTACACCAACACCTATACAGGCTCTTACACGAAGTCGGTGGAATTCAACGGACGTACTTATCGGTTCGCCTCCTTGTCGGGAACATCCATGGCAGGGCCTTTCGTGGCGGGCGTGGCTGCGTTACTCCTTCAGGTCAACCCATATCTTTCCGCTGCACAAGTGAAGAATATCTTGTTGCAAACGGCTTATAATGATCAGTTTACAGAGCAGGCAGGTCCATTGCGTTTCGGAAGCGGAAAGGTGAACGCCTATCAGGCTATCCAACAAGCCCTGACTACGGTGGGTATAGACGATTATGTCATCAACAAGGAATCCTTGTTCACCGTATTCCCGAATCCTGCAAGCAATCAGTGTTTCGTGACAGCAAACACCGAGTCCGCCGAATCTTTGTGCCAGCTCATAGACCTGACGGGACGTGTGGTGTCGCAAACCATACTCACTCCCGGTGTGAACACGCTCAATCTGCAGCACCTCACGCCTGGTTGCTATGTGATGAAGATCACCGACAACAAGAAAGTAGTGACGAAAAAACTTGTGATCAACCACTAACCATCTAACCTTTTTTCGGCACAATTTTTGCAAAAACATAAAGCTGTAACGAAGAGTCATGGGAGATTATATTCCAAATGAAGAGCAAGAGAACAAGACCGTGGTGCGGAAGTATCGCGAGTTGTTGCAGGTGGTGTATCCACGGACGACTGTCGAGGAGCGCAAGCAGATCCGCAAGGCCTTTGTGCTTGCCACAAACGCTCATTTTGGGGTACGGCGTAAGAGCGGTGAACCCTACATTTACCATCCGATAGCGGTGGCCATGATTTGCTGCGCTGAGATGAACCTCGGCGCCACTTCGGTCATTTGCGCCCTGCTCCACGATGTGGTGGAGGACACAGAATACACGCTTGACGATATGCGGGAACTTTTCGGCGAGGTGGTCGCTAACATCATCGACGGTCTGACCAAGATTGAGGATTTGGTGGTGGATAACCAGAACATGTCCATCCAGGCGGAGAATTTCAAGAAGATTTTCCTCTCCATGTCGAAAGATGTGCGCGTCATTCTCATCAAACTGGCCGACCGCCTGCACAATATGCGCACACTGGATGCCATGCCTCCCGAAAAACAGCTGAAGATAGCCTCCGAAACGTCCTATTTCTATGTCCCGTTCGCCCACCGTCTCGGTCTGTATTCCATAAAGAGCGAGCTGGAGGACTACGCCATGCGATACACCAATCCGTCTGAGTATTTCACGATTGCCGAGAAATTGAAAGAGTCAGAAAAGGAGCGCTCCACGATGATCCCGGAGTTCATTGCTCCGATAAAGGCTGCCTTGGACAAGGCTGGCATTCAGGCTGAAATTACCAGTCGTACGAAGTCGGTGTCTTCCATCTATAACAAAATGCTCCGCAAACAGATCAATTTCGAGGATGTTTACGATATTTTTGCGGTCCGTTTCGTGTTCGACAGCCCGATATACGAGGAATTCGACATTTGCTGGCGTATTTATCATATTATCTGTAATCTGTACCAGACCAATCCGTCCCGTGACCGCAATTTCCTGACCCATCCCAAACCCAATGGCTACCAGTCGTTGCACGTGACAGCCATGAGCAAGCAAGGGCGTTGGGTGGAGGTCCAGATCCGCTCCAAACGGATGGACGAGATTGCCGAGAAGGGACTTGCCGCGCATTACCACTACAAGGAGGATGGCGATAATTCGGACACGGACTTGAACGAACGTCTTGAGAGCTGGCTGTTGAAAACCCGTGAGATTCTGGACAGTAAGGATGCAGACGCCCTTGACTTCCTCAGTGAGGTGCGGCTGAATCTCGGCTTGAAGGAAATCTATGTTTTCACGCCCAAAGGGGACATGAAGACGCTTCCACAGGGTGCTACAGTGCTCGATTTCGCCTACCTGCTGCATACCAACCTCGGCGACCATTGCATCGGCGCGAAGGTCAACTACAACATCACGCCGGTCAACAAAGCCCTCAGCAACGGTGATCAGGTGGAAATCATCACCTCCAAAAAGCAGTTTCCGAAGGCGGAATGGTTGGAGTTTGTGCAGACTCCCAAAGCGCGCAGAAGCATAAAGGATTTTTTGAGGAATGAGCAACACCAGCTTATCTCTTCCGGAAAGCTGCTTTTGAAGCAGTATTTTGATGAACTGAATGTGGATTTCACGGAAGAGAATATCCAGAAACTGATGGATGCTTCTTTAGAGAAAAGTCCCGAGGCATTCTGGAACAGTGTGGTTTCAAAGAAACTCACCAAGCAGAAGATCACCAAGCTTCTGTCGGTCAAGAATGCCAAGGAGCTGGCCGATTTCCAGCAGAAGGTCACCCAGGAGATTGATAGCAAGCCCCTGAACCAGCTTATTGACGAACAGATGCATGTGACCCCGAACGCCTTCTTGCTGGACGACGACTACGAACAGATCAAGTACGTGCTTGCCGACTGCTGCAACCCGATTCCCGGAGACACCGTGGTGGGCTTCCAAGTGTCTGACAACCGCATTGTGGTGCATCAGACCAGCTGCCCCAACGCCATCGCGCAGATGTCGCGTTTCGGCAACCGCATTATCAAGACCAAATGGCGCAAAGGCCAGAACATCGCCTTCCTCTCCGGCATCAAACTCAAGGGCTTCGACCGCAAGGGCATCATCAAAGAGATGATAGATGTGGTCACTTCCCAGATGGACTTGAACATCCGCTCGTTAAACATCGAGACCAAGAACAATGTCTTTACCGGCACACTGATGCTCTACATACAGAGTGTCAGAACCTTGAACAACCTCATTGAGCAACTCCGCCAGATCGACCAGATGGAGTCCGTGGAACGGATCGGGTACGATGTTAATTCATAATTCATAATTCATAATTCATAATTTGAAACGTAAAGCCCTATACATGCGAAGCGCAGTGTGGGAACATCCGAAAAATAAATCACCAAAAAAGTACAAAAAAATGAAAGCATCAGAAATTTTAGCATTCGTGGCAGGAGCTGCCGCAGCTACAGGAATCACCCTTTTGTGCACTACCGAAAAGGGTAAGGAAATCCGCCAGAAGGTGGGTGAGAAAATGACCCGCGAGGAAATCGACCGCCTCATTGCCAAACTGAAGGAAAAACGCGCCTGCGCCCCGAGCGAGGACGACTTCAACATCGACATTGAGGATGACGATTTCGAGAATGAGATGCACGATGAGGAACTGTAATGGATATCTTAGGTAGATTCACCAAGAAATCGGAACGCAGCGAGAAGACGTGGGCGGACGCCAAGACGTACTTCTCGCAGCG
>Ga0310691_10007355_pt1 | contig 11502 bp, 9 predicted proteins | sample 176DNAGHGlowgp2_FD_203887 | JGI IMG/M metagenome (GOLD analysis project Ga0310691, IMG submission 203887) | Sheep rumen microbial communities from Palmerston North, Manawatu-Wanganui, New Zealand - 1766 DNA GHGlow gp2 (v2) (version 2) | ecosystem: Host-associated > Mammals > Digestive system >... | reverse complement strand
TAAGACAATCAATTAGGGGTTAAAGTGGGGAGTTAGTACAATTCAACCGTTTCCAAGATGGTAAGGGTGTCCGTGTTCACCATTGATATTCCGTTGTTTCGCTTGACAAGTTTGCCAATCTTGTTCACCCCAGTTGTCCCCGTTACATCTATGGACATATTGCCGACCATAATATCGTCAAAATACACCCCGGTAGAATCACGAATAACAAGCGGAGAATAGGAAAGATAAATCCCCTCAAAAAATTCCCCATACACAACTCCATTGCAGAAGATTCCGGCCACTTGGTTGTGCTTTATTTCAATGCCGTTCACCACCCCGTGTGCGTGGTTTGTCCCAGCCACGAACATCATAGCAAAACGGCATCTTGTTGCGTGTCCAGCCGTGAAGATAAGGTTTCCGGATGCGACATACACCCCAATCATGCACGAAGTTACTGTCCAATTAGTGTACTGCGAAAATTCGTGTTCATTCTCGCAGTAGATGCCGTTGTAACAATTTGTGATGAAAAGGTTACAGGCATTCAGTCCCCTTGTGTAGTTCATCCCGGTATGATTGACCCGGATGGCAGACCCCGTGATGTGATTGATACGGAGATTCTCCAAGACCACATTCTCACAGTAATAGAGATAGATGCCCTTTTCCGTTCCCATATAGTTGAGGGCAATTGCGTCCGCCTCCGTTTCAACAAGGTCATATCCCGTCCCCGCCACAATTCCGTTCATTTCAACCGTGTAGTCCGGGCAAGTCCCCACTATTTCAAGGTCGGAAATTTTGATGCCATCAGCATTTGAGGCGGTGATGGCGGTTTGGCATCCATCGGTAAGAACGAGCCGTGTCTTTCCGAAACTGCCCCGGACTGTCATTCCGGAAGTCAAGACAATTGGAGACTTGACTTCATAATCATAAGGGCCGAGAACGATGTCATTACCGCCCTGTGCGATGGCTTCGTCAAGGTCGGGAGATATTTCGCCTCCACGCGAAGAAGTGTATTTTACTTCGACCGCTATAATGTACCTTCTCCCTTCTACCACATCCCCGGTTGAAATCGTTAGTCTGTCCGTATAACTCGTTTCGCCCGTTCCTTGTGAGTCTCGCATCGCAATGGGAGAGTCAGCAGACCCAACCGCAATGTATGTCGGAGTGGCAAAAAAGGATGCATCAAATTCCGGTGTGATGTCATTGATACCTGCAACCACCGATTTAACCACCGATGTGAGGACGGAATAGTCGCTTGCTTTAAGCAAATAGACCGTTATATTCTTAGATGCGGTTGCCTTCATCCGCACACGGTCAAGTCTTGCCCCAGCCGGGATTGCCGTCCGCGAATCGAAAAACGCATAGTTCGCATCACCACCACCTTGTATCGTGAAACTGCCGTCTATCCACGTTTCGGACGGCGTTACCTTCGTTTCGTACAAAAGGTTATATAAGTCGGTTATTTTCCCGTCAAGGGCAACATCTTCCGCCTGCAGTTCTGCGATGTCATCCTGCAAATCTTGTATATCTCCATTTACTACGGATTCCGTAATAACAAGGATTCCCCAAGAACGAGTGTTAGATGTAGCCGTCCCCGAAGTTATTGAAAGGGAATATGATGTGGTTGGTGATAATCCAGTTTTTGCACCGAAATAGGTGGAACTATTGATGCCTACATACATTTCTCCGTTGGAATAGTATGCATCTTCCAACACTATGTCAAATGTCTGCCACCCTCTCGTACTTGTCAAAGTTACCTCTTTGTAGGTAATGATGGAAAGGTCGGATTTCTTGATGAAATATACCTTAAATGTTCCACTATGTTGGCCGAAAATGGACACCTTTTTTATCCTTGCGGTTGGACTGATAAGCAATCTGGTATCGTAGTAGATACTATCGGTGTTGCCACCCCAAGTCGTGTCAAAGTTTATTTCCGAATATGCTTGCGAAGGGAGAAGGATTTCCTCGTTTATCCCATACACTTCTTGGCGTAACTGACTGATCTTGCCGTCAAGCACAACACCCTGCGCTGCGCTCAACCCAATCGTAGGATCATCGGTCGTGAGGTTATTGGCCAGCTCGAACGGATAATCTACGGAAGACCCGGTGTTACCTTGCGGGCCTTGAGGACCAGTTGCTCCCGTATCTCCCTTCTCTCCCTTGGGGCCTTGTGCACCGGTGTCCCCTTTTGCGCCAGTAGCGCCAGTAGCACCAGTGTCACCCTTTTCTCCCTTGATTCCGGAGAAAGACAGATTCATTGTTGAGCCAGACACAGATGCTGTTCCTGATGGCGTTCCAGTTGTGGCTGACACCGAGACATTTACGGTATTGATAGTATTCTGCTTACCGGATAATGCATCGTACACCGCCTTGGCTGACGGGTACTGCGTGTCGGTGGAAGAGGATGAGATGGATGTTACCTTGTTATTCTGGTACTCCGGATTGGTTAGAACGGCGTCGGACGAATAGACGTATCCGGTGATGTTTGGCTCGACCGTGATTCCGGGCACGGGATCGCCAGTCATGTCGCGGAAGGCCATGGTCACGTAGTCGAGGTCGCCGGTGTTGGCGTACAGCACGAGGAACAGGTCGCCGTTGTCCTCGTAAACCTTCGTCCAGATGATCATGTCCGTGCTGACATTGTCGCCGGAGACGTAGATGGTCACGCCATGGCTTTCCGAGTAGTTGACAAGCCACCGCTGCGCGTACACCTCCGTGTCCCCGCCGCTGTATCCTCCCTCGATGTCGACCGTGAAGGCCATCCCGTCGGTGCCTGTGAGCGGCACAAGGACGTATGGATTGTCGCCGGTGTTCAGTTTGACGACAGTGGGAGCGGGCGCAAGGCCGAGCGGGGACACGGTGAACGTGAGCGTCGACCCGCCGCCGTACGAGACGATTGACGGCTCCGTCACCGTCACGCCGAAGCTGGAGTAGGTGCCCGGCTGGATGGCCAGGTAGAACGTCGCCTGATCGAGTGACGCGGGAGCGCTTGACCCGGGCGTGATGATACCGCCGTAGCCGGCGCCTGCGGATGCAAGCGCGCTGATGATCGCAAGCAGGTCGCCCTGCAGGATGTCTCCGGTGATCAGTCCCGCGCCGTTGTTGTAGATGTCCGCCTGTATCCTGGCAATGAGTTGTGAGTATTGCATAGCCTTTTTTTGTTAGTCGTAATTTTCGGCGCAGGTCGTATCCATCGGCACCAGCAGGGTGACGTTGGTGTACACGCCCGCGCACTCGTCTGTAAATCGCTGGTTGAAAGATCGGAACGTCACCTCGCCGTCTGTGACGATGTCCTCCGCGTCCAGCTGCAGCAGGAGGTTGCCCAGCATCTGGATGCCCGCCGTCTGTATCTGCAGGCGGTTGGCCCCGTCGTTCTGTAGCAGGTCAACATAGAAAAGCGTGAAGGAGTAGCGGATCAGCCCGGCGGAGACGTCCGCCCGGTGCTCGCCCTGGGTCCAGGCGAAGACGCCGTACTTCACTGAGGGCAAGGCGTTGATATCGAAGACATCATTTCCCACGACGGTATTGACCGCGGGGGACGATGCCGCGAGCCGCTCCATTGCCAGTATGACGTCGCGCAGTGTCATTTGCAGCCTCCTCCGATGATCTTGCCGCGAGCGCCGCCCAGATTGATGCCGCAGCTGGCCGCCGTGTACAGGTGCGAGTGGATGCGGTGCACGTCTCCTTCGCAGAGTTCCGGAAACTCTGCCCTATTGTTGAGAATCCAGTTCTCGAGCATCAGGCAGTACTGGTCCGCTTCGTCCTGGTAGCGCTGGATCTCGCGGTCGATCTCCTGCGACGATGCCGCCTGCAGGTTCTCATCCGAGGCGCGCATGACGCCGAAGTTCCCGATCTTGTATGCCACTTTCGGGATGACCTCCATCGCCGCAAGGGCGGTGAGGTAGTACTGCGCCTTGACGAGCAGGGCGTTGTAGTATTCGTGTTCGCCGATGGTGCCGTCCGCCACCATGGCGATGAGCCGGTCGGTGAGGGTGTCGCCGATTATGATGCGCAGCTGCATGTCCTGCGCCTTGCGGATGGCCGGCTTGATGTATTTGCCGTCCACATTGTCGGAGATAGCGGTGTGCTCCCGAACGAAGTCGGGAGACACCAGCAGCGCCTCCGTCACGGCAGTCGTAGTCGGTTGATCTGGTACGTATGCCATGGCTATTCGATGTTTGTTTCCGTCTCCTCGTCCAGGGAGAAGGGTTTGATCGTAATGACGCCCGCGGCTCCGTAGATGCGCTCGTATGCCTCGGTAATGATGCGCTGGACGGGGCGCACCTGCGTCCGGTTGTACAGGCGGAACGCCTGCTGGAACTCCTGCTCGTTGAAGCCGGTGCTCTCGGTCATGATGCCGAACAGGGCGGGAATGGCACGGAAGGCGGAGAAGATCTGCTGGCGACAGTGCGTCGACAGGGCCTTGTAGCGTTCGCCGAAGTCCTTCACCTCAAATTCGCGGATCTCCGTCGCGGCGTCCTTGTTCCGATTCCATGAGAAGACAATACGTGCAGCATTCTGATGTCCGGAGAAACGCTCGTTAAAGGCTCGCTCCACACTTTCGCGTGTGGCGTCGGACGGAATGCCATTGTTAAAATTGACGATTGCCGAGGCCGTGAAGCCGTTTTCCAGGGAATTGAGATGGAAGTCGGTGATGTTCCGCTCGATCTCACAGTCTTTGACCGATGCCGCGTAGATCGGCGCGGGGTACGTCTGCGTGTGCTCGTTCTTAACGTAAAGGATGGACGAGGCATGGCGGTCGCGTTCCGCGTCACTCATTCCAGCCCAATCGAGGTCGCGGATGAAGGCCGGGTAGACGGTCACGCCGCGGCTGCCGCCCTTGTCCCATTTCTCCGAATACCTGAACACGCTGCACTCTGAATCGGTGCGCAGGAATCGCATGTCGACGTAGTACACCTCCGAGACCTCGCCCGCGAAGTTCCTGATGACCTGCAGGGCGAAGCCGCCGTAGATCTCCCAATCGCGCGCGATGCTCCGCACCTGATCGCGGATGGTGTCGCCCTTGTAGTTCATCTTCCCGCCAGGCAGATCACCCGTCAGCGGTCGGATGGCTATGTCGTCGCCGGAGATGAAGTCCACGTTCCCGTTGATGATCGAGCGGAGCGTCGGCACGGTGTTGTAGAGCGACAGCAGATAGTACGGATAGAGGTTGTCCGCGCCCCAGGTGACGTACTCGCGCCCGGAGTAGCTGCGCTCTTCCGGAGACGGGATCGTCCCCTGAATGTACGGATCTATTGCGGCGAATGAGATCTTGCCCTTCGCCTGGTTAGTCGGTTGTGTCATATTGCTTGTAATTGATTTCTATGTCCGGGACGGCAGGCGTGTAACTCCCCTGCTGCACCATCATCACGCCCGTCTCCATCTCATTTCCGTCGTCGTCGCAGAGCGCGTAGTAGTACATTCCGCGCTCAAGCGCGAGGCCTGGCGAACGGCTGCCTACATACCAGTCGCCGACGATTCCGCCGTCGAACTGCAGGACGTACTCCACGCCCGTATCCATGTGGCGGAGGTGCAGCTTGCCAGCGAAGGACGAGCCGTCTGTCATCTGCGCCGTGCGCGGGATGACTATGCCTGTCTGCGTTTGTGATGTCAGGTAAAACATGCCTATCGTTTTGCCGGAAATAGCGCAGGAGGGTCGGATGTAAATGACAGAGGGGGCCGTTGCCGGTCCCCTCCACCAATATGCGATTGCAGCGCTATTCGGCTACGGTGCTGATGACGCTCTCGTCCACCTCCATGGGCATCTCGAGGGAGTTGTCCTGCAGGGTGATGGAGTAGCCGTTGCGGTCGGCGCGTGCCGTTCCCGTGAGGCCGTCTCCGGCGCTGATGACCAGCGGCTCATCCTTGCCGAGGTACCAGTAGGCACCATTGGCGTCCTTCACGATGGCGACCAGCTCGCCCTGGGCGAGTGCGGAGATCTCCACGCGCTTTGACGTCTCCATTCGTGTGAAGACCATCACGAGGTCGGTCACGACGAAGGTCGCGCCGGTGGTCTGGTCGACGGTGTAGTTGGAGGACATGCTGCCGGTGTTGCGGCGGAAGTCGTACGTCTTGAACTTGGCCGACGCCTTCATCGTGATGGCCGAGATCTTGTCAGCAGACTCGGTGATGGCATCGATGTCGGCGGCGTTGGCGAGGTACACCTTGACGATGCCGCCCATGGAAGGCGCGCAATCGTTGGCGATACCGGAAAGAGTTTGTAAACAAGCCATATTCGTGTAGTTTTTATTTATTCATCGAAAAAAGGGTGGGTGATTGACCGCCCACCCTTGCTCAACTCATCCCGTCAGCCTCCTTATTTGGTAGGCTGGGCGGCGAATGTACCGAGGACGATCTGGTCGGGGAAGTGGTAGGCGACACCGCTGTTCCACTTGACCTGATAGCGGAAGGTCCGGTTGTCCTGGCTCCACCAGAGGTCGATACGCTCGTTGTCATTTTCGGCGTCGCAGCCGTAGACGAGGTTGTCGGCGAAGGTACCGACCACCTTCAGGGTGCCGGTCAGACCCGGAGTGTTGACGATGAGGCAGTTGGTGCCGGGCAGGATGAACTCGTTCGGCATCTCGTTGACGGGGCCGCTGTAGTGGTACAGATTGGCCGCGACAAGTCCGAGGATGAAGAACTTGTAGATGTTCATTCCGACGAAGATGACACCGCCGCGCTCGAGAGCCTCGGCAGGCATGGCTGCATACACGGCGACGAGGCCGTCGTAGGCGCTGGTGCCGCTTGCGATCGCCTGCGTCAGAACGGAAGTATCGGCGCCCATCTGGACCAGGAAGCCGTCGATCAGGTCGCTGTTGCCGGTCTTGTCGCCCTGCCAGATGAGGGTCTCGATCTTCTTGTTGATCTGGGCGACGAGGGTGTCGACGATGTACTGCTCGAAGGGCAGGTCGTTCTCGGTGGCTGCGATGCGCACCAGGTATTCGGCGTACTTGCCGAGCAGGGTCTCGGGGCAGATCTCGCCGTCAACCTTGATCGCTGCGGTCGAGATGGTCCGCTGGGTGAGGGTGATCTCGTCGAGCGGGTTGAATCCGCACCCGCTGCCGTCCTGGAGGACGGGGTTGAGATCGAGGTAGTTCAGATAGGCGTCTTTCTTGACACCGGTCTGCAGGCCGATGCGGCGGCGGGTATCCGTGCCGACAAGGGCGAAGTTCTTGACGATGATGTCCTGGTTGGTCTGCACGTAGGCAGGCAGGGAGGACACGAGGAAGTTTGTAACAGCCATAGTTTAAAGTTTTTTGAAGTTGTTCACGTTTGGGTTTTGCTATAAAATAGCGTGGCGGGGGCGTTGTAAATTTTTACTTGCGCATCAGCCTGGCGATCTTGTCCAGACCGCGGACGCCGGTGTCCTTCGAGATGCCGTGCATCTTCTCCTCTTCGTGGGCGGGCTTGGCGGCGGACATCCTGCGGTAGCGTTCGACCTCCTTGCGCAGGCGGCGCAGTTCTTCCGCGTCCTTCACGCTGAACGGCGACTCGTAGTCGAGCGGGACGAACATCGGTTTGACCTCGATGGGCTCGCCGACATTGGCGGTTCCATCCTCGTTCCAGCTGACCGGGAAGCGGTACGTCTTGCTGCCTTCGTCTTCCCACACCTCTGCGACGGCAAAGTCGTCACCGGCTTCGATGACGTAGAAGTCGCGGTAGCCCTTCGCTGCGATCGCGTCGGCGATCCGGTCCATCTTCTCGTTGTACGATTCCTCGAAGGCCTCGCGCATGCGGCGGAATGCAGCCGCGACGGGCGTTTCTTCCGGTGCCACCTCGGCGTCGGGGTCCTTGATGGATGCGACCTTGCCTTCCACGACCGTGATGGTCTTCCCGTCAGCGGTCTTGTAGTCGCCGTCCGCGGCAGGCTGCGACAGCTCTGCATCGGAGTAGACGGCGTCGCCCTCCTTCAGATCCTCGTTGCCTTCGTGGTAGAGGATGCCCCCCTCGGTCTCGGTCTCGCCGAACGACTCGACCTCGGCCTCCGGATCAGTGATGGATGCCACCTTCCCGTCGGACACGGCGATGACCTTGCCGTCCTCGGTGATGTAGTCTCCGTCGGCAGCTGCGACACGGTTGCCGTCAGCGTCTACGATATAGACGGCGTCGCCCTCCTTCAGGTCGTCGTCGCCGTCCCAGCCGAGGACGCCCTTGTCGGTAGTGACCTCGGCAAAAGCCATCAGCGCCTTGCGGATGGCCTCGCGGAATTTGTTGATCTTGCTCATGATGTTGGATTTGGGTGTTTGTTTCTTTAATTTCTGAATCGGCTCCAGAGTGAAGTAGCCCTCCAGGGAGAAGCCGCGGAACGTGCCATCCTTGACCTTCGCCCAGACGTCATCGTTGACGATGTGGTACTCGGCGAAGAGGCTGCCGTCTGCGATGTCGTCGAAGCCTGCCGGGCTGATACCGGCGGCGCTGTCCTTGATGAAGTACTGGACCATCTGGACGCCGTCGACATCGCTGCCGTCGCGGTGCATGATGTTCACGTCGTTCTGCCTTCCGTCCAGCAGGTACTTCTCCGCCATCTCGCGGATGGTGTCGGCGGTGTAGACGATGTAGTACTCGTAGCCATCATCGTTGCGCCTGTAGATGGGATAGTCGGCGCGCATCACCACGCCGCGCACGATGCGCTTTTCCTCGTCCGCTACGCTGAACAGCTGGACGGGCTTGTCCTCGGCGAATACCTGGAAGTCCGACTCCACGGCGGGGCAGTCCACCAGCGAGACGCGGAGCATGCCGTCGTCCTCGCCGATCACCGCCCGGAAGACCGGGATGCCATGGAATGTTGCAGTCATAGTTTGTCGTTTATTTTGCCTTAGATAGCGCAAATCTCCCAAATGTAAACAAGGACACCTCCGCGGCGCGAAAGTGTCCAGAATCGAAAGTAAAACGGGTTTGTCAGTACGTAGCCTCGGCCAGCTGCGTCTTGTGGTAGTCGGCATTGGCCTCGAGGTCGGAGTTCAGGATGTAGACCTTGTTCGCGGCTGCCATTCGTTCGTATCTGTCCTCCTCGCGCGCGGTGGTGACGTTCCGCACCTCCGGGATGGATGCGCCCTGCGACGGGGCGGACACCGTGGCGGGGATGGACACGCCGGCACCGGACGAGTCGCCGCTGCCCACCTTCGTCGACTTGATCTTCGCAATCTGGGCAAGGCCTGCAGCCGTCACGGCGGCGGCGTTGATCGCGCCGACGATAGGCCCCATCGGCGGTCCGAGTTTCTGCGCGGACGTGTACGCGGCGAGCGCACCGCTGATGGTGTTGATGACCGCCTCGCTGATGCGCAGCGCCTTCGCCTTCTTTGCCGATTCCTCGTCGGCATCCGCGTCGTCCTCGTACATGCCGGCGATGGTGCCGAGCAGGCCGGACACAGCCGACGCGGTCGACTGCATGATTTCCAGACGTTTCTCCGCTGCGGCCTTGGCGTCAGCCGTCTCCTGGTCCGTGATGCGCTTGCGCTCGTTGTACGCATTGAGCGCCATCTCCGTCTTCAGGTCTTCGTACTGTCGGTACGCATCAGCCTGCCCTTCCCAGTCTTCCAGCGCTTCCGCGTCGGCGATGTACTGCTCCAGGAGTGCGAGCCGGTCCTCGTTCGCACGGCGCTGGATATCGTAGGCATTGGCAGCCTTGGTCTTCTCGTCCGAGTCCGCCATCTGGTTGTAGGCGAGGCGTCGCTTGGTCAGCCGGTCGGCTGCAGCAGCCGCGTCCTGGAATTGCTTCTGACGAACCTCCGCGGCCCGTTCCGTGCTCGCAAGTAAGTCATCCAGCACGTCGTCTGCCATCTCCAACTCGTCCTCCAGCGCGACCTTGATTCCTTCGGCGGCAGCCTTGCCGACATCTTCGCCGGTTTTCTTCGCCCTTCCGCCCTCGGCGGCAAGCCCGTCCAGGAACGCCTTCCCGGCGTCCCTTCCCTGCTGGAAGTTCGACTTGAACGAGAAGCCCTTGGTGAAGGCGTCCTTGATGCCGTCGATCGTGCTGCCGACGTCTTCCTTGATCTTGCCCCACTGCCCGGTGAACACGTCCTTCACGACGTTTCCGAGGCCCTTGAACGCCTCGACCGCCGAGCGGATAGGCGTGAGCAGGTACTGCAGCATGGCGTTGCCGACGCCGACTGCTCCGCTGACGATGTTACCGAGCACGGGCGCGGCGCGCTTGCCGAGGTCGATGAACCAGTCCACCACCTTGCCCAGCATGTTGCCCAGACGCTCGAACAGCGCACCGACCATATCCGTCACCGGCTTCAAGGCGTCCATCGCCCGCTTCATCGCGTCGGTGAAGGACGTCGACTCCTTCAGCCCGCTGGCGATCTTCAGCAGCAGCGGCGAAAGCAGCATGAACGTACCTATCACCGGATTGGTCGAGAGCAACTGCATTGACTTGTTAACATTTTCGCCCGCGTTCTTCACCTGGCCCAGGAATGGAGGCAAGCCTCCTATCACCTGCCCGAAATTGTCGAAGGCGGAGGTGTAGTTGCCGACGTTCCGCTGGTATTGTCCCATGTCGGCGTCCATCGCCTTCAGTTGGTCGTTTACGGAGTCGATCTGCATGGCGAGTTCGGCGAACTTCTGCTTGCCTTCGTCGGTGGAGACGTCCACGTTCCGGATCTCCTGCTTCATCAGCTTCATCTGGGCGACGAGGCTGTTGTAGGTGGTGCCGACACCCTTCGCGGCCTTCACCACGTCATCCATGGACGCGGACGTGCCGTTCATGGCGTTGCGCAGCGCCGCCTGGTTGACCTGCAATTCCTGCAGGGTGTCCTGGTATTCCTGCGTTCCGATCTCGAGTCCTTCCACCGATACCGTCACGCCGTCCACCGTCTCCGTGTAGCCGTTGAGCGTGCGCTGTAGTTCGCGGATGTTATCCTTGAGGTCGCCTATGTTCTTGATCGATTCGCTGGTGCCAACCTTGAAGATGGCCACCTGTTCCATGTCTGCCATAGCTAAAAATCTTGCCCGTTAACGTAGTCGTCGATGTCCTGCACCTGCACAAATTCGCAGTCGGTAAGCGCCCATGCCGTCAGGCTGTGGTTGCTTATCTTGTTGAGCGTCCAGAGCGCTCCCTCGTACCACCAGAAGCGGCGCAGCAGCCCGGCATCCACGCGGAGCCCGCCGAGGTCGGCCTTGCAGCGCATGACCTTCGTGTCGCCGTCAAAGCGGTCGCGCAGGTAGTTGCGCCAGCACCGGTCGTAGATTGATACGCCGCTGCCGAACTGGTAGTACTGCGCCGGCACGGCCATCTCGCGCGGCTCGCCGTAGTCGAGGGTGTGCTGCACCACGCCGCCGATGCTGACGTAGTAGCGGCGGAAGACAGGAATGTCTATTCCGGCATAGTCGCCCGGCGTCAGATCCCAGCACCCCTTGCCGCCCGTGGCGTCCATCATGGCGGACGTGTCGTCGCTCACCTTGAAGTACGGGTAGGTCGCGTCCCCGCCGTAATACAGGAGGATGTTCGCACCGTCCACCGCCTTGCCGTCCGCGGAGTGCAGCTGGATCTTCTCGGCGATGTCATAGCCGGCCAGGGCTGCG
>Ga0310691_10007354_pt1 | contig 11502 bp, 10 predicted proteins | sample 176DNAGHGlowgp2_FD_203887 | JGI IMG/M metagenome (GOLD analysis project Ga0310691, IMG submission 203887) | Sheep rumen microbial communities from Palmerston North, Manawatu-Wanganui, New Zealand - 1766 DNA GHGlow gp2 (v2) (version 2) | ecosystem: Host-associated > Mammals > Digestive system >... | reverse complement strand
ATACAATGGCTTTAAATATCAAATGTAATCTGGAAAACGACCTTCAGCGTTCAACATCTTGCGGCTATAGCCTTCCTCAGATTGTAGAAATCTGGTTGGCAAACCAAAGTGACCTCGCAGGTGACCCAACCGTAGGTACTCCTACCGGTGGTTCAGGTCTTGAAGTTCAGTCTATCACCATGAAGACTACAGGTGAAGGTTCTTCTGCTACAACTGCACGCTGGTACAAAGTCGAACCGGCTGTGAACTCAGCCAGTTGGTCAGACAACCTGGGCGTAGGTGGAAACGGTAACAAGTACAAAATCCAGAGCGTTGGCTTTAGTTTCTCCAGTGCCTATGACGCAGGTATGGTTGACACGGTTGATGCACTTGCTTTGGGTAAATATGTTGCAGTTGTCAAGATGGTAGACGGTTCTTACATCATGCTCGGACGTGTTGCCGGTCTTGAGGCTCAGGCCGACGGTGTGAACAACAGTGGTACTGGTGACCCAACTGCTGAAGCAGGTCTTGTTGTAACACTTACCGGTAATACAGTGGAAAGCGCACTTCCTCTTTCTGAGGCCGCTATCAATACCGTTATTGGTGCAGAGTAAGATGTACAACTAATTAGTTTTTATATATAATTCTTTATTTGAAAATAGGATATTTTTTATTAATATCCTATTTTTTATTTGTATTTATAGTAAATAAACTATTAAATATAATAAAATATGGCGAGACCAAAAGGCTCAAAGAATAAACCGAAGATAACATTCTCCAACAAGAACGGTTCAGCGTGTATAACCGTCAAGATGGAGAAACAGATTGAAAACACACCGGTGAACAGGAAAAGTGCAATGGGATGGGTGAACTATGGTGTCCGCAATGACTACCCACAGAGACTCAGTGACTTGTATTATAATTCAGTGACACATAAAGATGCAATTGATTTTGGCGTTGATGCAATAGTCGGCTCCGGTATTGATTATGAAGCGATGTCCTTGAAGGAGGGCGACACAGTGCCTAACTACCAGGAAACATGGGATTCCATTATCACAAAGTGTGCAAAAGACCTACTTTTGTTCGGTGGCTATGCATTACAATTAATTTTAAACAATGACCAGAAAACCGTCAGTGTATATCATCAGCCATTCGGCGATATAAGATACAGTGAACGTGATGAGGACGGGGTGATAATGTCATATTGGGTTTGTCCGGATTGGACTATGACATCGACATATCCACCTGTTGAACTTCCTGCATTCGGCTTCCAAGAGGATGAGGAATTGAAATCGGGACAAGCATATCTCTATGTGTATCAGGACTACTGCACAGACCTTGCATATTATCCGGTTCCACAGTACATTGCAGCGTTGAAACCTATTCAGACTGAAATAGAACTTGAACGTTATGATTTAAGAACTGTTGTGAACAACTTCTCTGCAACCGGTATTCTCTCACTTCCAAGAATTGACGATGATGAGCAGCGTGAAATGGTGTTGCAGAACATAAAGGCTTTGTATATGGGTGCAGACAATGCCGGAAGCCTTATTATTAATTTCAGGAATTCGGATGATGAGAAACCGGCTGAATTTGTCAAAATAGATAAAGATTCAAATGGTTCTGTGAACTTGTTTGAACAATTGAATGAACGTGTCGTGGATAAAATAGTTGCAGCACACAGAATACCTTCAAAGGGTTTGATAGGATATAAGATTGAAGGTGCTTCATTGGGTGGCGGAGGTAATGTACTGGCAGTTGCATATAATCTCTATATGAAGACTGTTGCTAATAGCAATAGGAAGAAACTTATAGGTACTTTGAACAAAGTATTAAAGATGAACGGTATCGACACACAGATTATAATGAAGCCTCTTGATTTCAATATCATGGAGACAACAGACACGAACGGTACACAAGACGAAGAAGTAAGGGATACACGAAACGATTCAACGGAGCGTGCAACGACTGAAAATAAAAACAAAAACCTTGATGAATAATGGCAGACATAGTTAGACCTTGGACATTGATAAACGATGCATACTTTCGTGAGTTTTCACCGATTCCCCTTAATTTCAATTTGGATGAAATAAGACCGTTCTATCCTATTGCTGAACAGTTATGGGTTATTGACGTTATCGGTGTTGCTTTATATAATGAATTGATGCAGCAGGTGAACGACAATAATGTAACTGAACTTAACAGCACGTTGTTATTGAAGATTTACCCATATGAGGCAATTGCCATCACCTATGAAAGCCTTCCTTTCGTGGCATACCATTTTACAGAAGTTGGCCTAACTAAAGGCAAGTCTGAGAATAGCGACAGTGCTTCAATAAATGACGTTAATTTTGTAAGCAGACGCTTGAGAGACCAATTGGAACTCTTGAAGAAATATCTGAAGAAGTTTCTTGACGATAATGCAGACCTATATCCGTTGTATAAAGGTAACGACGAGATAGGATGCTGTGAGTGTAAGACCGGTGACGAATGGATATGGAATTATTATTTCAATCCCGGTATCAATAGATATGACGTTGAGAGAATGAAAGCACGCTGTATGGCTGCAAAGTACAAGCCGAACCCATACACACAGTTATATTCACTGAAGCCTACACCTATTGATATTTATTAAAGACCTACTCACACCGAGTAGGTTTCTTTGTATCTGAAGGTCACACCTTTATGGGATTTGCGTTTTCCGTTGCAACATTCAGAGACAGCACTTTGATTGAATCCGTTTCTTCCGGCTTCATTGGCTGATGACCATTCACACATGAACTCAAGTCCGGGATATGTCAACTGAAATACTATTTGTGAACGTTTCTCTTTGATTCTCTTATTGCGTGTACCAAAATTGACATTATCACCATGCGTTAGCAAATTCAGGTTGCCCAACCGGTTATCTGTAGTTATTTCATTGATGTGGTTGACCTCATATCCTTCAGGAATATCTCCATTGAAAGCCATCCAAACGAGGCGGTGAACTGAATGACGTTTTTGTTTTCCGTCTTTATACAAACCGACTTGCAGATAACCATCTTTTCTCTTAACCGGTTTTAATATCCTACCTTTATATAATCTTAATCTGCCATCACTATATTTTACCCATCTGTCTAAACTCCTAATTCTCCCATAGTTCGACGCATCATAGCCTTCATAATTTTTAATTGGTTTCCAAATCTCCATTTTTTTGTATTTATTATAAATACTGCAAAGGTATAAAAAATACCCCAAATAAAAAAATATTTTTAGTTAAAAATCATTAATGATAACAGAATACAGAAGAAACCAATGTGAATATAAGATGGGGAATCTTAAGTCGGTCGTGTATCTTTTGCCGAAGGACACAACAAGAATCCTTTATACAATTGATGACCACGACGGCAAAGTTAACCAAATTATAGCATCCCAGTGCATTAAACTCGAAACAGTATCTACCAAGTTGGAGGTAACTGAAAGTGTTGATACCAGATTGAACTTCGACACTACCGTTACTGTCAATTTGAGGGAAAAATGGGGCGAGTTATGGATTTCGCTTCTCAACCGGATGAGATTCCAAGACTACTATGTAGTTGTAGAAGATAACATGGGAAGCCAATACATACAAAGCCCGGAGTTTACTTCACAGTTTACATATACCTACAATTTCAATTCATCTAACAACGACAGCCACAATGCGGAGATAAAGTTCAAGTGTTCATCGAACAATCCGGTACTGTATATTGAACAGAACGTCTATGGTACTGAGACGATTGGTCAGGATTGCAAATATCAGGACGGAAACGTGGAGGGATTATGGCTTACACCATACAACTATGCATTTGCAGACCCGGACGAGAACGGACAGTTCACCACAATCACTTGTGTAAAGGGAGAGGCAATGCATCAGGTTGACTTTGACCCACAGAGTTTCCAATTCAGACAGCAGTATGACGGTACACAGTATGCGGAGAGACTACAGTTCACAATTCCGTTTGAAAAGTTCAAATATTATTGGAGATACAACCTGGTGGAGTTCACACAGAACCGCTATGCAATTGCATTCAGAACCACACAGGGCAACTATGTGGCAGCCGGTTTTGAGCATGGATTCGAGCCTTCATATACAATCGAGACAACCGAAGCAGTGGATGAGATGAATAAAATTACAATCACGTTGAACCATCAGGGGCAGAACAGCATCATCTATTGCTCTGACAGGGAACCTGAGTTCATTGATTCTACAACTGATGTGTATGTGCCGGTTACACAACCAATTAAAGACCCAATCACAGGTAGAAACCTTGCATACTATCACTGTATAAGCAAATCAGAGGCAATCTACACCTTGGTTCAGATGTGTACTGAGACAATGATTCCTACTGATAGGTATATGTGTCTTGAAGGATATGAATCAACCTATGCAAACCTTAATATCGTTGGTACATATACAAGGGATGCGGATTTCGGTTTCCCATTGATATTCGAGAACTATGATTGTAGTTATAAGGACAATTGTAAACTTGAATACATACCGAAGACTGTGTACACATTCGCCTATGCTGGACAGAGTTTCACCACACCGGTACTTGGACCCTGTCCTTGGGAGATACATTCATTGCCGGATTGGATTCAATGCGACATAACATCAGGTGACGGAGGCATCAATTACAACGTGACGTTCACTTGTACAATAGACGGTACAGAGACACCGGTTACAGGAACCGGCTATATTCAGTCCTTTGACAATGTTGGACTTATACAGTTTGTCTGTCAGAAAGAACCGGATTGGTACAAACCTTTTATACACAACATCACGGCAGAGAAACAGACAGTAACGACATATGTCTATGAAGGTTTCGACAATTACACAGTATGCGAAGTACCTGAAGGCATTACATACAAGAAGATATATGGTACAAGGAAACTTGAAATCTATGTACCGGAGAATACAGACCCCAACAACGGAAAGCAGTATAGGATAAAACTTTGTTCACGCTACCATGAGGACGGATATATAACCATCAATCAGGATATCATCTACTACCAATGGCGTGAAGTGACCGGTGAATATATCTGTGAGAAGAATAATTCCTACAAGAAACTGAGACGTTACAAGGGCTATACACCGGACAATATAAACATATTCACCGGTGAACAGAGGACAGGTTCACCGCTTGTCTCCGATGATGAAAGATGCAAGACAGAAGGAGGTGGTGATGGAGAGAACTACAGATATGAATGGATACCGGGCTTCTATTCATGTAACGGAAGGGACTACTATGAATGCTCCAAGAAACGTGAGAGTTTCGATGCCGGAGCAACATGGGTATGGACTGATGAATGGAAGTTTGACACCCTTGTAGAGGCCGGCAGTCCTGAATGTGCATCAGCACCGACAGAGAAGCAGTACAGGATGATTATCGACGAAAGCCAATATGAATGCGACGGTACTACTTCATATTACATCGAGTGCCAATGGTACACTTATGACAACATAGCATGGTTCAAGAGCGACCCTTCAGTATGCCAGAGAAGCAGTACTGTAAGAAAGACAAACGACACAGCGTGCGGTGAGCCTATTGATGACCCTACGTCCAACAACAGATGGATTGTAACTGACGGATATGTCTGCATAAACGGTGACAAATGGTCAAGGCTGAGATTGCAGAGGTCTATGGATGGCGGAGTTACCTGGTATGACGAGAATGTATATAAACCAAACCAGTTGATTGAGAATGATTCAGAGGACTGTCAGGATACACCGGCACCCCAATATGGATGGATTTGGTGGGCAGGAAAGAAGATATGCCAAGGCGTTGACTCCTACAATGCTTCAAGGTATGGCTACAGTTTCGATGATTTCAATACATGGTATGTGGTTGAACCGGAGGAATGGATGGCAACGTCTCTATCAATGCAGAATGACCCCGACTGTGGATATTCACCAAATGCACAATACCGTTGGAATACCAATACAGGATACACGCTTTGTAATGACGGTAATCTTTACAAGCGTGATGACTATGAAGTTTCAACCGATGGTGGTCAGACATGGGAGAAAACAGGAGAGGCAAGAATAGGTGAACCCATCGAGGAAGAATCAGAACAGTGTCAGGACGTGGAGATACAGTATGAATACCGGTTAGGCTCAGACTATGAGTGTGACGGCTGTAATACATACTATCTTCTTCACAGGTGGGAATCACAGGACGGTGGACAGACATGGTATGAGAGCGACCCGGAAGTAACGTCAAGGTCAACAACTATAAGATTACAGAATGACCCTGAATGCGGTTGTTCACAGCCGGGAGAAACACAGTACAGGTATGTGGAAGTAGAAAATGATTATTTATGCGTTTAGGACATGGCATATTACAGATTTACAAGATTACAGCAATACATCAACGGTCAGCCTACCGATGTCTATTCAAAGGGTGAGAGGGTTGACGATGTTGACTATAACACTTATGACGATTGCATGGGCGGTACTACAAATACAAGGTGGGTTTCCATTCCCCAGACCGTTTGTTATAATGGAGACCTTTGGTCTATGGAGAAAGAGCAGATAAGTTATGACGATGGTGCTACATGGGCTGACACAGGTAACACAAGACGAGCAGCCGTTATCGAGCCGTCCGCTTCACAGTGTTCAGGCGCAGACAACGATTGGAGAGTTGTATATGGCGAATACATCTGCAATGGAACGACGAAATGTCTCAAAGAGGCTGAATATGCGAATAACGTACCTACCGGAAGGACAAGGGCGGGAAGTATAGTTGAACTGCTTTCAGTTGATTGCGGAGTGATGTACCAATGGGTCACTGTATCGGGAGAATATGTATGTGTATTCAAATGCGGACGTGCAGACAAGTACACCAAGCAGAAGCAGCAGTATTCGTTGGATAACGGCGTGCATTGGGAGGATACCGGTGAGACACGTGAGGGAAATTTCATAGAAAAGAACTCTGCCGACTGTGGTTGTGACACTTCGGTTACAAGATGGGTCACTGTATCGGGAGAATATGTATGTGTAGGTACTTCAAAATACACGAAAGAAAAGGAACAATCTTCAACGGACGGGACTAACTGGACAGACACCGGCAATACACGTGCAGGTTCTCTTATCGAAGTCTCTTCATCTTCATGTGCATCTACAAGATGGGTCACTGTTTCCGGTCAATATTCATGCGTTGGAACTGACAAATACAATTTGGAGAAGGAACAGTCATCGACTGACGGAACTAACTGGACAGACACTGGTAATACAAGAGCCGGAAGTACTCTGATAGAAGCCAATTCAACTGATTGCGGATATGTACCTACACCTATAACAAGATGGGTTGCAGATACCGGTTATGTTTGTGTAGGATATGACAAAAAGAACAAAGAAAAAGAACAGATAAGTTATGATTCCGGTAATACATGGACTGATACCGGTGCAACAAAAGCCGGTTCTACACTTATCGAACATGATTCAGAGGATTGTCAGGGGGCATTGCTTAGATATGGCCATACTCAATGGTCTTTTGGAGATAATGTTAACCTTCCATACAAGGCTTGGGTTGAAAACGGGACTGAACTATATATAAAAGTAACCACTGACGAGGATGTACAGCGACAGTGTTTCCCCGGTTCAACAAGTGATAATCCTGTATGGCAGGGAAGTCCGTCATCGTGGGGTGGATTAAGATTCCAAGCAGGTACAAGTAACTATGGTACTTTCACCTTTGCAGGTTCTCAAATAGACGATGTTGAGAAGTCAATAACAATGCATCATACCTTTACACCTAAACATAATAGTTGGTTTATCGTTGTTACAAGTTTTGATTCATCAGTTCCATCATTTGACGGTTATAGTGATGAAAACTATATAGCAACAGTTACCGGTCCAACTGTAAAAGTATATTATGACAATGGTTATGTAAGAGGTTCGTTGAAAGTATTGTTCAGACTTACAATTTTTTATAAATATAATGTTTAAAAAACATAGATAAATGGCAGACAAGTACAAGAAACTTAAAAGACAGGTCTCAAACGATGGTGGAATGACATGGCAGGACATGATTCCATATGAATATATAACCGGAGAATTGATAGAAAGGGATTCTCCGGACTGTAACAACGTCGAATGGAGAACAGTATCAGGTTATATCTGTGAGGAAAACACCACCGAAATGACACAATGGGTTGCAGATACCGGATATGTTTGTGTTGGATTTGACAAATACAACAAAGAGAAGGAACAAGTCAGTTACAATTCAGGTATTTCATGGGCAGATACCGGTAATACAAGGGTCGGTTCTACCCTTATCGAACAGAACTCAACCGATTGCGGATATGTTGCTTACAGATGGGTTGATGATACAGGATATGTATGTGTAGGATTTGATAAGTATAACAAGGAGAAGGAACAGCAGAGTACAGATGGTGGAGAACACTGGACAGACACAGGTAATACAAGAGCCGGTTCTACATTGATTGAATCTGATTCGACAGATTGTGGATATATACCACCTAATAAGGCATATTTAGTATACCAAAACGATAAAGATATGTATGTAACAAATGACTCAACTGGTATTCTGACAAGAAGAGAAACAGGAGGTTATGCCGCAAGTAGTTCTAACTATTATATTGGGAAACTCTTAACGGCAGAAATAAGCAACGCAGTTACAACATTAGGGTCTGCCTGTTTTTCAGGTGCTAAAAATCTTACAAGCGTTACTGTACCTTCAAGTGTTACAACTTCGCAGGGGTCTGCTTTTGTGGAAACAAAAATAACGGCATTCAGTGCTTCCGGAATGACAGGAATAGCAGACACTGATTTCAATTATTGCAGTCTGCTCACATCTGTATCATGCCCCAACGCAACGACTATAGGTTATAGAGCGTTTGGTTCTTGCTATGAATTAACATCACTTAATTTAGGAGCAGTAACAACAATTGGAGACTCGGCTTTTTTGGCTTGTACAAAATTAAATTATAGTATACCTTCAACTGTCACTTCAATTGGGGAAGGTGCGTTTGCCGGATGTGATGCTATAACTTCTGTTGTAATACCTTCAGGTGTAACAGAATTAAAAATAAACACATTTAAAGAATGTGAAGGTATTACATCTGTAAATCTCGGTAATGTGCAGACACTTGGAAAATGGGTATTCAGAGGTTGTACTTCATTACAAAGTATAACTATACCTGCGACAGTAACGACGCTTGGTGACTATGTATTCGAAGGATGTACAAGTCTTTCCTCTATTACTGTGTTTGCAACTACACCACCTACAGCCACAGCCGGCTCTGAAATATTTAAAAACACATCATCAAGTAAAATAATTTATGTACCGGCTGAGTCAGTTGAAGCATACAAGGCAGCGTCCGGTTGGAGTTCATATGCAAGCCGAATCCAAGCAATATCATAAATAAAAAACTAATTAGTTTAAAATAATGGCAGACAAATACAAGAAACTTAAAAGACAAATCTCAAACGATGTTGGATTGCCGGTAATAATGGTATTCCATCCGGTTGGACAATAGTGGATGCAACATAAAGCAAAATGTATTTAATATAAGAATAAAGTTATAACACACAGTATAGGATACAATGTATAACATTTCAAACCAGAACAATACAGTGGTCATTACCAACGGAGAAAGGACATGGGCTTTTCCGAAGGGCACTATATGGCTGCACGGAAACAGCGGTGAAGACCAATCCGTAGATGTGAAACTTGCAGCATCGAGACAGACTATAATCTCTTTCAGATATGATGACTGCAATATGGCCGGTGCAGACGCATTGGAGACGATTCAGAATATAATACAGATAATCTAAGATAAAAGATGTTAGAGATAACCAAAAGCAATAATTCAGTGGTGTTCACCGGCACGGACAATAAGTATTTTCCAAACAACGGCAAGATAACAGTACCGCTTAACTCGCTGATTATGGTACTTGACTCATCCGATATGGTCACATTCCGTTCATCTGCAAATAACAACGTGTATTGCAGCGGAAGAATCAGCCAGATAAGGATTGCAGGAGCCACAGTAACCAAGGAAAGCATAGTGGCACAGTTCGATGCTGTCTCAAACTCTTCATCCGGTGGAGGCGGAGGTGGCGGTGACTATGACGATACAGAAATCAGACAGTTAATCGCAAACGAGAGTGCTGCAAGGGTACAGGGAGACAATAACCTTCAGACACAGATAGATACCGTGAATGACGATGCAGTAAAGGCATCTGTATCCGGAACTACACTTGTATTGGATAAATTAAACTAAAAATAAACATATAAAATATATTTTATAAAATGACTATTGATAAATTAAAACTTAATGGTGTGGACTACACCATCGTTGACTCCACAGTTGCTACCCAGATTCAGAACGGTACAGCAAACTTCTTTGATGGAGCAGCATATGACAGCAATACCAAACGAATCAATTTCTATCACGGTTCTACATCTGATGCCGGTAATATCAAGGCTTACATCGACGCTACTGCTTTCGTTAAGGACGGTATGGTTGACAACGTAGAGATTTCTAACGGCTACCTCGTTATTACTTTCAACACGGATGCCGGTAAACAAGCAATCAACATTGCCCTTACTGACATCTTCAATCCTGCTAACTACTACACCAAGAATGAGGTAGATACAGCATTGGGCGGCAAACAGGCAACACTTGTATCCGGTACTAACATCAAGACCATCAACGGCAACTCAATCCTCGGTGAAGGTAACATTACAATCGAATCAGGTTCACAGATTACAGTTGACTCTGAGTTAAGCACATCTTCTGAGAATCCTGTTCAGAACAAGGTGATTACCGGTGCATTGAACAACAAGGCTAATTCAGCAGATTTGGCTACTGTTGCTACCAGTGGAAACTACAACGACCTCTCAAATGCTCCATTCGTGCCTACGGTCACATATGATGCAACCAACACTGCATTGGTTATCAACACCGTTGCTCCTGCTCAGTCTTAAACGATAAGGACAATGAAGTAAAATACAATCCCGGATGGACATACTCTGTCCGGGATTTTTTAAAAATAAATTTGATTTATTAAATAGGATTTAATGGCAAATTACATAACGAAATTCAAGACACAGGCTGACTATAATTCTCAGAAATACAAACTCGACTATCCCAATACATCATATATCGAGGGTACTGACGAGGTTGTACTTGCAAATGATGTACCACCATATAAACTATTGTTTATCTTAAATGACAAACCAAATGAAGGTGTAGAATGTGATTCACAGAACACGATAATAACATCTTCAGACCGTCCGGAAGGTATGAATAATAGTGATGTGATAGGATTAAAGGTAGGTTCTTGTGTAACCGGAATAGGTGAAGGCGCATTCCAATATCTTGCACACTGTACAGACTTTGATTTCGGAAGTTTGAACATATCAGAGATTACCTCTATCCCGAACAATGCATTCACTTCATGCGGTATAAGTGGTGATTTCAACACACTTTTCCCGAATGTGGTGACAGTAGGAAACTATGCATTCCAATATTCTC
>Ga0310691_10007351_pt1 | contig 11504 bp, 8 predicted proteins | sample 176DNAGHGlowgp2_FD_203887 | JGI IMG/M metagenome (GOLD analysis project Ga0310691, IMG submission 203887) | Sheep rumen microbial communities from Palmerston North, Manawatu-Wanganui, New Zealand - 1766 DNA GHGlow gp2 (v2) (version 2) | ecosystem: Host-associated > Mammals > Digestive system >... | reverse complement strand
TACTCGCGCTACAACAAGTTCGGCTTCGACTTCTACCTGGTGGACACCGCCGGCATCCGCAAGAAGAACAAGGTCAACGAGGACATCGAGTACTACTCGGTGCTGCGCTCCATCCGCGCCATCGAGAACAGCGACGTGTGCATCCTGCTCATCGACGCCACCCGCGGCATCGAGGCCCAGGACGTCAACATCTTCTCCATCATCCAGAAGAACCGCAAGGGACTCGTCGTGCTGGTCAACAAGTGGGATCTGGCCGAAAACAAGACACAGCGGTCGATCGACCACTTCGAGGCCACCATCCGCGAGCGCTTTGCTCCGTTCACCGACTTCCCCATCATCTTCGGGTCGGCTCTCACCAAGCAACGCATCCACAAGGTGCTGCAGACCGCCATCGACGTCTATAACAACCGCCGCATCACCATCCCCACCTCGCAACTCAACAACCTGCTGCAGGCCGACATCCAAGCCTATCCGCCCCCCGCAGTCAAGGGAAAGTATATCAAGATCAAGTACATCACCATGCTCAAGGGCGCCCACGTGCCCACGTTCATCTTCTTCTGCAACCTGCCGCAGTGGGTCAAGGACCCCTACAAGCGCTACCTGGAGAACAAGATTCGCGAGCACTGGAACCTTCACGGAACAGTAATTAATCTTTTCTTCCGCGAGAAATAACGGCATCACAACGTATCATTTCATTTAGGCGCGAAAATGAATTTCGCGCCTAAATTGCTATTAGTCACCTCTTTATTGATTTTAGCAAGTCTAAAATATGGCATTTTTATTCATTAATATTTGCAAAATGCTTGCACATCTTAAAAAAACATATTAACTTTGCAGTAGCAACAAAGAGGAAATCTTTCCATTTATTGTTAACAAATTTCAACATTACCAGGCAACAAACAACAAGAACATATATACTTGAATTTTGGTTATGAAGATGGTGTGCTTTTGTGAAAAAGTGCACTTTCGCTTTTTATATACCCCATCTTGCCATCACCCGCAGCAAAACAATGGCGTGAAAATTGTTGCCATGATGAAAAATTACTACCTTTGCCCTAGAAATTATAACCCATTAACCACCCTACACTATGAACAGATTCAAACTTACCGCCATCGCTATCATCCTGGCAATGACTGCTGCCACCACTCCTGCAATCATGGCACAGGACGTGCTGCAACTCGAGAAGGACATCGAGCTGCACGAGAAGAACATCAAGGAGAAAGAGGACTCAATCAAGCAGCTTGAGGTGAAGATTGAAGAGATGAAGGCCCAACTCAAGGAGCTCGAGAACCAAAAGAAGAATCTCGAGAAAGAGATCAAGAACGAGACTAAGCTGCGCAAGGAGAAATTCACCACCCGCGACGAGCTGGTCTACGACCAGGAAATCGTCGACGTGCTCTTCAATCCCTACAACAAGAGTGACATCGAGGAAGCCCTCGACAGCTTCCAGGGCATGGAGACCAAGGACGTGATCAAGAAAAAGGAACTCATCGAGAAATACGGCGAGTACACCAAGGACTTGAAAGAATACCTGGAGAAGATCAAGCCCCAGCTCGCTGCCAACCGGTGGAAGTATGTTTCATCCAGCACCGACCTGTACAAGAAGTTCGAGAAAGGGCTCAAGGGCACCAAGTACTGGAAAACCTACAACAAGAAGGAGAAGAACGAGAGCATCGACTACCTGGACCGCGTCATGGACAAGATCATGATGTTCAAGAACGACGGGCTCAAGAGCGAGAGCCAGTTCAACGAGATACTCAACATGCTCTACGCCAACTAGAGCAATCCAGCATCACCCAATACAAGGGGGCTAGCCATCAAGATGGCCAAGCCCTCTTTCTTTTTACCCCAAAAAAGATTTGAAAGAAGAAAGCACTTTTCTTTCATTTATTTTAAAAAGTAATTATCTTTGCCAAGGTTTAACATTATCTTGTTGATATATCATTTACCTTTATCACTCTATTAATCTCCTTATAGTTATGAAACAGCCAAGATCACAACTCACTAGAGCCTTATTTGTACTCATGTTGTTTGCCGGCGCTATGACAGCCAGCGCCTATGACTTTGAGGTCGACGGAATTTTCTACAATGTCAACTCCAGTGACCCGACAACGGCCAGTGTAACATTCAAGGGTGCGACTTACAGCGAGACGAAGTCCTACCGCGGTGACATCGTCGTTCCAGGCAGCGTCACCCATGACGGAATCACCTATCAAGTGACCACCATCGGCGAACAGGCGTTCCGTGGTTGCGATAGCATTTACACGGTTGTTCTTTCCAGCCCGATTAAAGAAATCAAGTCCTCTGCTTTCTATCAATGCACATCGCTCACCAGCATCAACTTGCCTAAAACCTTGACCTCAATTGGTTATAGTGCCTTCAGTTACAATACGAGTCTACGTCATGTTGACTTACCCGGGAGTGTCACTACCCTCGGTAGCAGCGTGTTTTCCTATAGCGGCATAGAGAGCATCTTCATTCCCCGCAATGTAACAAACATCTCGGGAAATCTGTGCCTCTCGTGTGACAGTCTGACCAGCATCGTCGTTGATAGCGAGAATACTACCTACTATTCTGACAATTGCAATGCCGTCATCCAGAAGTCCAACAACACCTTGATTATGGGTTGCGCCACAACCGTCATCCCCGAGACCGTCGTCACCATTGGCAGCAGCGCATTTAACAGGTGTAGCGGGCTGACGAGCATCACCATTCCTGACGCAGTCAAGAAAATCGAGAATAGCGCCTTTAACCGTTGCATCAATCTCACTGAGCTACACATTTCACCCTCCAGTCAACTTTACGAAATCGGGGACTATGCGTTTGAAAACTGCTCAAGGCTCACAAGCCTGTTCATCCCCAAAACCACAAGATATATCGATTCCTACACGATAACAGCATCCTTTAAGGGATGCTCGGGCTTGACCAGCATCGTGGTTGACCCCGATAATCCTTATTTTGATTCGCGCGACAACTGTAATGCCATCATTAATAGTGAAAACGGCAGATTAATTATTGGTAGCAACAACGCCTTCATCCCCGACGGTGTGAAAACCATCAGCCCGTATGCTTTCTACAAATGTGTGGGACTCACCAAAATCCATATCCCCGACGGGCTCACCTTCATCGGCTATCTTGCTTTCTACGGCTGTTCCGGTATCACCGAACTGACTTTTGGCAACTCGGTCAAGGAGATTGACACCGAAGCCTTCAGTGGCTGTTCAGGAATCACATCCCTCAAACTGCCCAACACCCTCATCAAGCTCGGTGACTATGCTTTTGGCAACTGCTCTGCGCTGAACGATCTTGCTTTCGGCAAGTCGCTCAAAACTATCGATGATTATGCATTCTATGGCTGCTCGGCATTGACCGAAGTCGTAATTCCCAAGAATGTGACATACGTCGGGCGAGGCGCTTTTTCCTACATGCCCCACCTCACCAGTGTCACTTGCTTGGCGATGAACCCGCCCGTAGCGTCATTAAACCCGACCACAGTGTTCGGCTCTTACTCGATTGCTACGCTCTATGTCCACGAGTCGGTAGTCGAAGCCTATCAGCAAGCGATTCCTTGGAGATTATTCAGCAATATCGTCGGCATCATTCCCAAGTTTGAAGAGGATGGCATCACCTATGAGCTGGTTGGCGGTAAGAGCGTCAACGTGACCTGCAACGACGTGAGCGACTATTCCGGGACGCTCAACATCCCCGAGACGGTCCTGCACGAGGGGCGCACCTATGACATCGTCGGCATCGGCGAAAATGCCTTCAACGGCGACACCCAGCTAGAGCATGTCGTCCTGCCCGGCACCATCTACTCCATCGACTATGCCGCATTCCAGGGGTGCTCCAGTCTGAAGACCATCAACTTTGAGCAAGGCCTTGACTCCATCGCCTCGCTGGCTTTTGACGGTTGCGACGCTCTGGAAACCATCATCTGCAAGCCTCTCGTTCCGCCCATCATGGTCAGCAAGAACTGCTTCACGATGACAGCCTATGACAACGCCACCCTGCGCGTGCCCAACGAGAGCATCCGCCTCTATCATGAGAGTGAGCGCTGGAGCGAGTTCTACAACATTGTCAGGATGGAGAGCATCGAGCAAGGAGATGCCAACGGAGACTTCAAGGTCGACGTTAGCGACATCACCGCACTCATCGACTACATCACAGGCGCCAGCACCGATAGCATCAACAGCATGCTGATGGACCTCAACTATGACGGCGATGTGACCATTGCCGATGTAACCATACTCATCGACACGGTGCTTAATTCCAACAACTGATTTTCCATTAACTATCGACTGAAATCAACCTCTCAAAAACAATAAGATTATGAAACTTCCATATTTTTTCCGCAGATTATTACTGCTGCTCTTGCTGGTCCTGGGATGCGCCATGACCGCGACGGCCTACAGCTTTGAAGTTGACGGCGTTTATTACAACATCAACGGCGGAACGCCACCCACCGTGAGCGTCACCTACAAGACGCACAACGTGTGGCCGGCAATCTATAGAGACACGATTGTCGTGCCCGAGACAGTGACCTACGAAGGGGTAACCTATACGGTCACCAAGGTCGCTTGGGGAGCCTTTATGGACTGCGTCTATTTAAAAGAAGTTCACCTGCCCAACACCATTACCCATATTGCTGACTATGGCTTTCAAGGCAACCAGAACCTGACCCGTGTCACCATCGGGGATGGAGTCATCCAAATTGGGTCCAACGCCTTTGCCGGCAACCCGAAACTTGAGGACATAGTCCTACCTAATACACTCACAACGATTGGTTTAAACGCTTTTTCCGGTTGCAAGTCATTCACCCACATCAACCTGCCAGCCTCGGTTACTTCAATCGGAAAATCGGCATTTTCTTATTGCGGCAACTTGACCAGCATAACTGTTGAGAGCGGGAACCCCGTTTATGATTCCCGCAACAACTGCAACGCCATCATCGAGACTGCTACCAACAAATTGGTTGCAGGATGCGAGAACACCGTGATTCCAAGTTCAGTGACAACCATCGGCTACGGTGCATTCTCGGGGCGCACCGGAATGACAAGCACCAATATCACCAATAGTATAAAAATCATCGAAGAGAATGCGTATGTGAGTTGTTCATCGCTGCAAAACATATTCATTCCTGCCTCGGTAGATTCCATCGCCCAAGGAGTATTCGGTTACTGCCCCGAATTGATCAACATTACCGTTGACAGCAACAACAAATCCTATGACTCACGCGACAACTGCAATGCGATCATCGAGAAAGAAACCAGGACGCTGATTATCGGATGCCGCAACACAATCATCCCGAACACTGTCAGGAAAATCGGCAACTCAGCGTTCTCAAGGTGTGAAGCCCTCACATCCATCGTCATTCCCAACTCGGTCATCTACATCGGCGAAGCTGCCTTCTACGAATGTACAGGGTTGGAACAATTGCAGATGTCATCTGCCGTGAGACGCATTGACTTTGAGGCTTTCTACTACTGCACAGCATTGAAGTCCATCACACTACCCACAACACTCACATCGCTGGGCAACTATGCATTCCAGGCTTGTAAAGCCCTGACGACAATCACCATACCAAATTCCATCGAGGAGATCCCGAGAGGCCTGTTCTGCAGCTGCACTGGGCTTACGACAGTCAATCTCCCCAATACTCTCAAGAAGATCTGGGATGATGCATTCTATGAATGCGAGGGCTTGATAACGGTCAGGATACCGGACAGTGTCACCACTATCGATGGGTGGGCTTTCGCTCATTGCCATAACCTCAAGTATATGACCATTCCCGATTTGGTTAGCGAGATTGATGATGTATTTACGGGCTGTAACCGTCTCGAGAAAATCACACTTGGCAGAGGTCTGAGAACAATCAAGGGAGACTTCTGGAATTGCAACTTGCTCAACGAAGTCACTTGCTTGGGTACCGTTCCGCCGGTAATGACCAAGAACGTCAACTCCAGCATCTACGACAATGCTGTGCTCAGGGTGCCCAACGAGTCTATCGAAGCCTATATGAGCACCAACTACTGGTTCAAGTTTAAGCACGTCCAGGGTCTGAACCCGATTGCTGACGGCGACGCCAACTGCGATGGCAGAATCGACATCAACGACGTTATCAATGTCATCGACAGACTGCTTGATACCGGCTCCAGTGTGTTGCCGACAGAATTCAGCGACCTGAACAATAATGGAGAAATCGACATCCAAGATGCAGTCATGCTAGTCGACCTGCTCCTCAACCATTGATCCTCACGTGATAAAAAAGAATCGCTTGCCATACAAGGATTGGCAGGCGATTCTTTTCTTGTGGTCCCACTTGGGCTTGAACCAAGGACTCCCTGATTATGAGTCAGGTGCTCTAACCAACTGAGCTATAGGACCGGCTATCGTGGCATGGCCACCGAAAGCGGATGCAAAGATACGAAATAAATGTGAATTGGCAACGTGTTAAACATTTTTTTTAAGAAAGCGATGAAATCGCAGCCATTCGCCCCAAAAAACTCACGCTAAGCCGCTAAGGCGCAAAGAGATTATAATTCAATATGTTACAACAATGATTGGTGGCGTGTCAAACGGAACGAAAATGCTTCAGTCCATCAGAACACTTCCCTGTTGTGACTATGTGAAATATCTGAAACCCAAAAAACTTAGCGACTTAGGGCGCGTGAGATTCGGTTTCGGGAACTTTCGCTGAATTGTCACATGAAATCACCTTTGGCAAAAAGGAGAAAAATGGCCTGTAAAAATCATGTAAAGCGCTAAAAATGAAACATTGATGTAATATCTAGGCCTCTTGACAAACAAATTTCCACAGATGTTACAAATTTCACACATTTTAACACTTTTCATTACACACATTAGAGAAATATTTACTTAATTTGCATCGTCATTAAAAAAAGACGTAGGCGTTTCAGCAAGTAAGCTGAAAGACAAAAATAAATGCTTTTATGGGGTAAATATAGTTTTCAAGTATTAGTAATTATTATGAGGGTCTCAGCAGTGATTGCCTAGACCTTTATTTTTTGCCTTTTCTCAACCATCTTTATCATCCGTCCCGCACATCTCCATCAGCGTGAAGATGCCTTCACGCCCCATGTTCATCATCAGGTCGAGGATGCTCATGCCGGGAGCGAAGCCGCCCGATGCTGTCCACATCTGGTAATAAGGCACATCGTCGATGGGCAACGTGTCGGGCTTCTTCATGCCAATGCGGCCACGCAGGTCCAGCACGCCCGCATTGGTCCCATCCCCCACTCTATAGCTTGTACTGATGGGCAGGTCCATGAAGTCAACGATGACCTCATGCATCTGGCGGTTGAACTCGTGCAGGTATCGCTGTGAGCCGTGGATGACGCGGGCCAGGTCATCTGCCACATAGTCGAAGTAAGGCGAGCGCCCATAGGCCGAATACAGAGCGCCCCAGTGCAGGCGGCGCCAGTCGCCGTGCTCCGAGATGAGCACGTCGCGCAGTGGGGTGACCATGTTGTTGGTACTGCCCACGAGGGGCACGGTGAGCGTCTGAGGGCCGTTCGGGCCGTCAATGCGGTAACGGTGGTGGCTGTGGCGCAGGGGCAGATGAATCTCATCCAGGTCAACCAGCAGCGTGCCAGCCTTGAGGGCGGCGGCATAGCACCGCACGCTGGCGGCACACATGCTGCCCATGATAACGGCTCGGGCGGGCGTCACTTCTTGTCGGGGTTGGGCAACTTGAAGATGCGGTTCCAGCGGATGCCGCCGTCAAAGAGCCCGTGGTCCTTGTTAAACGAGATGAGGATGATGGCGGGCGTGCCCACGATGTGATCCTCGGGCACGAAGCCCCAGTAGCGCGAGTCGAGCGAGTTGTCACGGTTGTCGCCCTGCATCCAGTAGTAGTCCATCTTGAAGGTGTAGCTCGTGGCGGGCTTGCCGTTGATTAGGATTTGACCGCCCTTCACCTCAAGCGTGTTGCCCTCATAGTTGCGGATGCAGCGCTCATACAGCGGCAGGTTCTCCAGTGTCAGGTCCACCTTGGCGCCCTTCTTGGGAATCCACACGGGGCCGTAATCGGCATGGGTCCAACCGTAGTTGGTGCCGACGGGATAGGTGAGGATGACATCGCTCTCATCGGGCTGGCGGCGCTGGATGGAACGCACATACGCCACACCCTTCAAGGTCTTGAGCATATCGGCTGTGAGCGGCAAGCTATAGATATTGGGGATGATGTTACCATACATGTCCAGGGCATGGTTGCGGTCATCCACGCTGATGCCCAACTCTTCGAACAAGTCATCGCCGATCTGTGTGCCGTCGGTCTCCACAAAATAATTGTACTGCACATTCTTGGGCTGGGGAACAGCCTTGCCGTTGATATAGACGATGCCGCCCTTGATCTGCACGGTCTCGCCTGGCAGTCCCAGGCAGCGCTTCACGTAGTTGTCGCGGCGGTCGACGGGGCGATAGACGACCTCGCCGAAGCGGTCTGAATTGTTGCGCACCACGTCACGGCCATACATCAGGCTCAGGGTGTAATAATCGGGGTTGGGGCACTTCAGGGCCACCGTGTCGCCGGCAGGGAAGTTAAACACCACGATGTCCATGCGCTCCACGTTGCGCAGCCCCTTCAAGCGGTGGTAATCCAACTGCGGGTGCTCGATATAGGACTTGCAATTGAGAATGGGCAGGGTGTTCTGGGCCAGCGGGAAGTGGATGGGCGTCTGCGGCACGCGGGGGCCGTAGGTCACCTTGTTCACCCACAGGAAGTCGCCAGTGAGCAGCGATTTCTCAAGTGACGACGAGGGAATCTGGTAATTCTGACCCACGAACAGGAACAGGAAATAGACCAGCACCAGGGCATAGACGATGGCGTCGATCCAGCTCATGAGGGTCTTGAGCGTCTTGTTCTCCAAGCCTTTCCAGGCGCCCCATGGCAGGTACTGCGTCAGGTAGATGTCGCCCAGCAGCAACAGTCCCAGCAACAGCAATGGGTTACCCATCCAGATGGTCCACAGCACATAAATCAGCGCCACGATGCCGAAGCGCCACCAGCGGGTGGTCTTCACACGGCCCAGGCGCTCCTTGAGCGAACCGGTCTGACGCACATATTTCTCTTCTTCCTTATTCTTGGTCTTATTCTTGTCGGTTGTCATATTACTTTTCGTTGTTTTGTATTTTTTCGCTGCGAAATTACTAAATAATGTGGAAAATGCACTATTTTTGCCCTACAAGAAACATTTTTTAGGATTAGTTATGAAAATCAGCAAGATTATCGCCCCTGGCGAGACCATCATTTATCAGCCCAGGCTCAGCAAATGGGCCTACCTGCACCTGGGCAGCCTCATCCGCAACTGGACAACCACCATCTTTGTGAGCGACAAGCGCTTTTTCCACAGCTACGGCTGGATTCACCGCCATGCCCACGAGATCGTCATCAGCAAGGTCGAGAGCATCCTGGTGGAGCAGAGTTTCTGGGGACGCGTCTTCAACTACGGCACCATCAAGGTCTCGGGAACCGGCGCCGGCACCATCGTGCTGCGCTACATCAAGCGCCCCCTCGAGTTCCAGCGCCAGGTGCGCGCCATCCAGGGCAGTGGCAACGGTAATCCAGCTACCACTTGACACATCATGCCGATTATCAATATCACATCACTTGACCACCCAGGGGTGGAGGTCTATGGCACGCTCACCGAGGCGCAGTTGCGCAACCGGCTGGAGCCGGACAAGGGCATCTTCATCGCCGAGAGCCCCAAGGTCATCCACGTCGCCCTGGATGCGGGCTACGAGCCGCTGTCGCTGCTGTGCGAGGCCAAGCATATCACGGGCGATGCCGCGGGCATCATCGAGCGCTGTGGTGATATCCCCGTCTATACGAGCGAGCGCGACCTGCTGGCCTCGCTCACGGGCTACACGTTGACACGCGGCGTGTTGTGCGCCATGCGCCGTCCCCTGCCCCGCCCCGCGGCCGATGTGTGCCGCGATGCAAGCCGCGTCGTTGTCATCGACGGCGTGACCGACACGACCAACATCGGCGCCATCTTCCGCTCGGCAGCGGCCCTGGGCATCGATGCGGTACTGCTCACGCCCACAGCCTGTGACCCGCTGAACCGCCGTGCCGTGCGCGTGTCGATGGGCTCGGTCTTCCTTGTTCCCTGGACGTGGATCGAGGAACCCGTCACCCCTCACATGCACGAGTTAGGGTTCCGAACCGCCGCCATGGCACTGAGCGACAATTCAATCGCGCTCGACGACCCTGTGCTCAAGCGTGAGCCGCGACTGGCCCTCATCATGGGCACCGAGGGCGACGGCCTCTCCCGTGAAGCCATCACCACGGCCGACCACGTCGTGCGCATCCCCATGAAGCATGGCGTCGACTCGCTCAACGTCGCTGCCGCCGCTGCGGTCGCCTTCTGGGAACTGCGGCAACGATAAGCGCACGACTGAGCACTATACAGGGGACGGTTCCGATTTGCAAGAATCCAGTGCAAATCGGAACCGTCCCTTTTTTCCAAACTCCGTGTCGATGCTAACCCATGAAGGAGGTAAACACGTTGATGAGCCAGCCACTGATGGCCATATAGATGGTGATGCCCACGATATCGTTGGTCACGGTGACGAAGGGGCCTGTCGCGATGGCAGGGTCGATTTTCAACCGTTCAAGAACCAACGGCACCACCGTGCCGAACAGCGAGGCAAACATCACCACAAGGAACAGCGAAGTGGTCACCGCTGCAGTGGCAATATTGGATTTAGCGGGATGATCATCGACCGGGAAGAAGCGAGTGTACAGGAAAATAAGCAAGCCCATCACGAGCGCATTGATGAGCGCCGTGCTGAATTCCTTGAACAAGTGCTTGCCCACATGCTTGATATCCAGGCTGCCGTTGGCCAGACCCTGCACGACGATAGCACTCGACTGGGTACCCACGTTACCGCCCGTGCCGCCAATCAAGGGAATGAACAGTGCCAGACCCGGCAGGATGCGCAACAGGTCGGCATCGCCCTCGCCGCCACCCAGGATCAGGGCATTGATGATACCGCCCACCAGGCCGATGAGCAGCCACGGCAAGCGAGCACGCACCTGACGGAAGACGTTGTCGTCGGTCTCGATGTCACCCCAGATACCAGACGCCATCTGATAGTTGTCCTCTCCCTGCTCACGCACACGGTCGATGATGTCATCCACCGTGATGCGCCCCACCAGGCGCCCGATGCTGTCCACAACGGGCATCGCCACGAGGTCATATTTCTCAAAGTCGAGGGCCACGTCCTCGATGTGCGTGTCGGTGCGCACACTGATGGGGTCGGGCTCCATCACGTGCTTGATCTTGCTGGCCGAGGGGTTGGTGATCGTGGTCTTTAACGGGAAGATGCCCTTCAGGCGGTTGTCATCGTCCACGACATAAATCTCATAGATTTCGTCAATGTCTTCGGCTTGCTGGCGCATCGCCTTGATGCAGTCGGGCATCGACATGTTCTCGTTGACGACAATCATCTCGGTGGACATGTAACCGCCGGCGGTGTCCTC
>Ga0310691_10007348_pt1 | contig 11509 bp, 7 predicted proteins | sample 176DNAGHGlowgp2_FD_203887 | JGI IMG/M metagenome (GOLD analysis project Ga0310691, IMG submission 203887) | Sheep rumen microbial communities from Palmerston North, Manawatu-Wanganui, New Zealand - 1766 DNA GHGlow gp2 (v2) (version 2) | ecosystem: Host-associated > Mammals > Digestive system >... | reverse complement strand
AGATGAGAAATGAGAGATGAGAAATGAGAGATGAGAGATGAAAAATGAAAAATGACAATGATGAGGCATGAAGCGGAAGAACTATCCTCTCACCTCTCACCTCTCACCACTCACCTCTAAAGACACCTCTCACCTCTCACCTCTAAAAAGCCCATGCGGCGCAAAAAAAAACACTCTTATAATAATTTTTAACATCAAAAATGTAATTTATTCAGAATTTATTTGTATATTTGTCGCTTGTTATTGATGGTTGTTGCTCGTCTTTAATCGCAGCGCTAAGACAAGCGTAGAATCTGAGATGGCAAACCCGGAGTTGACAGGCTCTGCCCATGCAGGTTAGAACCCTGTGTAGCACAAGAACTTATAAGGACAGTTAAATGAAAGCGCTGCGTGATCAATGGGTATGAAGAAATTATTGTTTGTAGCATTATGCCTGCCTTTCCTTGCTGCTTGCAGTCATGACGACGATTATGAAGCAGCTCGGAATGCAGTGATTAAGGAGAACGTACAGCGTGTCTTCGGAACGTCGTTTAGTCCTGACCACGACTGGTGCACCACAGAGTCCAAAAGCATCACTATATCCAATATCCCCAGTGGCGTTGAGAGCGTCCAGCTCTTGTTGCACATCGCTGAGGACGATGGCGAGACATCTATGCTGACACTGAACGAGGCGGAAGTGAATGGCCAGGCCAAGGTGACGCTGGCTTATGACCTGCCAAAGAACAATATTGGCCTCTATGTCGCCTTCCTCTCAGACGATGATTTCAGGCTCGTCAAGGTCAATGGCAATGATGTCTCATACGCAGGCGCCAGAAGGGTGACCAGGGCACTGACAACCGACTATCCTATCCCGACGACTGTTCCTGTCATCGGCGAGATTGTAGAATCGTATGCCAGCCAAAGGGGATGGATTCCTGGCGAGAAGCTGTATGGCATGGCTGAGGCTGACTATGCCTCGCAGAAAATGGTGACCCCCGATTATGACGATGAGTTTAAGGAAGTGTTCAGGGCACTCATCTTCTCTTATTTCAAGAACGGTAGGGGTTACAACAACTTGCCATTAGTGAAGCAGAGCGGCGTCTATAACGCAAACGCTTATCCTTTCACCACTGGCGAAGAGCCCATCATCGTTACGCCGGTTTACAAGCGTGATGGTGCAGACAAATATGGTAACGAGACGTGGAACTCAGACCTGTACTACTATTACTACCCCAGCGATGCCAATGTCACTGTCGAATATCTTCAGAGCCTGCCCAAGTACAAGGCCATTCCATTCAAAGACTGCTTTGGTGAGAAAGAGGACGACGTGATTCAGAGAAAGGGTTCGTATGCCCTGGTCTACTGGGGTGACGGAACCCCGGAAATGGGAACCGAGGGCTCCTATACCTTCCCTGAGGGCTATAAGATTGGCTTTATGGTCCGTGCAAAGACAACTGCCGAAGGTGGAAAGAAGCAGGGCGAGCTTTATGCCGACGGACGCCTGGATAACGAAATCAACACTTACGATAAGTGTAACTTCAAGAGCTCAAAGCTGGGTACAGACGACCCTCGCGCTGCATGGCTGTCGGTGAATGGTAAGATGCTGTTGACCTTCGAGTCAGGTACGGACAGCGACTTTAACGACGTCATCCTTGAGGTTGAAGGTGGCATAGAGCCCATCATCACCATTCCTGACATCGACCCCAATGTGTACACCTTCTGCTTTGAGGACACCCAGATTGGTGACTATGACATGAACGATGTCGTCATCAAGGCCAGCAGACTCAGTGACACGCGGGTGCAGTACAGCGTTGTGGCTTGTGGCGCCAACGACCGGCTGTTCATCCAGGGCATTGAGGGCAGAAAGATTAACAGCAGCACTGAGGTGCATCAGATGTTTGGCAAAGGCATCGAGTTCATTAACACTGAAAAGGGTAGCGCTAAGGTTGCCCCTGTCACCGAAATCGTTACTGTCGACAAGATGTTCAGCTTCCTCGATGAGGCTACCCAGCCAAGGATTTATGACCAGAAGACCAAGCAGACCATCAGGCTTGCCACGCGGGGAGAAGACCCTCACGGCATCATGATACCTTACAACTTCAAGTATCCATTGGAGCGGGTCTGCGTCAAGAATGCCTACGAGCGGTTTAACGAGTGGGGCAAGAATCCTATCATCAGCACCGACTGGTACAAGAGCCCGGTGGCTGGTAATGTCTACTAAGCCGACAACGATAGACTGTCTTTAAGCATTCGGCCAGGTAGAGGTGTAACACCTTTGCTTGGCCGAATTGCTTTAACTAGGGGACCCAACCCCTGGGCCCCCAACCCCAGGAGCCCCACCCCTTCCCTCTCCCCCGGGGTAGGGGAGTGGCTGTGCCGTCATTCGTTGCAGGTCTATATCCTCCCCCCTCCCCCAGGGGAGGGGTCGGGGGTGGGGCTTGGAGGGGTCGGTGGTGCCTGTGGGTAGTTGATGTTATTTAAACTCCTCCTCTTCTTCATCCCAGTCATTGCGGTAGCGAGAGCGGCGGTGCGAGCGGGAGAGGTTGGGGTCATCAGGATTGACCTCACCATCTCCCAATGGCGTTTTAGTGCCTTCTGCCAGATGCGCTATCCCCGCTATTTCTATTACCGTGGTGGCGGGTTTACTATATTCCTTGTTCATGTTCTTTCAAATTTTGTTTTTGGTTGTCAAAATACGCTATTGTGTTGGAGAGAAGACGAGGCATCATTTCACTACCATCTTCTTGCCATTCTTTATATACAGTCCTTTCTGCAGCGTTTCCACCTGCTGACCGTTGAGGTTGAAATAACGGCTGTTGGCGTGACGGTCAGCAGCCGGCACTGACTGGTCTGCAATGCCAGTTACGACGCTATCATCATTGAAGGCGATGGAGAAACGTCTTGTTCCTTCGGGGTCAGGCGCTGTGTAACCCTCCAAGCTCAGATAAGCCTTTCCTTTCTCAACCTTGCGTGTACCGCTGTCGTCAACGGTGAAACGATAGAAGCCAGGAACTCCATCCTTCACACTCATCACGAAGTTGGTGTAAACGCAGTCACCATAGTCCTCCTCCGGCGTAATATACTGGGTTCGTGTGCAACCGATGAGCAACTGATTTCTAAACAGATCGGAGTCATAGCTGTATGTTTCTGGAATGGGCACTTCGGCAGTCGTCGCGCCGCCGTTGGTACTATAGAGTGCCAGGCCTGTTCCTCCCGGTACTTCATACACACGTGTCAGCGTCAGCATATTGGTCTCGTTGTCGAAGTCAGTGACGATATACGCCTTCACATTATTTACATTGGTGAAGTCAAGGGGATATTTGCTGCAGAACGTGGCCATGCCGTAATCACTGATGTTGACTGCTACCTCAGTCGGGGGAAGACCAAAGTACAGGTACTTGGCAGGCGTGTCGAGAGACACATAGTAGCCTCCGTCTGGGTCTTCGGGATCTTCTACCCATTCGTCTCCATCATGTATGCCATAGACACAACTCCACTGAGGCCGTGCATCCTCCAAGTCCGAGTCCAGTAGTTCGTAGTTTATCCATTCTCCTTCTTCCTTGTCATAATATCTGAGATTAAACATGGAGTTGGGGTTAAACCCGCTGAGAGCCTCTTGGCCACCTTGCATCTTCAATGACATGCCCTTGCCAAGGGTCAAGTTGCAATTGGCTTTATTATTGTAATCGGTGGGGTCGAAGCCCTGGAAGTGAACGCCATAGTCGGTGCCAGAGATGTCGGCTGAGCAGTTCTCCATGTGGATGGACGACTCGGCAAGATAGATGCCGTTCTCTACGCCTTCGACAGCCGGGATGGTGAGCGAAGCCCCCTCTCCAATGCCGACGATGCTGATGGTGCCGCCGCCCCAGGCTTCAGACTGGAGTGTACCCATGGAGATGGCTGCATGGCCGTTGGTTGTCTGAATCTTATTCTGGCCTATCAATTCAATGAGGAAGCGTTCATGGCTGTTCACTTCGATAGCTGGGCCCTTTTCAAAGTTGATGTTAGCGTTGTTGAGAATCAGCACGGGGTAGTAGTGCTTGGTGGGTGTCGGGGTGTTGCCTTCACCACCGTCATTGGCGTTTGGCGCAAGTCGCCTACTTCCTTCTGGGCTGTCGCCGCCTTCCTCATCTTCATCACCTTCCTCCTCTTCACGCCATTCGAAGCCGACGGAACCGCCATCGTTCAGCACATCATTATTATTCTCTGCTTGGATGGTTATGCCACCTATACAGATATCGGTGTCCTCGACGCCACTTGGTCTAAACTTGATGTATTTGATGAAAGCATGGCGGCCGTTGGGTGACAGGTTGGCACCATAGACGTAAGCATAAACCTCAGCGTCCTCACTGTCAAGTGTATAGCTGTATGAATACTCACGGTCATCAGTGCCTGAGAAATACGAGGGCTGTTTGCCCTGTACGCAGATACCCACATAGGCATTACTCGACTCCGTGAAGCCACGGACGGTGATGGTTCCCGAACCCTTCACCTTGAAGCTGATGAAACCGCCGACTGTAGCACCTGCCTGATCATCGTGATTTGAAGTACCAGAGCCAGCACCGTCATCGTAATACTCCAAACCATAGTTGGGTGACAAGAAAGCAGGGTTGTAACACAGTTGCAGGTAACCATCAACTGGGCAGATAGTCTGGGTCATACTCTCAGTCATCGTAGAGGAATTGTTCGACTGCCAGAAGGCCGACACGTAGAACTCGCCATCCATCATGTGCGGCATTTTCCACATGTTGCTTTCTTGGTAGAGAATAGAATTTGGCACCCATCGTGTCACCTTTGTCAATGCTTCACACTTGTTGTAAGTGTTTTCTTCGTCCAACTCCTGGTTCTGGGCCAGCTGGGGCCACTCCACCTCGTTGCCCAATTCCTTGATTTTTGTAAAAACGCTGCCCCAGCTGGAGTTCTGATAGGCCGTCTTATACCCTGCAGGCACTACGAGCATGCAGTTGCTATATATCTCTTTGAATGCCTCTTCTTCAAGCGTACAAGGCGTCTCTGACTTCACATAGACGCGCTCTAGATACGGACAGTCATAGATGGCTTCTTTCTTAATCAGCGTGATGGAGGCCGGAATGGTTATTCCTCCAAGTGAGTAGGCTGATAAGAAAGACCCTTCGCCGAGGGTGGTCACGTCGAAGGTGTAAGTGTTATCGCCATGCGTGAAGGTAACCTTGTCGGCGATGGTCACCTCGCCGTAGACACCGTATTCGTAACCTGGATTGTCAAAGTCGCCACCCAGCTCCACGGTGCCGTTCGTTTCGCCTTCAGGCAGGGTGAGAATACGGTAGTTGTGTTCATCTACGGTTATTTTGGTGCCTACCATCAGCATTTCAACCACAGAGGTGAACTGGCCTGCAATGGCAGGATAGTTATTGGCAAACTGACTGCCTAAGGGTAATTTGAGTACGCCAACTTTTCCAGATGTTTTCTTGAATAGCCAATCTTGTCGGTATGGAAGGTTAAGTTTTTTTTCAGTGAGGATGGTCACCTCTTCCAAGTCATCGCACTGTTGGAAAGCTTGTTCACCAATCTTCGTTACAGTTGAAGGGATGAGCACTGTTCTGAGCGATGTGCAATTGAAGAAAGCATCATTTCCGATTTTGGTCACCCCTTCGGGAATGGTGATGCTGGTAATACCAGAATACCAGAAAGCGTAGTCGCTAATCTCTGTCAGCTGCCCTTCGTGCAGGATGACGGTTGCCAGTTGTGTACAGTATTGAGTAAAATAGCTTCCCAATTCGCTCACACTGCTCGGAATGTCTAATGCTTCAAGTACTTCACAATAGCTGAAAGCGCTGGAACCTATAGTGGTGAGCCCGTCGGGCAAGGTCACCGACTGCAAACTACTGCAGTTAGAGAAAGCACTAGAGCCGATGCTTGTCACCCCAGAAGGAATGACAATGCTGGTTATGCCACTGCTTGTGAACACATCATCGGCAATTTGGGTCAGGTTGCCCTGGCGAAGGGTGACGCTCGTCAGCTGGCTACAAGAAGCAAAGCAAGATTCGCCTATGGTACTGACGCTTTGGGGAATGTCGATGTCTTGGAGAGCGGTACATTGGTAAAAAGCATTATCGCCTATTGAAGTAAGCCCATCGGGCAAGGTCACAGACTGCAGTCGAGAGTGACTAAAAGCATCTTCGCCGATGGCCGTTACTGTGGAAGGAATGCTGATGGCAGTCAACAACCTTCCTTTTGAATAAAACGCATAGTCACCAATGGCGGTCACAGTATAGGTGATGCCGGCATTGCTGACGGTCTGAGGAATATCAAGCTCTCCTTCAGGGATGTCAAAGACTTCATAGTTTTCGCCATCTATTACCATCCATTTTGTGACGTCAATAGCTGGGCCATCATACTCGCCAGTGCCTACCTGTACCGTGCCCGTTGCCCCTTCCTCAGTAAGCACCTTGTAAGTGATGTCGACGTTGTTTGTGTTGGTCGCTGTGAAGGTGTCGCCCACGGCTGCCCAAACGTCAATGCTCCCCGCCATCCACAGGGTGGTGAGGATGAACAAGTACTTTAATCGTTTCATAAGCCTTTATGTTTTAACAACTACTAAATATATTATCAGTCAAGTCTATGCCGACATACACATGCCCGGCAGAAAGAGAGAATCATGTGACCATACCAGTGTGTCACAAGTGTCGATGGCACGTATGACAATGCAAATATACAAAGAAAATTTAGAACTGCCAAGCCGTTGATGAAAAAATAACAGAATGTGCAAATAGGAAACGGTTAGAAGCAGTTGACACATTCATTCCTGAGCGATTCAGGAGGTGTGGTCTACGCGCGCGCGTATAAGCGAAAAGTGTTCAGGTGCTTGCACCTGCTTGCACCTGGACCTCCAGATGCCACTACTGGCGCTACTGATGCTACTGATGCTACTGATGCTACTGGTGCTACTGGTGCTACTGGTGCAACCTCAGGTGCAACCTCAGGTGCAAGTAGGTGCAAGCAAACGTAGCTTTATAACTCGTTGATTTGCAAGTTGTTGCAAATTAGGTGCAAGTAGGTGCAAGCACCTGACATTGTTTCGCTTATGCGCGCGCGCACGCGAGGAAAGTCGCGACTTACGACAGCCAGGCATGGAGATAATTCAGCCAGGCATTGAGTTATGCTCGCCAGGCATGGAGATAATTTCGCCAGGCATGGAGTTATGCTCATAAAGTGCCGCTTTTTTGCTCTAAAGTGCCGCTTTATACTCCAATTCTCTCGAAAATTTTCACTTCTATCCATACTTCAGCTTCGCCTTATAGCAGTTCGATGACGAGTCGAAGCTGGGTGAAAGATGATGGCCTGGTCGGTGTCTAAGGATTCAAAGAGAGAAGGAGGCCTAATTGTTAAGTTCTTCCAGCATTTCCTCCGCGGTCAAGACGGGCAGATCACAGAACTCGACAAAGTCTCGACCGTTGTTCGTCACGATGACGTCGCAGCCTGCAGCCTTGGCACATTGGTATTGCAGCATGTCCTCGAAGTCACGTACAGGGCCAAAGGCCATCGCATCGTCAAACTGCTTGGCTCCTACAGATACCACTTCAACAGTATCCGTGAGATGTTCGAAAATCTCATGGATTTCTTCCTTTCCGTGGTGACGCAGCAAATAGGCCATTGTGGCAAATGCCATCGTAGCAGCATACGTCTGGATGATGCCTGCACGGCTCAGGTCAAGCAGCGCATTGGCTTCTTCGCCATAAAGACGGCCTTCAACGGCATCCATCATAATATTTGTGTCAAGGAATACGCGTCTCATCTCAAATGCTTTTCAATGATTGCGAATGTACGCTCGTCCATGTCATCGGCTGTCAATTTCAACCGTTCGGCATCCTCGCGCTGCTTGTCAGTCAGTTTGTTCCAAGCCTCTTGCCGGTTCCACTCGGGTGCTGACTTGGCATGTTTGCGAAGCCACTTGGTGTTTTCAGACTCAGCTACACCGTATTTCCGGCGCACACGCTCCACCACATCAGGTTTCGCCTCCTCCATCGACTCCGTGAGGTATGTGACCACGATGCGTTTCTGCTCGTGCGTCATGCTCCGCAGCAGTGCGGCGTACGGTGCCATTGGCGTTTCACTGATTCTCTGTGCTAATGTAGTCATAATCCTAACAGGTTTGGTTTCTGGCGACAAAGATACAAATAATATCCGAATAAAACATTAATATAAACATAAAAAATCACCAAGCAATGAACATAACCATTCATTTCCTCAGCCTTAAAACATTTGTCGGGACTGTTATCAAGAAAAAGGGACTTCCGCCGCGGAAGTCCCTTCTAAATGAGTGTGATGAGTTGTTGATGAATGTTGACCTTGCGGTCAGAGAGATTTACTTCAATGACTTGCTCAGGGTCTCGACAACCTGCTTGATGCCCTCGTCATCGGGCTTAATCTCCAGAATCTTCTGGGCATACTCGATGGCGGCCTTGTTGTCCTTCATCACCTGATAGCTGTAGGACATCAGGTAGCGATAGCTGGTCTCCAGATAGCGCTTGCCCTGAGCGTCAAGCTCCTCCTCCTGTGTGAGGATGCCGATGACCTCCTCGAAGTAGGGCTTTGCCAGTCCCTGCGTCATCTCCTCGTCGATGTTCGAGTTCACCATGCCGCGCTGGAACAGTGCGTATGCCTTGACGGTGGGGAACTTCTCAGCGAGGTCGGCGTAAATCTGGTCGGCCTGCTTGAAGGCCTCAATCTGCTGTGCCTTCTGCTCAGCCTTCTGTGCGTCGGTCAGCTCAGGATTCTTCTCGTCAGGAGCCAGCGAGCGTGCGTAGCGCATGGCCAGCGTGCCAAGACCAGCGTAGTCGTTGGCTGAGACATCCTTCTTCACGTCGAGGAAGCTCTTGTAGGCCTCCATGGCGTTGGGATAGTCCTCCATGCTCTTATAGGCATCCGACAGGGCAGCGTAGGTGTCAGCATGACCCGACTTGTCCTCCAGCTCGAACTTCAGACCTTCCTGATACTGCTTCACAGCCTCTTCGAACTGCTTGTTGCCGGCCAGGGCGTTACCATAGTTCAGGTAGTCCAGCTCAGAGAGCTTGACGCTGTCCTTGGGGAGCTTGTTGAACATGGCGTCGGCATAGCCGATGGCCTGGTCAAACTTGCCCGTCTCGGTGCTGCAGTACATGGCCAGACGGTTGAGGGTGGCGTCGTTAGGATCTTTCTGCAGACCTGCGCTCACGACCTCAAGGCCCTTCTCATATTGCTTGGCCAGATAGCAGCAGAAGCCGTACTCGATGTAGTCGCTCTTGCGCATCTGATTGGCGGGGATGCGTGAGAAGGCATCCATGGCCGTTGAGTAGCGCTGCGAGATGTAGCTGATGTGGCCGATGAGTCCGTCGACAGGATAGTCGGGACGCACCTTGCGCAGCTCCTCAAGCTTAGCCACGGCTCCCTCCGGGTCAATCTTACGGTAGATGGTGGCATACTTACGATAGGCATCGACGAGGTTCGGGTCGTTGAGGATAGCCATCTCGTAGTTCTGTGCGGCCTTGCCGCCGTTGTCGCCCAGCACAGCGATGTCGCCCAGCAGCATGTAGGCAGGAGCGTACTTGCTCTTGGTGGCGTCGAGTGCCTTCTGTGCTGCCACAGCAGCATTGGTGGTGTCCTGAACTTCAAGAAAAGCCTGTCCGAAAGCCACGAGGTTCTCGGCGTTCTTCTTGTTCTTCTTGTAGAAGTTGTTCATCTGCTTGCTGAGGTCAGCAGGCTTACTCTTGATAAGATTCTTAACGGCGTCAATGTCGGCAGCGGTGCCGTCCTGAGCCAGAGCGGCCGTGCTGAAACCCATCAGCAGGGCGCTTGCGAATAGATATTTGATTGGTTTCATAGTCTTCTACTTCTTTTAAATGTTAGACATGTTGATTGTTTGTTTTGTTGATAGCTTTTGTAGTTCTGACGAGTGTGTGTTTTTACTATATTGACTTGGTGGAAGTCCAAACGTTTAATCAATGGATGACGACATCGCGCACGGAATATTCGGCCCTGGCGGGGAAGAGGCCTGCCTGGAAGAACACCAGCTGGCCGTCGGGCAGGACACAGAAGTTGCCCAGGCCGCGTGCCTCACCATTACTGCGGGGGTCGGTGACGATGGCGTAGACGGTGCGGATGAAGGGGTAGTTGTCGTAGGCGATGTTATACTGCGACGGGTCGTAGCTGTTCTGCGGCGTGGCCACGTCGGCCTTGCTCACCTGCATCACCCTGATGTTGCGGCCGTAGGTGGCATTGGTGGTGTCGCGCTGGTCATTGAGCCACATCGAGCCGACGATGCCAATGGCATCCTTGTGCCTCTCGACATAGTCGATGACGGCACGGCTGTTCTGCACGGCACGGATGTTGCCTGAGGTCTTCATCTCCTTGCCGCGCAGGATGGAGTCGACGCAGTAGCGCACGGTGCTCGACTTGGGGTTGTCGAAGGCCATGCGGATGGTGTCAGTGCTGAGCGTGGGGTCCAGCTCGTTCCAGCAGGTAATCTCGCCGGTGATGATGCGTGCGAAATCCTTTGCGCTGATGATGCTGTCGGGGTTATCTTTGTTCACGATGAGCGCCATGCCGTCGTATGCCAGGGGCATGATTTTCGGCTTGAGGTTCCGCTCACGGAGTATTTGTTCTTCATTAGGGGTAAGACGACGTGTGGTGAACACCAGCCATGTCTTACGGTCGACGAGCATGTTCACTGCTTCGTGCTCGTTGGTGTAGAGCGTGTCAATCTTGAGGTCCTTACGCCTCATGCGGTAGGCATCGAGCTCTTCGTTGACGACTGGGCTGAGGCTTTCGTCTGCAGCGAAAAACTTGGCTACCTCTTGATAGTCAGAATTAGACTTGCCCCCACACGATGGGAGCAAGCCTAATAAGAGAGATAATCCAACAATGACGTTGAATGATGTTTTCATCTTCTGTTCTTTACTGGAGTTGGAATTTCACGGGAATAGTGTACTTCACGCGGACGGCACGACCGTTCTGCTTACCAGGAACCCACTTCGGCATCGACTTGATGACGCGCACGGCTTCCTTGTCAAGCGAGGGGTCAGCACCGCGAGCCACGGTGACGTTACTGATGGAGCCGTCGGTCTCAACGACGAACTGGCAGACCACCTGACCCTGCACGCCGTTCTCCTCGGCCACCGGGGGATAGTGGATGTTCTGGCTAATCCATGCACGTGGGTCACCGCCGGGGAAGGTGGGCTGCTGCTCAACGACGTCGAAGATCTTCTGCTCCTCAACGACTTCGGGCTTCTTTTCAACCACTTTCTCGTCCAGCTGCAGCACATGCTCAGCCTCGTCACTACCTTGGTCGAAGTCCAGGGCACCCACAGCCGTTGTGCTCTCGGCCATTTCGTCCTGTGTCTTCGTCTGCTCCTCGGGCTTGATGTCGTCGTCAGCCTCGTAGGCAGTAAACTTCTCTGAGTTCATCACCTCCTGCTGCTCGACGAGCTGCTCAATCTCCTCCTGCTGGTAGACCACCTCGATCTCTTCCTCTTCCTCAGGTGCTTCTTCCTCAACGGCCTCCAGTTCGACCACG
>Ga0310691_10007347_pt1 | contig 11510 bp, 6 predicted proteins | sample 176DNAGHGlowgp2_FD_203887 | JGI IMG/M metagenome (GOLD analysis project Ga0310691, IMG submission 203887) | Sheep rumen microbial communities from Palmerston North, Manawatu-Wanganui, New Zealand - 1766 DNA GHGlow gp2 (v2) (version 2) | ecosystem: Host-associated > Mammals > Digestive system >... | reverse complement strand
CAGTAGCAGCATTTCCTTCGCCTCCTGATAGCGTTTCAGCCCGATGAGCGATTCCGCTATCTGCGACTGCCGCACCGCTATTTTGTCTTTTCGCTGCAGTTTCTGCTCCTGTTCCAGTGCCTGCTGACCGTAGGGGAGTGCTTTTTGGTAGATGCCTTTGTTGTTATAGACCTCGCAGGCCATGCCTAACAGTATGGCCCGTCGCTGCGGGTTGTCGGCTTCCTGGCTGTACTCCAGTCCTTTCATGATGCAGTTTTCCGCCTCGTCGGTCTGATGGGCGCTGACGAAGATGGCTGCCAGCAGGTTGTAGGATGCCGATATGTTGTCAGGGTTGCCCAGCTGCAGGTCGAGCTCGTTGCACTTTTTGGCATATCCGATGGCCGTGTTGAAGTCGCCCATGCGGTAATAGCTGATGGCCAGGCATGTCAGGCAGTCACCTTCCACGGTACGGTTGTTGCCTGTCTGACAGTAGGGTAGTGCCTTCTTGCCGTAGTAAGTGCCGCGCTCATATTCCTGATGGGCCAAGTAGAATTCTGCCGCCCAGTACCATACTTGTTGGCGCAGGGTGTCAGGATGAACGTCAGTATTGAAATGTATGTGTTCGTCGGTCAGCTGTTCCTTGTCGAGCAAGTCGAAGAAGCGGTTTGCCGTTTCCGTTGTCGGCTTGGCGTCGAAGTCAGCCAGCAGTCGGTCAGCATCTTCCGTTTGTGCTGTGGCAATCAGAGGGAACAGTATCGCGAGGAGTATGCAGATATATTGTCGCAACATGCCTTGGTGTTTTATATATGTTCGGGGCAAAGGTACAAATAATTCATTATATATCGCCCATTATTTCTCACAATTATTATTTTTTATAGGTGTTTGTGACCTTGGGTTCACAAAAAAATTTTAACTTTGCACCCAATTTTCGTGTTAAAATAAGTGACCCATGAAGATATTTGCAGTAGGAATGAATTATGCCCAGCACAATAAAGAGCTGGATGGAACGTTATATAAACCAGAGAGGCCCGTCATTTTCACCAAGGCCGACTCGTCGCTGCTGAAGGACCATAAGCCGTTCTTCATTCCCGACTGGTCAAGTCAGGTGGATTACGAAACGGAGTTGGTGGTGCGCATCTGCCGTCTGGGCAAGAGTATTCCCGAGCGTTTTGCCTATCGTTACTACGATGCCGTGACGGTTGGAATAGACTTTACCGCCCGCGACTGGCAGCGCGAGGCCCGCCAGAAGGGTTTGCCGTGGGACATCTGCAAGGGCTTCGACGGCTCGGCAGTCATCGGCGAGTGGGTGGATAAGGAGAAGTTTCGCGACGTGCAGGCCCTGCGGTTCCGCCTTGACATTAACGGACAGACGGTTCAGGAGGGCTGTGCCAGCGACATGCTCTACAGGATTGACGAGCTGGTGAGCTACATTTCCGGCTTCTTCACGCTGAAAACGGGCGACCTGCTCTTTACGGGTACTCCTGTCGGCGTGGGGCCTGTCAAGATTGACGACCACTTAGAGGGATGGCTGGAGGACCGGAAGGTGCTGGAGTTTAACTGTAAGTGAAGCGCAAGCGAAACTTGAATGATATAAGAAAAAGGTAAGAAGAAGACATGACACGTTCTGTATTTCACATCACGAGGCTACGGGTGGCGGGGGCGGCTATGCGCCTTTGCCGTCAGGTGGTTTTGTCCTTTTGCCTTTTTGTCCTTATACCGCTGTCGGCTCCGGCTCAGGATTTCTTCAACCTGACCGCCCAGCAGGTAAAGATTGATTCGCTGCTGCCCGTCTTCACCCACTCGTGGGCGTTAGGTGCACACTACGCTGACAGCACCTATACGGTAGAGATCGCTTATCCGGAGTTCATCACCATGTCGGCCGACGACGTGAAGCGCTACGAGCAAATCAGCGGGGGTGTTGTGCCTTCGCCGTTGCCCGAGTTGACACAGCAGGTGAGCGTGTCGCGCCGGCAGGCCCGCCTTGAGGTGCTGTTTACGCCCATTGTCTTTCGCGACGGCAAATACCGGAAGCTGGTCAGTTTCCAGTTGAAGCGCCATGCACGGCCATTGCTGACGGGCAGTCGGCTGCGCCGGGCAGCGTCGGCAGCAGTAGCCGCCAACTCGGTGCTGGCCACGGGCAAGTGGGCCAAGATTCGCGTGGCCTCGTCGGGCATTTGTCAGCTGACCGACGCCTTGGTGCGCCAGGCAGGTTTTTCGAATATCAATAAGGTACGCGTGTATGGCTATGGCGGTGCCATGCAGCCGGAGCGGCTCTACGCAAGCTATATCGAGGAGACCGACGACCTGCGCGAGGTCCCCACGTGCAGCGTGGGTGGCCGACGCCTGTTCTGGGCACAGGGACCCGTGTCGTGGAACGGCAGCGAGCGCATTCGCAACCCCTACTCGCAGTACGGCTACTACTTCCTGACCGAGGGCGACGACGAACCGCTCACCCAGACCGAGCAGGAGCTGATGAACAACTACATAACGAGCGGCGAGGCCGTCAACACCCTTTACGAGGTGGATGACTATGCCTGGTATCACAGCGGACGCAACCTCTACGATGCCCGCACCTTCACCGTGGGGCAGGCGCGTGACTATACGGTCAGCTCCTTAGGCCAGTCGGCTGAAGGAACCGTCACCGTGGTGCTGACGGCATACGACAAGAAGGGCAGCTCGCAGGCCACGGTCAGCGTCAACGGCACCCAGGTGGGCACCATGAACATGGGCAGCAGCGGCGAGTACATACACGCCGTGCAGACGAAGATGACCTTCCGGGTGACCAACCTGGCCGCCACGAACACCATACGCATTCAGCAGAACAGCGGCGGCGTGATGCGACTCGACTATATTGCCATTCATGAGAACGGCACGCCCACGCTGCCTTCCGCACAGACGGTAACGGCCCAGGTGCCCGCCTATGTGGGGGCCGTGGCCAACCAGAACCGGCATGCCGACGATGCCAGCGACATGATTATCATTATTCCGGAGTCGCGTAAGCTGCAGACACAGGCAGAGCGCCTGCTGGACTTCCACCGTGAACACGACGGCCTGCGCGTACGCATAGTGACTGCCGACGAGCTGTACAACGAGTTCTCGAGCGGAACGCCCGACGTGAATGCCTACCGCCGCTATCTGCGCATGCTCTATGAGCGTGCCGAAAGCGAGGCTGACATGCCGCGATATGTCCTCTTGTTCGGCGATGCAGCGTGGGACAACCGCATGCTCTCATCCGAATGGAAGAGCTATAAGCCCGAGGATTTCCTGCTCTGCCACGAGAGCGAAAACTCGCTCAGTGCTACCTCCAGCTACGTCAGCGAGGAGTTCATTGGCATGCTGGACGAGGGCGAGGGCGGCAACCTGCTGAGCAGCGACCGCTACGACGTGGCCATCGGCCGATTCCCCGTACGTACCGAGGCCGATGCCAAGACCATGGTTGACAAAGTCATCAGTTATGCCGAGAACCGCTATGCCGGCAGCTGGCAGAACGAGATATGCCTGATGGGCGACGACGGCAACAACAACCTGCACATGAAGGATGCCGATGCCGTGGCCACGCAGACGGAGCATGACCACCCGGAATACGTGGTGAAGCGCATCATGTGGGATGCCTACGAACGTGTCTCGTCGTCAACGGGCAACACCTATCCTGACGTGACGCGGCTCATTAAGCAGCAGATGCAGAACGGCGCACTCGTCATGGACTATTGCGGACATGGTGCAGCCTACAGCTTCTCGCACGAGCTGGTCATGCAACTGAACGATTTTTCAGAGTCCGTATCTACCCGTCTGCCCTTGTGGGTAACGGCTTCGTGCGACATCATGCCCTTCGACGGGCGGGAAGACAACATCGGCGAGACGACGGTGCTCAGCAAGAAGGGTGGGGGAGTGGCCTTCTACGGTACCACGCGCACCGTCTATGCTGCCTACAACCGCGAGATGAACCTTGCCTTCATGCGCCATGTGCTGTCGGACATCCCCATCGGCGAGGCCGTGCGCCTGGCCAAGAACTCGCTCATTACAAGCGGAAAGGACCACACCGCCAACAAACTGCATTACGTACTGCTGGGCGACCCTGCCCTGCGCTTAGCCTACCCGCAGCTGCGGGCCGTGGTTGACGACATCAACGGAGCCAGCGTGAGCAGCGGCGACCCGCTGACGCTGAAGGCCGGCACCACCGTGACGGTGCGTGGACACATAGAGCGCGACGGCACGCGACTGACCGACTACAACGGCGTGATAACCGCCACGGTGCGCGATGCCGAGGAAGAGATTGTCTGCCGGCTGAACGATACCAGCAAGGAGGGTGCCGAAGAGGCCTTCACCTATCACGACCGCACGAAGACCGTGTTCCACGGAACCGACAGCGTGCGCCACGGCCAGTTTGCCATCCGCTTCATTGTGCCGCAGGACATCAGCTACAAGGAAACGCCGGCACAAATCAACCTTTTTGCCGTTGACGACAGCCGACAGCTGCTGGGACACGGCATGAGCAACCACTTCGTCCTGGGCGGTAATGCCGAAGCACAGGCCGACAAAAACGGGCCGGAGGTCTATTGCTATCTGAACTCTGAGTCGTTCACCAATGGCGACAAGGTGAACCTGACGCCTTACTTCGTGGCACGCATCAGCGACGATGCCGGCATCAATGCCACGGGCAACGGCATAGGTCACGACATACAGCTGGTTATTGACGGGCAGACGGCACAGACCTACACCCTGAACGACTACTTCAGCTACGACTTCGGCAGCTACACCAGCGGCACCGTGGGCTTCAGCATTCCCACGCTGACGGCTGGCCGCCACAAGCTGCAGTTCCGCGTGTGGGACACGCAGAACAACTCCACCACAAAGGAGCTCAGCTTCCAGGTGGTAGAGTCGTTGGAACCGGTATTCTTCGACGTGGAGTGTACACGCAACCCCGCCGAGACAACCACCTCGTTCCGCATCATACACGACCGCACGGGCAGTCAGATGGATGTCATACTCGATGTCTATGACCTGTCTGGACGTCACCTTTGGCAGCATGCCGAGACGGGTGTGCCTACCGACAACACGTACCTGATAGACTGGAACCTGACGTCGGGCAGCGGCAGTCATATCTCCACGGGTGTCTATCTCTACCGCGTGCGCATCAGCAGCGATGGCTCTTCCTACGCGTCGAGAGCCAAGAAGCTCATTATTATTGGGAAAAAATAAAAGAAATGATGTAGAGTTAAAGACCTCCCCCCCAACTCCCCAAAAACTAAAGAAAACGAAGAATCGAGATAAAGAAAGAATATGAAACAACAAGGAATAATCAGTAAGGCAAAAGGAGCAGTAAAATGGTTTTTACCTTTTTACCTTCTTACTTTTTTACCTTTTACTGTAGCAGCTCAGGACAAGCTCAACGAGTTCAACGCCGTGGAGCACGCCGTCATCTCACAGACCATAGCGCCCGACGCCCGCTCTGCCGGTATGGGCGACGTCGGCGCAGCTACCGACCCTGACGTGAACTCGCAATACTGGAACCCCGCCAAATATCCGTTCTGCATCAGCCGGGCAGGCATCTCGCTCAACTATACGCCGTGGCTGCGCAAACTGGTCAGCGACATCGACCTGGCCTACGTGGCAGGCTACTACCGCATTGGCGACTACTCGGCCATTAGTGCCTCGGTGCGTTACTTCTCGCTCGGTGAGGTGATGACCTCCCTGGAAGAAAATGCCATGACCGTGAAGCCTTACGAGTTCTCCATCGATGCCGCCTATTCGCTCATGCTCAGCGAGAAGTTCTCGTTGGCTGCCGGCATACGCTGGCTTTACAGCGACCTGCGCTATGACTACACCGAGGATGCCTCGCCGGCATCAGCCTTTGCTGCCGACGTTGCCATGTACTACAACAACTACATCATGCTCGGACAGCGCGAGTGCCAGTTAGGCATAGGTCTGAACCTGAGCAACATTGGTAGTAAAATCAGCTTCTTCGGCGACGACCGCTCCCAGTTCCTGCCTGCCAACATGCGCTTAGGCGCGTCGCTCATGGTGCCCGTCGATGAGTACAACCGCTTCAGCATCGCTGCCGATGCCAACAAGCTGTTAGTGCCCACCGTGCCCAAGCAGAAAGAGGGCGAAGACAATGCCACCTACCAGCAGCGTGTCATTGAGGAGTACAGCGACGTGGGCTCCATCAGCGGCATCTTCAAGAGCTTCAGCGATGCCCCGGGCGGCTTCAAGGAAGAGCTACAGGAAATACAGTGGAGCTTAGGTGCCGAGTATGTCTATCACGACCAGTTCTCGCTGCGTGCCGGCTACCACCACGAGTCAGAGAACAAGGGCAACCGCAAGTACTTCACCGTGGGTGGCGGCTTCCGCATGAACGTCTTTTCGCTCGACGTGGGCTACGTCATTTCCACCGCCCGAAGCAATCCGCTCGACCAGACGCTGCGCTTCTCGTTAGCCTTCGACATGGACGGAATCAGGGACTTGTTCAGGAGATAATGGAGATAAAGGAGATAAAGGAGTTAATGGAGTTTAAGGAGTTAATGGAATTTGCGAAACTTCAATTAAATAAAATATGATTAGAGTAGGCATGGGTTACGACGTCCACCGCTTAGTAGCGGGCAGGGCGCTTTGGATGGGAGGCATCAAGATTGACTATGAGCTCGGACTGTTAGGCCACAGCGATGCCGACGTGCTCATACATGCCATCTGCGATGCCATATTAGGTGCGGCCAACATGCGCGACATTGGCTACCACTTCCCTGACACCAGCGACGACACGCTTGACATGGACAGCAAGGTAATTCTGAAAAAGACCATCGAGCTGATTGCCACACGTGGCTACCGGCTGGTGAACATCGATGCCACTATTTGTGCCGAGCGGCCGAAGATGAATCCGCACATCCCCGAGATGCAGCAATGCATGGCCGCCGTCATCGGGTGCGACCCCGACTGCATCTCCATCAAGGCCACCACCACCGAGCGCCTCGGCTTCACGGGGCGCATGGAGGGCATATCAGCATACGCCGTGGCGCTGATCTGTAAGAATGAAAACTAAAAAAAATGCCGCGACTCTCAGCGAGCAGCGACATTCAAGCCTATGTTTAACTAAAAATCCTATTATTTCTAAAATAATCTGGCCTTTCAGCCAGGGGCCTTTGTCGTTTTTGTTCCGACTCAGGAATATGTAATATTCTCTCTATTCTCTTAAAAAAGAAAGTTATGGGAGCCTCACGGCGACCACTGTTATCCTTAACACATTTAAAACTTTCTTCTTACCAATAACTAAAAACCTAAAACTATAAATATTACTACTAACCTAAAACAATCTATTAACTTTTTTCTTTTGACGATGCAAAGGTACAACGCTTTTCGATACTTTGCAACAAAAATAGGCCAAAAACGAAGAAAAAGCCTTCATTCTTGACCTATGTCAACGCTTTGTGTGCGCAAACAAGCCCTTAATACTCCGTTTTGTCCGTTTTCTCCCGCCACATGTTGAATGCCCGCAGTCCTTCCGTGCGCATCAGTATTTCGCTGGGCTTCGAGCGTTCCTCGCGCTTCAGTTCCAGCTCCCGGTAGATAAAGTCATCGTCGAAGCCTATGTCGGCGGCATCCTTGCGGTTGTTGGCAAAGTAAATCTTGTCTAACCGTGCCCAGTAGATGGCGCCCAGGCACATGGGGCACGGTTCGCACGACGTGTAAATCTCGCAGCCCTCAAGGTCGAACGTCCCCAGTTTCCTTGCGGCATTTCTGATGGCCGTCACCTCGGCATGTGCCGTAGGGTCGTTGTTCAGCGTGACGCAGTTAGAGCCCTCCGCCACAATCTCGCCGTTGCGTGCTATGACGGCACCAAACGGGCCGCCGCCGCTGTTCACGCTGTTTTCCGAGAGCTCAATGGCTCTCATCATCAGTTCTCTCTTCTCCATAGTCGGTATATTTTTTTTATGTTTGGTAATGATTGTTGCCACAAAGATACATAATTATTTCAACAATCCGTCATTTCTTTTGTCAGATTTTTGCACCGTTACTGAAAATATCGTATATTTGCGACGTGTTTATACCTACTATTAAACAAAGTTGGCCGGTACTGCTCTTCGCCCTGCTGTCATGGCTGTCTGCGCTACCCCTGAGCAGCCAGCCCCGTCAGCACGTCACTCACTACGACGAGGCCGACGGCTTGCCGCACTGGAACGTCTCGCAGATACTGCAGGACGGCGACGGTTTCGTGTGGTTAGGCACGTGGAACGGTCTCTGCCGTTTCGACGGCTACACCTTCCAGAGTTTCAAGCCACAGGCAGGTGACGGCTGCACCATGCCCACCGACCGCATTCGTAACATCGGCTTAGGCGACAGCAGTCTGATATACTGTCAGGTCGATGAACAGTATTACGTGTTCAACACCCGTACGGGTCGTTTCCGCGACGCAGAGGCCAGCGACGAGGCAGCTATCAGGAAAGTCATGAACTCCACCCGCCACAAGGCCGCGATGATACACGGCGAATACCAGCATCGTGACCCTGCCGGTCACTCTTGGACCATCAAGGCGTCTGACGGCTACCGCTTTGCCATGCCCGACCGTCAGGGCAACCTCTGGCTGCTGGAGCAAAACGGTTTCAGTCTGATGCGTTTCTCCGTGCGCCAGACATACCGCTTCCCCATGCAGCGTGCCACGCAGGTGCGCTGTCTGTTCCGTGACCGTCAGCAGCGTTACTGGGTGGGGACGCGTGACGACGGCACCCTGAGGCTTTTCGCTGCCGACAACCGGTTGTTGGGCTATCTTGACCGTAACGGCCGCCTGCATGCAGACTATTGCCAGTTCGGCTCCCCCGTCTATTGCATGGCGCAAGACAGCCGTGGCACCCTTTGGATAGGCTCCAAGCCCGACGGAATGTTCCGCCTGACGGAGTCAGCGCCTGGCAGTTTTCGTGTAGAACGTCTGGAGCAGTTGTCTCACGGCTCCGTCTATGATATTCAGGAAGATGCGCAAGGGCGGCTGTGGGTGGCCACCTTCGAGGGGCTTTACTGTCTGGCTTACGGCAAAGACGAGGGAGTCAGCGGTCATGGGCACGAAAAACTGAACGTGAAGCTCGTCCATTCGTCTCGTGTGCGTAGGCTGCACTTCACCCGGGGCGGGCTGTTGGTGGCTGCCACCACGAGCGGCCTTCTGGTGGGCCATGTGGGTGGCGACATGCACTTCCGCCTGCATGTCAAGGAGCCGCGCCGTGCCGGTAGCCTGAGTTGCAATGCGGTAATGGATGTGGCAGAAGACAGTCGTGGCAACCTCTATGTCGGAACAGAGACCGGCGGCATCAACCGCACTGCGGTGTCCAGCCTTAGCGACTCCATTGTCAGTTTCGAGCATATAGACACCCACAGTGGTCTGCCTACCGATGTCATTGTGTCGTTGGCCGTGGCCGACAGTCAGCTCGTCGTTACCAGCAGCCGTCAGCTGATGGTCTTCAACCCCTCGACGCAGTCAGCCACCTCGTTCAGCTCCCATTACTTCGGCTTCCCCTGCAACTTCAGCGAGGCCCATCCGCTGCAACTGCCCGACGGCCGCTGGGCTTTCGGACTGAAGGACGGTTCCTTTGCCCTTAGTATGAACGAGTTACAGCCCAGCAGCTATAATCCGCCGTTGGTGCTTACCGCTCTCTCCCGGCGCTCGGGCCAGTGGGACTATGCCGTCAACAGCCTGCACGAGGTGACCCTGCAGCCCGACGAACGCTATTTGACCGTAGGCTTTGCCGCGTTGGACTACAGCTCGCCCGACCAGATTACCTACGAGTTCCGGCTGTGCGACAACGATGCTGCCGAAGAACCGTGGCATGCCATAGGCCGTAACCACTCCGTCACGCTGCCCGACCTGCAGCCCGGCCACTACCAGCTGCAGTTGCGCTCCACCAATGCTGACGGTCGGCTGGCCGACAACCTGCGCACGTTAGACATTACCGTGGTTCCAACGTTCTGGGAGTCTGTGTGGGGTAAACTTCTCCTGCTGGTACTCCTGCTGGCAGCAGTGGGGGCTGCGGTCTATACCTTATTATATATACGTCGCATCAAGCGCAAGCAGCACGAGACGCTGGCCAAGTACCTGAAGATTTTAGAGGAGAGCGGTGAGCACAAAGCTTCCACGTGTGCAGAACCTGCCTCAGGGCACCCTACCGAGGCCGCTCCTGACCCCGTGCTTCAGCGCGTCATGGACTTCATTGAGGCGAATATTGACAACAGCGATGCCGGTGTCGGCGACATGGCGGCAGCAGCGGCCGTCAGCCGCAGTGGCCTGCAGCGTAAGCTAAGGCAGTCCATGGGCATTACGCCGCAAGACCTGTTGCGCGAGGCACGCATCAAGCGTGCCAGTCAGCTGCTCACCACGACCCACCTCACCGTCAGCGAGGTGGCCTACCGTTGCGGCTTTACTGACCCCAAGTACTTCAGCCGTTGCTTCAAGCAGAGCACCGGGCAGTCGCCTACCGACTTCAAGAATGTCGGCCGACAGGGCGTTTGACGTATTTTTCCCCCTTTCTGACGCATGATTACCCCGTGTGTGTCGGTGAAAATGAACCCTTCTGGTGCATTTTTCACCTCGTTTGTCGTGCTTTACCGCTACCTTTGCAGCAGCATTTTTTACTAACATTAAAACAATTCAAGAAGATGAAAACAAAACTACTGATGTTGCTGACTGCTGCCCTGTTGCTGCTCAACATGGGCGTGCAGGCACAAAAGAAAGTACACACGCTGGGTGACTCCACCATGGCGTGGTACGACGAGAGCGTCACCGATACGCGTGGTTGGGGAATGTTCTTTGGCAACTTCCTGACCAACGGTTGGGAGTCTATTAACTACGCCAAGGGCGGCCGCGACTCCCGTGGCGGTTACAACGAGTTGTGGCAGAATGCCAAGAACAATGTTCACGAAGGCGACTACGTGCTCATTCAGTTTGCCCATAATGACGGCAAGTACAATGGCATTGACAACGAAGCGCTGCAAGCCTATTATACCCGAATCGGAGATGAAACGAATGCCGACAAGGTGAAGAACGACGGCCGTGGTACTACGCCTTCAACTACCTATAAGTCATGGTTGAAGAAGATTGTTGACGAGGTCAGGACCAAGGGGGCCACCCCCGTCCTGGTGTCTGCCGTATGCCGTTGCTACTTTGGCAGCGACAATCAGATAACGAAGGCCGGCCAGCACAATTTGGCCGACAAGTACGACGCCATTGTTGGCGATGAATTGAAGACCGGTCAGAAACTGTCTGTCGACGACCACAGCATGGACTACACCTACCAGATGAAGCAGCTGGCCACCGAGTTGGGTGTTGCCTTCATTGACATGACTGCTGAGACCAAGAAACTCTACGAGGAGTACAAGAGCTACGACAAGTGCTATGCAGCCCTGTTTGACAAGGGCACCGAGGCTGACAATACCCACTACAACCTGACGGGAGCGTTGACGGCCGCCCGCCTGTGTGCAAAGCTGATGAAAGACCAGGGTATCCTGGCCGACAACATTGAGATTCCCTCCGACCTGTCGGTGACCCCTTCTGCCGC
>Ga0310691_10007346_pt1 | contig 11511 bp, 10 predicted proteins | sample 176DNAGHGlowgp2_FD_203887 | JGI IMG/M metagenome (GOLD analysis project Ga0310691, IMG submission 203887) | Sheep rumen microbial communities from Palmerston North, Manawatu-Wanganui, New Zealand - 1766 DNA GHGlow gp2 (v2) (version 2) | ecosystem: Host-associated > Mammals > Digestive system >... | reverse complement strand
TACCTTTGCAGACGCTTAACGTTAAGAGTATGAAGATAGAACAACAGATACAGTCGGCAGCCATTGCTGCCGTGAAGGCATTGTATGGACAGGACGTGCCTGAGAAGATGGTACAGCTGCAGAAGACACGCAGCGAGTTTGAGGGAAACCTGACCCTCGTGGTGTTCCCCTTTGTCAAAATGGCTCGCAAGAGTCCAGAACAGACGGCACAGGAACTGGGTGAATACCTGGTGCAGAACTGTGATGCCATCAGCAAATTCAATGTGGTAAAAGGTTTTCTGAACCTCAGCATAGCTGACCAAGCTTGGCTCACACTCCTACAAGATATCGACAAGGACGAGCACTACGGCGAGAAACAGGCTACAGACGAGAGCCCGCTCGTGATGATAGAATACTCATCGCCCAACACTAACAAGCCCTTGCACCTTGGTCACGTGCGCAACAACCTGCTGGGATGGTCGCTGGCTCAGATTATGCAGGCCAACGGCAATAAGGTCGTGAAAACGAACATCGTGAACGATCGTGGCATCCACATCTGCAAGTCAATGCTGGCTTGGCTGAAGTGGGGCAATGGCGAGACGCCTGAATCAAGCGGGAAGAAGGGAGACCACTTAATTGGCGACTACTATGTAGCCTTCGACAAGCACTATCGCGAGGAAATCAAGGAACTCGTGGCTCAAGGCATGGACGAAGAACAGGCCAAACAGGAGGCTCCGCTGATTAAGGAAGCTCACGAGATGCTGGTAAAATGGGAACAGAACGACCCTGAGGTTCGTGCCCTTTGGGAGAAGATGAACTCGTGGGTTTACGCCGGTTTCGACGAGACCTACCAGAAAATGGGTGTAAAGTTCGACAAGATATACTACGAAAGCCAGACCTACCTAAAGGGTAAGGCCAAGGTGGAGGAAGGACTCGCAAAAGGACTCTTTGAGCGCCATGAGGACAACTCCGTCTGGGCAGACCTTACAAACGAGGGATTGGACCAGAAACTGCTGCTGCGCTCTGACGGGACATCGGTTTATATGACTCAGGACATCGGAACGGCAGAGATGCGCTTCCAGGACTACCCTATCGACAAGATGATTTATGTAGTGGGCAACGAACAGAACTACCACTTCCAAGTGCTCAGCATCCTGCTGGACCGTCTGGGCTTCAAATGGGGCAAGGAATTGGTTCACTTCTCTTACGGTATGGTGGAATTGCCTAATGGAAAGATGAAAAGCCGCGAGGGTACTGTCGTAGATGCAGACGATTTGATGCAGCTGATGGTGGATGATGCCTATAAGACATCAATGGAGTTGGGAAAATTCGACGACATGAGCGAGGAAGAGCGCAACGAGATTGCACGTATTGTCGGTATGGGCGCCTTGAAGTATTTTATCCTGAAAGTCGATGCCCGCAAGAATATGCTGTTCAATCCTGAAGAAAGTATCGATTTCAACGGAAACACAGGACCTTTCATCCAATATACTTATGCGAGAATACGAAGTATTCTTCGCAAGGCTGGTAATACTGGTATGACTAGTATAACTAGTACGACAAGTCTTAGTGACAAGGAAGTAGAGCTCATCCAAAAAATGAGCGAGTATGGTGCCGCCGTTGAGCAGGCAGGCAAAGACTACTCTCCATCAGGCATAGCCAACTACTGCTACGAGCTGACAAAAGTATTCAACCAGTTCTACCACGACTACTCCATCTTGAATGAACCCGACGAGCAAAAGAAGGCTGTTCGTCTGATGCTGGCCAAGAACGTCGCCAAGATCATCAAGAATGGTATGGCCCTATTGGGCATTGAGGTTCCTGAGCGCATGTAACTATGCAGAACCCTCCCGATTACAGACACGACACCGTACTGCCCTTGCCCATGGAGGTAAGGGCAGACGCGTGGGCTGTAGACGCAGCCTGCTCGGGCAATCCTGGACCTATGGAATATCAGGCCATTGATTTGCAAACTGGTGCCCGTGTGTTCCACTTCGGTCCCATGAAAGGCACTAATAATATCGGGGAGTTTCTGGCTATTGTACACGCACTAGCCCTGATGCAACAACAAGGGTTACACAACAAGGCGATATACAGCGACTCGTATAACGCCATTTTATGGGTCAACAAACGGAAATGTAAGACAAAATTAGAGCGTACTCCTGAAACAGAGCCGCTCTATCAGATTATACTTCGTGCTGAACGCTGGCTAAACACACACACCTGGCACAACCCAATCATCAAATGGGAAACGCAGAAGTGGGGCGAAGTGCCTGCTGATTTCGGTAGGAAGTAAGAAGATTCCCATCGTATTCATGACTACTTATCAGCACCACATCGGATGGTAGCTGAGGAGCACGTGTACCATCACCGACGACAAATGGAGCCGTCTCCACACGGATTTCATCCCACAAGCCTGCTTGTATAAACGAGTTGTGGGTCTGCAGACCACCCTCTACGATGAGTGATTGGATGCCATGTTGGTAGAGATCGTCCATGAGCTGTGTCAAAGGTCTTTGACGCGTCAAGACAATACGTTTGGGATTAGGACCAACCCAATGGCGAACGGTCAGTTGGGGATGTTCGCGGACATCGGTAGTATGGCCCACCAGTATGGCATCCTCCTCTGCACGAAGCTTATGGGAAAGCATCTGCGTCTGCTCATTGCTGATTTGCAGGGCATGGCCACAATTGTCGATGAAACCGTTGGAAGTTTGCGCCCACTTCAGGATGATGTAAGGGCGATGCTTGGAATGATAGGTGAAGAAACGACGATTCAGCCACATGCACTCCTGTTCCAAAACACCCACAGTCACCTCGATGCCTGCCTGGCGAATCTTAGCGATGCCCCTACCCTGCACTACAGCAAAGGGGTCGATGCAACCCACAACAACCTTTTCTACCCCCTTACTAACAATGAGATCAGCACAAGGTGGCGTCTTACCATAATGGGCACAAGGCTCCAAAGACACGTAGATGGTGGCATCTTTCAGCAACGGTTCATCCTCAGGACGTACTGATGCAAAGGCATTCACCTCAGCATGTCCCTCGCCACAACGAACATGGTATCCCTCACCGATAATTCGTCCGTCAGCAACAATGACGGCACCAACCATAGGGTTGGGACGTGCACCTCGTATGCCATTGGCAGCCAACTGCAGACAACGCCGCATGAATTTTTCATCTGTTGAGATTTGGAGATTCTCCATAATTTTAGTACTTTTGCATTTGCTATGAACTACCAGGAACTGTGGCGTCGCTTGGCGCAGGTTTATGACGAGGGCGAGGCCAAAGCCATTGCCCGCATGGTCTATGAGGTGCGCTTCAACCTGACGCTATCAGACCTTTTCATCGGCAAAGATACGCAATTATCAGCAAACGACCAAGCAGAACTGGCAGAAATCACACAACGACTGGAACAACAAGAACCTGTGCAGTATGTACTGGGACAGGCCGATTTCTGCGGGCGGACATTCCTGGTCAATCAACACGTACTGATTCCTCGTCCTGAAACAGAAGAGTTGTGCCGATGGATTATTTCTGAGTTTAGAGATGAGAGTTTAGAGTTTAGAGATTGCTCCATTCTTGACATAGGTACCGGCAGCGGATGCATCGCTATCACGTTAGCAGCCGATCTGCCTAAAGCCGAGGTGACAGCATGGGACATCTCTGGAGAAGCGCTACAGGTAGCACGAGAAAATGCCAAAAGGCTCCATTTCAACGTAATTTTTGAACTGGCTGATGCCCTAAACACACCACTTGACCATGAGCGATGGGATGTCATCGTGAGCAATCCACCTTATATATGTAATAAGGAACGCGCACGTATAGAAGCTAATGTGCTGGACCACGAACCCCATACCGCACTCTTCGTACCCGACGACTCCCCCCTGTTGTTCTATAGCGCCATTGCCCAATATGGACTGACAGCGCTGAAAACGGGGGGACGACTCTACTTTGAAATTAATCCCCTCTACGCTCAAGAACTGGCAGAAATGTTAAGTATGATGTCGTACCACGACATCGAAATCAAAAATGATACCTACGGCAAACAACGAATGATAAGAGCAAGACGATGAAGCAGAAAACAGAACAAGAAGCCTACCTGACACTTGCCAGTCTCTGTGCACAAGCAGAACATTGCCAATACGAGATGCTGGAGAAGATGCGACGCTGGGAGCTGTCTGAGGAAGCCCAGGCCCGTGTGATGGCACGTTTGGTCAAGGAACGCTACGTGGATGATGAGCGTTATGCACAAGCTTTTGTCAAAGACAAGATACGCTACAACAAGTGGGGACACCGGAAGGTAGAACAGGCACTATGGCAGAAACATATCGACGAAGGTATTCGTCAGCAGGTATTGAGCGAGATTGATGACGAGGAATATCTGAATGTCCTAAGACCGTTGCTGAAGCAGAAACGCAAGTCTACCAAGGCTGCCGACGAATACGATATGACCCGCAAGTTAGTAAGGTTTGCGATGAGTCGAGGTTTTACATTCGATATCATCAGACAATGTCTGGACGTTGAAGATGAGGACGAGTTGGTGGACTAGGATTCTCGACTTTATCTCGCCTCGATTATGCGTTGTTTGTGGCGAGAGGTTGGCACCTACAGAGCGTTCACTCTGTACCGTGTGTATGATGCACCTACCGCGGACTTCATACCAATACAAGCCGAAGGACAACATCATGGCACAGGCCTTTTGGCATCTGACACCTGTAGAGCGAGCTGCTGCATTGACTTACTACCAGCCCCATTCAGAGATGGCCAATGCCATATACCAACTGAAATACGGTGGGCGTCCTGATATTGGAGAGGACCTAGGACGGTTGATGGCTGTAGAGATGTCGTACGCCAACTTCTTCGAAGGTATTGAAGCCCTGTTACCCGTACCCCTGGCCAAGAAGCGACTCCGCCAGCGTGGTTACAACCAAAGTGAACAACTGGCCTATGGTATTTACGAGAAAACGGGACTGCCTATCATCACAAAAGCCCTAATCAGAAAGGAGTTCCTGCAAAGCCAGACACAGCTTGGGCGTCAGGAGCGTCAAGAGAACGTAAAAGATATATTCCAGCTGGTAGACGACAGGGAACTGAAGCACAAGCACGTGCTACTCGTCGATGACATCTGCACCACAGGAGCAACACTCATCGCCTGCGTGGATGCCATCAAACAGGTGGAAAACATCCGCATCAGCGTGCTAACCTTCGGTTTCACCCATAGCTAAAATTGAGGGAGTACCCCGACCGCGAATCGAACGCGGAACTAAGTCTTAGGAGGACCTTGTTATATCCATTTAACTATCAGGGCAACGGATTTCGAGTGCAAAGGTAAGCAATTTCCACGAAAAATGATTACCTTTGCAGCAGAATAATTATCAAAAAAGAAAAATCATGGGAAAATTAGTTATTAACTCGTACGACGAGTTTGCCGCCCATCTGGGCGAAGACCTGGGTGCCTCTGAGTGGCTGCAGGTAGATCAGGACCGTATCAATCTCTTTGCCGACGCTACACTCGACCATCAATGGATTCACGTTGACGTAGAGCGCGCAAAGGAGGAAAGTCCCTATAAGTCAACCATCGCACACGGCTATCTGACACTCTCGCTGTTGCCTTATATGTGGGACCAGATTATCGAAGTCAATAACATCAAGATGCTGGTAAACTACGGCATGAATGAAATGCGCTTCGGCCAGCCCGTCATTACAGGCAGTCGCGTCCGTCTGGTCACCAAGCTGCACAGCATCCAGAACCTGCGTGGCATCTGCAAGGCAGAGATCAAGTTCGCCATTGAGATTGAAGGCCAGCGCAAGCCGGCCCTCGAGGGTATTGCTGCTTTCCTTTACTATTTTAACTAGTATTACTAGCATAAAAAAAGCAGCCCACTCATGATTGAGTGGGCTGCTTTTATGTTATTGCTATTGCCTTATGCCTTAGCAGCATCGTCCTCACGGATGGTGCGACCCATCACGAGGAATGCTGTAGGAGCAGCGATGAACAGCGAAGACAGGGTACCGAATACAACACCCAGGATCATAGCGAACGAGAAGCTGCGGATAGAGTCACCACCGAGGATGAAGATACACAGCAGCACGATCAATGTCGTTACAGAGGTGTTGATGGTACGAGCCAGCGTCTGGTTCAGCGAGTCGTTGAACAACTGCTGACGGTCACGCTTGCCATAAAGCTGGAAGTTCTCACGGATACGGTCGAATACTACCACCTTATCGTTGATAGAGTAACCGATTACCGTCAAGATAGCACCGATGAATACCTGGTCGATCTCCAGCGACATGGGAACGATGCCCCACAATGCAGAGTACATACCGATAACAACCAATGCATCGAGGGCCAACGCGATGGTAGCACCCCAAGAGAATGCCCAATTGCGGAAGCGGAGCAGGATGTACAGGAAGATGGCGAACAGCGCAATGATAACGCTGATGATAGCACCATGAGTGATGTCCTTAGCCACAGCAGGTCCTACCTTAGCCGAGCTAATGATAGAACCACCCTGACGAACATCAGGATTCTTGAAGGCCTCAACACTCTCCTGGCTTACGAAGCCACCCTTCTTCAGCGCTTTGTAGAGGATCGTCTCTGCCTTGTCGTCAACATCAGGATTGTTCGACTCAATATCCCAGTTAGTGCTGACACGGATAGTCTTTCCATCAGTACCCAGGGCAATCACGCTGGTGTTAGCCTCCTTGCCTGCGTTCTCGCCAACAGTATTAACGAATACGCCGGCCAAAGCCTGACGAACCTCCTCTACGTGAGACTCCTTATCAAGTGTCACAACATAGTTACGACCACCAGTGAAGTCGATGCTCTGGCTCAAGCCACGAACAAAGAAGCAACCGATGAAGAATATAGCAGCAACGCCCCATACGGCAAAGCTCTTCTTGTATATACCCATGAAGTTATACTTAGCGTTCTGCATCAGGTTCTTAGAATAACCTGTCACAAAGGTAAGACCCAGCCACTTGTCCTTCTTCAGACGGTTCTCGTAAACCAGACGAGTCAGGAATACGGCGGTGAAGAACGAGCAGAAGATACCGATGATCCAAGTGGTAGCGAAGCCCTTCACAGGACCTGTACCGAAGAACAACAGGATGAAACCAGTAATCAATGATGTTACGTTAGAGTCGAAGATGGCTGAGAATGCGTTAGAATAGCCCTTCTCCAGCGCTTCCTTCATACCCAAGCCGCGACGCAGTTCCTCCTTGATACGCTCATAGATCAGCACGTTGGCATCAACGGCAGTACCCAGCGTCAGCACAATACCAGCGATACCCGGCATTGTCAACGCCGCCTGGAACGAGGTCAGAATACCCAATGTGAAGAACAGGTTGAACAGCAGCGCAATATCAGCCAAGATACCAGGAATGAAGCCATACAGCAGAATCATATAAACCATCAGCAGCACAAAAGCTACGACGAATGAGATAACACCCTGCTTGATAGACTGTGCACCCAACGAAGGACCTACCACCTCTTCCTGTACGATACGGGTTGGAGCAGGCATCTTACCAGAGTTCAGCGTATTAGCCAAGTCCTTGGTGGTCTCAATGGTGAAGTTACCGGTAATCTGTGAGTTACCGCCATCAATCTGAGTCAGGATACGAGGAGAGCTGTAAACAGCATCGTCGAGTACGATGGCAACGCCACGACCGATGTTCTGCTTCGTAATCTGCGACCAGCGACGAGCGCCGTCAGAGTTCATCTGCATCGATACAGAGGGGTGACCCATCTGGTCGAACTCGTCCTTTGCGTTGGTAATCACGTCACCCTCCAGCGGAGCGCGACCATTAGGCTCGGTCACCTTCAGCGCATACAGGGCATAGATATCGCCCTTGGTGTTCTCGCCACCGAAGTCCTCAGGCTGAGCACCCCAGCGCAGCTTACACTCAGCAGGCAGCACCTGACGGGCAATGTCAGAGTAGATTACCTTGTTGACATCAGCAGTATCACGAGCGTTAGCATAACCAACGATTGACAATCCCTGAGGAACGGGCTGGAAGACAGCGAACAGGGGGTTCTGCTTCAGCGCATCAGCCTTAGCCTTAGCGTCAGCAACCTTGGCGTCCTTCTTTCCAGCAGCCAACTTTGCAGCCAGGTCGGTGGTAGCTGCAGTAGCAGCGGCTGTAGTATCAGCAGCTACCGTATCGGCAGCAACCTCTTCAGCCTCGCCACCGGTGATGGCATACTTCTGGTTCAGCTGAGCCAGCAGCGGATAGATTTCCTGTGAGTTATAGGTCTCCCAGAACTCCAGGTTGGCAGAACCCTGCAGCAACTTACGAACACGCTCGGGCTCCTTGATACCAGGCATCTCGACCATGATACGGCCAGACTGTCCCTCCAGTTTCTGGATGTTAGGCTGAACCACGCCGAACTTATCGATACGGTTGCGAACCACGTTGAACGAGTTGTCAACAGCCGACTGCACCTCAGCACGCAGAGCAGACTCCACCTCAGAGTCCGTCGACTGGGTGCTTACCTTACCCTTCATCTGCTGGGTTGCAAACACGGCAGCCAAGGGACGACCGTTAGAGTTCTTCTTCCAATACTTGACAAACAGAGAGATAAAGTCGTCCTGACTAGTCTCTTCTTCCTTCTTAGCCTCTTCCATTGACTTCTTGTAGGCAGCGTCAGTCTTGTGGTCAGCCAGCACGTCGACTACATCGGGTACTGACACCTCAAGAATTACGTTCATACCGCCCTTCAGGTCAAGACCCAGGCCGATCTCCATCTCGCGGCACTGCTTGAATGAATAGATTCCGCAGTACACCTTCTCGTTCATAATCGAGTCCAGATATTCCTGTCCAGCCTCTTCGCCCATTGCTGCAGCCTTGTTCTCGTGATAACGAGTTACGAACGAGAAGGAAAGATAGAAGCAGCAAACAAGCACCAAAACGATTGCGACAAATTTTACAATTCCTTTGTTTTGCATTTTATTAATTATGTTATTTAATTTTATGATTCCATTTTTTTAGCCTGCAAATATACTTATTTTTCTCCACTTAGCGAAATTTATTGGCGAAATTCATGCTTTTTTCATGGTTTTCACCTTATTTTTAACCAACAAAGCACCGGATAATGGTCACTTGCATCCATTTCGCTATCCACTTGGCAGTTGAATGGTTGAATATCCTCAGAACAGAAAATATGGTCAATTCGGAAGGAGAACGCTTTCTGATTATATGACAAACCGATACCTCTACCCGTTGCCACAAAACAGTCGTTCAGTATCTTACTCATGGCGTGACGGGAATAGGAGATGGGATTGTCGTTGAAATCGCCACAAAGCAGGATAGGATAACCAGGATGATCCTCGACATACTTTCTTACCTGTCTGATCTGACCTGCCCGCTTAGCGTTAGCCTCGGCCAGTTTGACCAACAGCATCTGCGACTCCGTTCGTATCGAGTCGCGGGGTATCTCGCCTTTGATAATATGGCGATAATGCGTACGATCCTGCTGTGACAGGTGACAACTCTCGAAATGGTTATTGATAACAATGAGCGTATCGTTATCCACCTTGAGCCACCAAGCTGCACTTCCGTTGGATAGCGACGAATAAGCTATCCGCTCACGTTTTAAGATAGGGTATCGGGTATGAACACCCAAAGCATTGAGTGTTAGCGCGTTATTAGCCAACACCAGCGTGTCGTTATATGGGAAAGTTTTGGAATACTCCTTGAACACATAGCGTCGCCACGTATCCGCATCTTCCTGAATACAGACGATGTCGGCCTGTTGTTCGTTCAAATATTCGAGCACCTTCTCGAAGCCATTCTCATACTTATAGTTACCTCCATAGCTGCAGACGTTATACGACACCACCTTGATGGCACCCTCAGGCACCTCCTGCGAGGTATGAAGCGGCATATATATACTAATAGGTACGTACGCGAGCAGGAATCCCACCACGGGAACCCACACTCGGGTCCACTTGAAGAGCAGCCAGAAGAACAGGAAGGCCATATTAGCCAGTAGGAAGAAAGGGAATGTCATACCCACCGTCGAGAGCACAGGATGATCCGTCGGATTCAGCCTATCGCTATATCCTACTAACAGCATGACGATGATGGTGGCGACGTTTGCCCCCGTCAGAACCTGTACCGTAAATTTCTTCAACTGCTTAATCACGACTGACGGCTCTGGTCAAACAACTTCTGTTTCTCTTCCTTCGTCAGACTGTCATAGCCGCTCTTCCTTATCTTATCCAGGATAGCGTCTATCTCCTCCTGATTCTTGCGCTTGCGAGCATTATACTCCTCATCCGTCTCACGCTGGACGTTGGTATGCTCCGCTTTCATGCGGCTGTTCTGCTGACGTTCGTCGAACTTTCGCTTCATATTGTCGAAGAATTCCTGTCCGCGACTGCGCCCGAAGCGCTGGCTCGAATCGGGATGCTTCTGCCAATAGCGTATCAACAAGAAACCAAACAGCATACCGCCTAAGTGAGCCATGTGTGCCACTCCGTCGCCAGGACCACTCATCGCTGAGAACAGTTCAATGGCGATATAACCCACGATGAGCCATTTGGCCTTGATGGGGAATGGGAAAGGAATGATAAACAGTCGTTCGTTGGGGAATATCATACCGAAAGCCAGCAGAATGCCATAGACGGCACCCGAAGCACCTATCGTTGTCCATAGATTAATATAGGTGTCGGTCGTCATCTGCACACCGCCCGCATTCACATACTGATAAGCAGCTATACCCTGTATGCTATAGTCGGCAAACTGCACGATCTCCTGAATGATGCCAGCACCCACACCGCACACAATGTAATAAAAAAGGAATTTCTTCGGTCCCCATACCCGCTCGATCACACTACCGAACATCCATAGGGCAAACATGTTGAACAGGATATGGGTAAACCCACCATGTAGAAACATGTATGTCAGGAACTGATAGACGCGGAAGTCGCTTGCCAAGAAAAAGTGCAGACCCAGCATCGATGTCAGGTCAACGCCACTACGCTCCAGCACCAATGTTGCGATATACGCCAGAACATTGATGATAAGCAAGTTCTTGGTCATGGGAGGCATATTGTTCATCATAACTCTTCTCTCTGATTACCTTTTACTGAAACACTCGTTTTCGTGCGCAAAATTACGAAAAATATCCTATTTTGGGCACGTTTTTGGGCCAATACAAACTTTTTTTGCCTAAAAAAGTGATTTTTTTTGCTTTTTTGTTTGTTTTTTGACAACTTTACCCTATATTTGCGGTAGATTTTTACTAACACCATTAATCATTCACTTTTTAAAACTAAAAAAATTATGAACAAGACAGAATTAATTGAGAAGATTGCACAAGGTGCTGGTCTGACAAAAGCTGATGCAAAGAAGGCTTTGGACGCTACAGTTGACGCTATCAAGGGTGCTCTGAAGAAGGGTGACAAGGTTCAGCTCGTAGGTTTCGGTACATTCTCTGTTACCAAGAAGCCCGCTCGTGAGGGTATCAACCCCGCTACCAAGCAGAAGATTAAGATTGCTGCTAAGAAGGTGGCTAAGTTC
>Ga0310691_10007345_pt1 | contig 11512 bp, 9 predicted proteins | sample 176DNAGHGlowgp2_FD_203887 | JGI IMG/M metagenome (GOLD analysis project Ga0310691, IMG submission 203887) | Sheep rumen microbial communities from Palmerston North, Manawatu-Wanganui, New Zealand - 1766 DNA GHGlow gp2 (v2) (version 2) | ecosystem: Host-associated > Mammals > Digestive system >... | reverse complement strand
CTCCGAAGAAAGACTTCAATTTGTATACAGAACTGAAGGAGCGGCTGATGTATTACAACATTCCTGAAGATCAGATAGCTTTTATTCACGATGCCGATACTGAGACTAAGAGATCTTCATTGTTCAGGAAAGTGCGAAAAGGCGAGATTAGGATCCTGATAGGATCGACATTCAAACTCGGTCTTGGAGTGAATATACAGGACAAGCTTATAGCTCTTCATCACCTTGATGTCCCGTGGAGACCTGCCGACATGATACAGCGTGAAGGACGTATTCTAAGACAAGGTAACGAGAATGAGAAAGTCATTATATTCCGTTATATTACGGAAGGCAGTTTCGATGCATATTCTTGGCAGCTTCTAGAGACAAAGCAGCGTTTCATTTCCAGCCTTCTGTCAGGTTCGATTACGGAAAGAAGCGGAGCAGACATTGATGATACCGTGCTGGATTATGCCGAAGTAAAGGCATTGGCAGTAGGCAATCCGCTTGTAAAAGAGCGTGTTGAGGCCGCCAATGAGTTAATGCGCTATATGGTCCTGCAGCATAAACTTTCTGAATCCAGAATACAGATGGAAAGGGAATTGCTTGAGATTCCGGCAAAAATCGATCACCAGAAAACCCTTATAACTAAATGCGAAGATGACCTGGTTTACTGTACGGAATGGAGAAAGGCTAATCCACCTGTTACAGAGAATAAACTCAAGAAAGAGGAAGCTGAACGCAGAAAAGCATTAAGAGAAACGATTAACAGTGCTGTCAGAGATAATATCCTTCAGACATCTGAGAATCCGCTTATGGTCTATCGTGGATTTGCTATTATCCTTCCAACTAACATGACGGCAGCCAAACCTTATGTGTGGCTTGTAAGGAGCGGAAGATACTGTGTGGATCTGGGTGATACTGATGTCGGCAATCTGATAAGGATAGACAACGCTCTTGATACATTATCTGAGCGCCTCAAAGGACTTATGGACGAACTGAATAAACTGGAAAAACGGCAGTCAGATATGAAAGCAGAACTGGATAAAAACGAAGGTTATTCTGACGAAATAGAGTTTTTCAAGAAGAAGGTCAAAGATATTGATAAGAAATTGGGAGTGAAGAAATGAGTGATGTTAAGTTGTCAAATGTGCCGTCAATGTCTGTTGGCAAGATGATTGAGGTTTTGGGCGATTCCTATTGTACAGTAATTAATAACCGGCTTCCGGTGAAAACAATGCCATCGGTAATGCTCTGGGGTCCTCCGGGTGTAGGTAAATCGCAGGCTGTGCGTCAGATCGCATCTAAGATCGAGGATGCTACCGGCAAGAAAGTTAATGTTACGGATGTCAGACTCTTGCTGTTCAATCCTATTGATCTTCGTGGCATTCCGACATCCAATGAAGATAAGACTTTGGCAGTATGGTTAAGACCGCAGATTTTTCAGATGGATGATTCAAACGATGTTGTGAATATCCTCTTTCTCGATGAGATTTCAGCTGCACCTCAATCGGTTCAGGCTGCGGCATATCAGATAACACTAGATAGAACTGTAGGCGAGCACCGACTTCCAGATAACTGCATTGTTATAGCAGCAGGCAACAGGACAACGGATAAATCGGTTGCTTACAAGATGCCGAAGGCGTTAGCTAACCGTCTTATGCATATCGAGGTTGAGGGCAGCTTTGATGCCTGGAAAGAGTGGGCTATTAAGAGTGGTATCAATGACAAGGTAATCGGGTTCCTTTCATTTAAGAGGAACTATCTTATGGGATTTGATTCTGGATCTGATGATCTGGCATTCACAACTCCTCGTTCATGGGAGATGGTAAGCAACATTCTCAACGGAATAGACAGTGATATCAATAAGATGTATCCGCTTATCGCAGGTGTTGTCGGAACAGGTGTGGCTGTCGAGTTCAGAACGTGGGAGAAAGTCTATAAAGACCTGCCTTCGATAGATGAGATATTTGAAGGGAAGATGCCAAAGGTTCCAAGGAGCACAGATGCTCTTTATGCACTGACTGCTTCAATGGTTACTTACGCAAGATTACACAAGAATGATATGACAAGTATAGGAAATTCAATTCGCTATTCAGAAACAATGCCGCCTGATTTCAGTGTGGTATTGCTCAAGGACTACATGTACATAGAGCCCGGTTTCAAAGAAAAGCTGATGCTCGTGCCTGAGTTTACAAAATGGATGCAGAATAAGGGGAAACTCCTGAATGGATCTATCAAATGAGAAAAAGCGTGAATACATAAAACGTATCCTCTTGTCCAGAATGAGGATCTTATGCAACGCGGGCTTTTACGGGCTGCTTCTTATGCATATGGATTTTGCGATCGATATGAAATGTGAGACTGCGGCAACGGATGGAAGAAAGATATATTTCGGTCCTTCATTTCTTAATAACTTAAGTGATGATGAACTGGATTTTATAATGATGCACGAGATAATGCATTGTGCTTTGCAGCACTGCCTCAGAACCGGTGACAGGGATCCCGAAGCGTTTAATATTGCAAGTGATATCGTTGTCAATTCAAATATATTGCAATCCAACAAAGGCAATCTTAAATCAATCACTCTGAAAAAATACGGAGAATCAATGCATATAGCACCTAATGGTGTTGAAGGATGCAACTATTCTGCTGAGGAAGTTTATGAGATGCTGCCTGCGAAAATGAAGAAAGGCGGCAGAGCGGGTACAAAAGGCCTTGGAGGACAATCTGGTGTTCCCAGCGAAGGTGGTAGTCCTTCATCCAGTAATGAGGCAAGTGGCGGAAGCTGGGACGATCACTCGCGGTGGGACACAGCTGATGATGACGACACTCTTAGAGATGAATGGTCTAAGAATCTAATGGACGCAGCAGAAGCGATGTCCATAAGAGATCCTTCAAATAAAAGTGGATTGTTGCCAAAGTGTGTTGATCGAATTTTGACAGAACTTCGCAAGCCGCAGACTGATTGGCGTACGATACTGAATGATTTTATTCAGGAAGAAATAACGGATTATTCATTTACACCACCTGACAGAAGGTTTGATGACAGTCCTTTCTTTTTGCCCGACTATAATGAGAAAGAAGATATTGTAAAAGATATATTGTTCATGATAGATACATCGGGAAGTATGTCTGATGATGAAATCACAGCAGCTTATTCTGAAATCAAAGGTGCGATTGATCAGTTTAACGGCAAATTGAAGGGCTGGCTTGGATTTTTTGACGCAAAAGTGGTTGAGCCTATACCTTTTGAAAACGAAGAAGAATTCAGAGTAATCAGACCTAAAGGCGGTGGAGGTACTAGATTCGATATCGTTTTCGATTATGTTGCAAAGCACATGGAAACACCTCCTGCCAGTATAATTATTATGACAGACGGATATGCTGACTTTCCGAAAGAAAAGGAAGCAAATAATATTCCTGTTTTATGGTTGCTTGTAACAGATGATGTTAATCCGCCGTGGGGAAAAGTCGCGAGAATCACTGTATGAAAAAATCCTCGACAAAGACAAAAGGGCGAAATATAAGGTTATAAGAAATGAAGAATATCGAACTGAACCATTTTGAAGGTTATAGGACATATTTGCATGGTTCTGAACCTGTAAAGTACCAAGTAAGATTGAGATTCCGTCTTTCTGATGAATTTGCAGATGCTATTCGAAAGATTTCCAAACGTTCTCCTGATGACTTGGATAAAAGAATGAAGAGCTCGGTTCCGGGAAATAATCGAATTGGATATGGGTTTATAAAGAGTGATATGGAAGAAACCATAGTCATAGTTAGAAAGATACTGGAGATCTGCAACAATAACACTGTTGACTATCTGATAAATCACATGATTACCAATAACGGAAGAGTAAAGCCACCTGCCGATGTCCATAAAATTATCATGGAGGAATACGGTATCACTAGTAAGTGGGAGTGGGAAGTTGCTCACTTCTTTATCGGGTTTGATCATTTGATATTTACATATGCCGATTAGCAGATTCTGGCCTGATGGGATAAATATGACCCATGTCTAAGATCATAATGAACTAAACAGAACATTTGCTGATGTGAATGAAAATTAGAAAGAGAATGTTAGGAGAGCTATTTATGTATAGAAGGAGAAAGCTTGATTTCCGATAGATAACCAATAAGGAGGTCTCTATCGATGAAAACGGTTTACTATTATACTTGGGATGGACTCAAGTATCGTTACAGGCATGATCCCGTGCCGTACTGTGGCGTTTATCGTCGCAGGAAACCGATGCCGCCATATAACAGACGCACCCGGGTTTTGAACTCCATTCAGGAAGAAGAACATCGGCCGTTCAAAGATCCAGTATACAAAGAAGTGGTCAGTCGATATGGTGGGGGATGTATACATTGCTATAGATATTTGATCCGTTACGAGCGGCATACGGACAGATGCTGGAAAACAAACTATAAGTGTAGGAAGCAGTGGATGAAACATCTGAAAAAACACTATCCATCCATAAGGATAAAGGAAGAATTGAATGATCTTGAGGAATTTGAGAATGCGAAAGATAATTCTTGAATTCCTGAAAGGATAAAGAGTATGGAAAACGAAGAGATTAAGACATTACCCAACGAAGATGTTGTTGCTACAGCCGAATTAATCATGGAAAGATTCGATGATGCCTTCCAGGAGCTTGCAAAATGATAACGCTGACCAAAGAACAGATATTACTTTTGCATAAATGCATTTACGACCGCTACGGCGGTTCTTATGGCATGCGTGATGAAGGCCTTTTGGACTCTGCTCTGGAAGCTCCTTTCCAGACTTTCGCAGGTCAGGATCTTTATCCGGATGACATGGATAAGATAGTGCGTTTGGGATATGGCCTGATCGGCAATCATCCATTCCATGATGGTAACAAGCGTATCGGTGCGCTGGCATTGTTGACTCTGCTTGAACTTAATGGTTATAAGATTGAATCAACCAACAAAGAGTTCGCGGATATCATCTATGCCGTTGCTTCCGGCAGCGAAGGCAAAGACTATGAAGAGCTTCTGAATTGGGTTAAGGAGCACACGAGGTAATAGTTCATGACAACATATTCAAACAATCAGAAACCGGTTGTTCATCAGCCGGCCGCTATATGTGATACTTACGAGACCATTTCGAAATATGTAAGTTCATTGCCGTGCATGTTTATTGCTGCGTTTGTTGGTGAGGAATATGCTGAAGAATATTGTGAACTGCTGGCCAATGCGATCATCAAAAGCGATCTGACATACATTAAGTGTCAGTGTGGCATGAACGAAGCTTTTTGTGTGGTGAATAACGGATATACAAATGAGGACTTTATAAAACTCGGTATCGATTGGTGCAGAAAGTATGAATCTGAAACTGTTCTGATCTCCTTTCCCATAAGAGAAAAAGTTAATCAGAGAAGGCTTGTGGCGATAGTGGGTAAGGTCTATAACGGAATGGGCCAGGTTAATGAAGAACTTGAATTCGATGTTCCGTTTACGAATGCAGACGAGTGTTTTGCCAAAGTGTTCGGAAGGCCTGCTGCGTTAGAAGATAAGGCGCAGATTGTTACAACAGATCTGACACCACCGGCAACAATTAATGGTCATCGAATGGCACATACCAGGTTTAAAATTAAATATACATCTCTGTTTTGACAAACTCTGATGGGTCAAAATACGTGCATAACACCTCTTATAATCAAATCAGATAAAACGTAGATTTTGAATATAGGAGGTATTTTATGTTCTATTACAAAATAACCGGAACAATAGTTGATGACGATATAGCGGCGAAGCTCAGTGATAGGCATCAGGGATATGAAGAGCGCAGTAAGTGCTTTTTGATCACTGATGAGCTTTTCGATAGATCAGATAGAACGTGTTTTATTTATATTGCAAATGTTTCGCGTAAAACCATTACAATGGGAATTGTTTCTTCTGACAACAGAAAGATTGACGCAACGATTAAGACATTTATTAAAAAACTGAACCTTGAGATATCAGATCTTAATTGCACTGAAACAACATTCAGGTTGTCAAACAAGATGCTGAAAGATGCTGAACGCGTTGATTTTATTAATTCCGCTGATGAGGTTCTCGATACATTTGAAATAAGCTATTTAAATGACCGAGGCTTTGGCGGAACAAGTTTCAGATATGTTGAAAAGCTTCTTGGAGAAGGCGAGACTCAAACAAACTTAGAGAGTACTAGTTGCTTTATGGCCAAAGAATCTCTTAATGATGAGCTCGAACGCATAGCATCAGGCAATAAAAAGAAGCATATTGAAGGACATCCTGTTCACTATCTGATCCAAACTGGTGAAAAGGACGATAGTGCGGATATAGCTGAAGTTTTGGTAGGCAACCTTTATTCAAATAACAGGCTTAAAAGTAAGCGCTATACAATTATTGGATTCAGATCTTCACATAATGTTTCAGATAGTGATTTTGAGCCGATATATATTAGTGGAAAAGGCGGAGCTGTTTTTGTGCAGGTCAATTATGAAAATGACCGCGAGAGCAACTTTGCTCCTCAGGGCTATGCAAATCTTGAGAAGCTGTGTTCGATGATAAAACAGTTCGCTAATGATGTTCTTACAATAATATGGATTCCTAAGACCAGCGATACTACTAAGAAGATCTTATATGAGGAACTCGGTCATACGAATCTTGTGGAAATCTGTGAGAAGACGGCTGATTCAGAAGGCGCTAAGGAGTTTCTAAAGCTTCTGGCAAAAGAGAAGAAGACCCGTACTGATAAGAAGTTGTTTGCAAAGATTGAAGAAGGAAAGCATTACATTTCTTCTGAGTTAATCGATATGTACGAACTGTGGCATTCAAACAAGCTGAAGACCGACATTTTTCCTCAATATAAGGGAATTGAATCAGTTAAAAACAAGATCGTAAAAGAAGAACCTTCTGGCAGCGCATATGATGAATTGATGGCAATGATAGGCCTGAATAAAGCCAAAAGTGTTATTAAGCAGGCTCTGGACTATAACAAAGCCGGGAAGATCTTTGCTGGAAAGGGCGTGGCATTTGACCGTCCCTCCATGCACATGGTGTTCACGGGCAATCCTGGAACAGCCAAGACAAGTGTGGCAAGACTCTTTGCTCAGATAATGAAAGACAACGATGTTTTGACGCAGGGTAAGCTTGTTGAATGCGGGAGAGCAGATCTTGTCGGCAAATATGTCGGTTGGACAGCACCTACGATAAAGAGGAAATTCAAAGAGGCAGAAGGAAGTGTTCTCTTCATCGATGAGGCTTATTCGCTTGTTGATGACAGAGATGGATCATATGGTGATGAGGCAATTAACACGATAGTCCAGGAAATGGAGAATCACCGTGAGGATGTAATAGTTATTTTTGCTGGTTATCCCGATAAGATGGAGAAGTTCCTTCAGAAGAATCCGGGCCTCAGATCACGAATCGCTTACCACGTTCCGTTCGATGATTACGATGTTGATGAGCTTTGCAGTATTGCCGAACTTATCTCAGGAAAGAAAGGCCTGATCCTTGCAGATGACGCACGTGAGAAGCTTCACGATGTGTTCAGCATCGTACTGAAAGAAAATGATTTCGGCAACGGAAGATATGTCCGTAATGTTATAGAAAAGGCGAAGATGGCGCAGGCATCAAGACTTGTGAAAATGGATTATGCCAGCGTAAGCAGCGAAGACCTTAAGACAATAGTCGCATCTGATATAGAGATGCCGGTTCAGAGAATTAAGCCTGTTAAGTTTGGATTCTGTGCGTAAAGTGTCTATATGAATCTTAGCTAAACCCTGATGTGTCATTTTGTCCTCATGTCGAAACTTATAATCAGAAGTCACATATAGATTTTTGGAGGTTGTTGCTTTGAACAGGGATACATCTCGCAAGGAAGCGTTGGGAATAGTACTCTTTTTTGCAGCTATCGTCATAGTACTAATATTCTATCTCCCTGATGCGCTCACCGGAATAATTGGTATAGCAATAAAGGATTTCTTTTTTGGACTTATCGGAGTTGCGGCATATACTATCCCTGTCTATATACTTTATGTCGCTTTGGATGTTTTTTTTGAGAAACGGCAGGGTGTATCCGGAATAAGAGTAAGAAGTGTGATACTGCTTCTGGTATCAGTATCTGCACTTCTGGCTTTGATCTCAATGGATATGGCATACTTTAGGAGTTTGTGTGTTAATAGTGCAGGTAATGCATCTGCATTAACAGCCTTGTCTCTTCTTTGGAAGTCAGGATCAGAAACAGAATTGATTACTAGACCAATGGCATCATCGCCTGTTCTTGCAGGTGGCATTATAGGCGGTTCTATAGCTGTTGCTCTATATGAGGTAACCGGAAAAGTAATTGGTGTACTCACTATAACAGTGTTCATTCTTACACAGGGGTTACTTGTATTCAGAGTCTCAATTAAGGCAACTGCGAAAAAGACTGCTCATGCAATTGGTACTGCTTCGGCAAAAGTTTATAACAGCGTTGTAGGCCATAAAGGACAGGAAAATCCCGGTTACAGGATTTATTCGGGTAACGGTTATGGCAAGCACGAACAGCAACACGCTGGACTTTCAGGAACAGACTCTGCTTTGATCTCATATAGTAATAACGAATTGTTGTCAAACGGCAGGAATACTACCACGTTCGTTCAGAACGTTGGTCATTCCACAATGATGCAGGGACCGTTTCTTACGAATATGCCGCTTGATGGAGAAACAGGATTTACCGATATAGATAAGATGACTGGCGGAAAGATCCGACCTGTTTCGCAAGTGCCGGGCAGATTGGCATATAGAGACATTGAGTACGATGTGTCCAAAACAGACGATACATCGGCAGATTTTGGTTATACAACTGATCCATTAAGTGTTCCTGGGGCCGCCAAAATCAGGAAAAAGCTCTGTACTCCGTCTTTCCTTGATACTAGAAAGGCTGATTTTTATGATCTGTCACAAGATGATGATCCTTCAGGAGAACTCTATGAGGTAACTGAAGAGCCTGAGTGTTCCGGTTACGATTATTCTGAGCCCGGGAGAAAGATCCGGAAGCCTTTTGTAGACCAGTCATTGTACGATAAGCTTTCCGGTCCTGAAGTTGAAAGAACAGCAGAATATTCCGGAATGCCTGTTGCTCAGTCGGCCGTTCACCGTGATATTCCGATCAATCCCGATAACGAAAATGCTGATGGTCACATAGAAGGCATAATGAATAAGAGTTCTGTGGCAGGCGGTTCTCATTCTTTTCCACATGAAGAAACGCATAACATTCGACCTGACAAAAAGATGGCAGGACGTCAGGATCAGTTGAAAAGGCTGAAGAACTACGTGCCCGTTCCGACCAGATTGTTATCGCAGGAAGAAAAGAAACTGACAGATAAGGATCTTGAGAGAAAACTCAGGGCACGTGCACTGGAACTGGAAGAAACCCTTCAAAGCTTTGGTATAAATTCCAAAGTCATAAACATAACGCACGGTCCCACGATTACAAGATTTGAACTGACGATCGAGAAAGGAACAAAGGTGTCCAGTGTCACATCTCTGCAGAAAGATATCATGCTCGCAATGGCAGCTAAATCGATAAGGATAGAAGCGCCTATTCCCGGTGAGAGTGCGATCGGTATAGAGATACCAAATAAAGTTCAGGAGATTGTATACTTAAGACCGCTTGTTGAGACTGCTGAATTCAAAGCATCAACACCATTGACGGTTGCTCTCGGAAGAGATATTCCCGGCAGGCCGATATACTGTGATATTGCTAAGATGCCGCATATGATGATCGCAGGTTCAACAGGATCAGGTAAATCAGTATGTATAAATTCGATGCTTACAAGTATCCTTGTCCACGCATCACCTTTTGACGTCAGGATGATACTGATCGATCCGAAGATGGTGGAACTTCCTGTTTATAACGGTATCCCTCATCTTATTATGCCTGTTATCACTGACTCGAAAAAAGCAGCAGGTGCACTGAATTGGGCAGTAATCGAAATGCAGCGCAGATACAAGCTTTTTGAAGATACGCATGTAAAAGACATAAAGAGCTTTAACGCAAAATTCGAGGATGATCCTGATTCGGAGCATCTTCCACTGATACTTATTGTTATAGATGAGTTGGCAGAACTTATGTTGGTAGCTGCAAAAGAAGTAGAGGTATATATATCCAGACTTGCGGCATTGGCAAGAGCCGCAGGAATACATCTGCTCATTGCGACACAGAGACCTGATGTGCATGTAATTACAGGATCTATCAAGGCCAATATAGGCTCCAGAATTGCATTTGCAGTTGCATCTGGTTTTGATTCAAGAACAATACTCAATCAGGACGGTGCGGAGGAACTTCTTGGACACGGAGATATGTTGTATGCCCCGATGTCGGCTACGCAACCCCGAAGAGGCCAGGGTGCACTAGTTGATGATGATAAGGAGGTTCCGGCCATTATTAACTATCTTCAGACAAGATACGGTCCTATGTATGATGAAGAAATAATTAAAGATGTTGAAAGAGTAACTTCAAGTGGCGATCAGTCAAATATCGAGGGTACTAATTCATCCGGAAGCGGATCAGATGACGATGAATTATTTGAACAGGCTGTACAGATTGTCATTGAGAACGGTAGTGCAAGCACATCTCTTCTCCAAAGAAGACTTGGTCTCGGTTATCCGAGAGCTTCAAGACTTGTTGATGAACTCGAGAAAAGAAAGATCATCGGACCTCTAGATGGTAGCAAACCCAGAAAGATACTGATAACCATGACCGAATGGCTTGAAATGAAAGGCAGGGACTAATGAAAGATATTATAAAATATTATCACCAATGCGGAATTTCCGGAAAATTAGGCGAAGATGGCAAACGCCAAATTGCTTATCATGATGGTGCTGCAATATATGATGGATCTGTTCAGCTCTTAAAGCCGTTCTGTAAAGAAGCGGCATTGAACGGTATTGAAGTTGTTTGGATAGGTTATCAGTTTAATGACGGGATTGATAAAGGATACAGAGATGCTTGTATCGAATTCTTTAAAGATTTTTACATGGAGCCGCGGCTTGTAGATGATGAAACCGACGAATACTTCTATCCGCCAAGATCATCAAGCAAGGGAATACATGAGGCTGATCTGTATAATCTGATGATATTTTCAATGCTTAATCTGGATATCGATGATTTCAGTGTTGATGCATTGATCGGTCCGTTAACCAGGAATGAATTGACTTATGAAGTGCACAGAGATGTTAGAAAATTTCTAAGCAACTCCAGTCATTTGACCTTTAATGATGTGCTCAAAGCAGATACTAGCAATCTTACAATAAATACAAAATGGTGTCTCGCAAGTAAAAGACATGGTGTTATTGATGATCCCGAAGGTTTATTAACTGAGGATTACCTGAGCGGACTGCAGAACAGTATCAGAAACAGTGACGATTTTTCTTATGGCAGGGATCTGAGGCCTACGGAAATCCGCAGATATGTAAAAGAATTTGCCGTGTTTAGAAGAGTAAATAAAGCTTTGTTTGACGCTGATAAAGTGGTGATAACTGATGATTTTGATCCTGA
>Ga0310691_10007342_pt1 | contig 11517 bp, 10 predicted proteins | sample 176DNAGHGlowgp2_FD_203887 | JGI IMG/M metagenome (GOLD analysis project Ga0310691, IMG submission 203887) | Sheep rumen microbial communities from Palmerston North, Manawatu-Wanganui, New Zealand - 1766 DNA GHGlow gp2 (v2) (version 2) | ecosystem: Host-associated > Mammals > Digestive system >... | reverse complement strand
CATATCCACGATAGCAGACGCCTGAACATCATCTATACCGAGGAAATCAATGATCTTTTCCTTGGCTTCTGCTACAGTCTTACTGGAACGGATAAGTCTTATTACTTCATCGATGGCATCTATTGCCTTTAGGAGTCCCTCTAATATGTGGGCTCTCTCTTCAGCTTTATTGAGGTCGTACTTTGTCCTTCTGGTTACCACATCTTCCTGATGCTTTAAGTAACACTTCAGCATTTCCAGAAGATTTAAGATATGGGGTTCATTATTGACAAGTGCCAGCATTATAACGCCGAAGCTGTCCTGAAGCTGGGTATGTTTATAAAGCTGATTCAGGATGATATTGGCGTTTACGTCACGCCTGAGCTCGATCACGATCCTCATTCCCTCGCGGTCTGACTCGTCGCGAAGATCCGTGATACCGTCCACTTTTTTGTCCTTTACGAGATCAGCTATGTTCTTAATAAGCTTTGACTTATTTACAAGATATGGGAGCTCGGACACTATTATGCGGCTCTTACCGTTATCCATAGTCTCTATATCGGTAACAGCTCTTACCACTATCTTTCCGCGGCCGGTTCTGTAAGCTTCCTCTATTCCCCTTGTTCCGAGGATGGTTCCACCGGTAGGAAAATCCGGCCCCTTAACTACTTTTAAGAGTTCCTCTATCTCGGTCTCCCTGTCTTCATTGACTTTATTGTCAATTAATAGATTAACGGCATTTATTATCTCTCTTAAATTGTGAGGAGGGATATTTGTAGCCATTCCTACGGCGATTCCCGTTGTACCGTTTACCAAAAGATTCGGGAATCTGGCAGGAAGCACCGTCGGCTCCACTTCTGTTTCATCGAAGTTAGGGATAAAATCAACGGTATCTTTATTGATATCCGCCAGCATTTCCATACTGATCTTTGAGAGTCTTGCTTCCGTATATCGCATGGCAGCAGCTCCGTCGCCATCAACGGAACCAAAGTTTCCGTGTCCGTCTACAAGACAGTACCTCATGGACCATTCCTGTGCCATATTTACGAGAGATCCGTAAATAGAGGTATCTCCATGGGGGTGATATTTACCCATGGTATCACCGACTATACGTGCACATTTTCTGTGCGGCTTATCCGGCCCGTTATTCAGCTCTATCATAGAGTAGAGAATACGTCTCTGCACGGGTTTCAAGCCATCCCTCACATCCGGAAGTGCACGGGAAGCGATAACACTCATGGCGTAATCTATGTATGAAGACTCCATCGTCTTCTTTAAGTCTACTTCATTTATCCGGTCAAATATCTGATCGTCCATAATTACCCCTTAATGTTTATGTTGTGTCCATACTCGCAAAAACATCAAAGATATTTTTGCTCGTTGGATATATAAATCCTGAATCAGGATCTATATATCCAGGTTCTTCACATACCTTGCATTTTCAAGTATGAAATCCCTTCTGGGTTCTACCTTGTCTCCCATAAGGGTCATAAATGTAAGGTTTACATCAGACTCTGCTTCATCATCCATGTAAACCCGGAGAAGCACCCTCTTCTCAGGATCCATGGTAGTTTCCCAGAGCTGTTCTGCATCCATTTCTCCCAGACCCTTATATCTCTGTATCTTATTATTCTGATCTCTTCCGACTTCGCTTATAATCCCGGAAAGCTCTTCATCGGAGTACGCATACCAGACTTTCTTATTCTTCTCCAGCTTATAGAGAGGTGGCTGGGCAAGATACACATGTCCCTGCTTTATAAGTTCCGGCATAAACCTGTAAATAAAGGTCAGCATAAGAGTCGCGATATGGGCACCGTCCACGTCTGCATCCGTCATGATTATTATCTTGTCATAGCGGAGCTTTGAAATATCAAAGTCATCATGGATACCTGTTCCAAAGGCGGTTATCATGGACTTTATCTCTTCATTTCCGTAGATCCGGTCAAGCCTGGCCTTTTCCACATTGAGGATCTTTCCTCTGAGGGGAAGGATAGCCTGGGTAGCTCTGGATCTTGCAGTTTTCGCAGATCCTCCCGCGGAGTCTCCCTCCACTATGAATATCTCACAGTTTTTCGGGTTCTTGTCTGAGCAGTCCGCAAGTTTTCCGGGAAGTGAAAGACCGTCAAGGGCTGATTTTCTTCTGGTCAGATCCCTTGCCTTTCTAGCTGCTTCCCTTGCCCTCTGGGACTGAATGGATTTCTCACAAATTATCTTTGCCACAGAAGGATTCTGCTCAAGGTAATATGTAAGCTGCTCGGATAAAAGAGATTCAACAGCGTTTCTCGCTTCCGTATTCCCGAGCTTCTGCTTTGTCTGTCCCTCAAACTGCGGATCCTCGATCTTTATCGACACAATGGAAGTAAGACCTTCCCTTATATCTTCACCTGACAGATTTTCTTCGCTGTCCTTAAGGAGCTTCATCTTCCGGGCATAATCATTAAATGTCTTTGTAATGGCATTCCTGAAACCGGTGAGATGTGTTCCTCCCTCGGGAGTATTTATATTATTAACAAAACTGTATGAGCTCTCATTGTAGGAGTCATTATGCTGCATAGCAACTTCCACATAGACTCCTCCCTTCTGCCCCTCACTGTATATAACATCCTGGTAGAGAGGGGTGGTACTCTTATTTAAGTACTTTACGAATTCTTTGATACCTCCCTCATAGTGGAAAGTCTCGTCCTTTTCCTGTCCTTCCCTCGTATCATGAAGGTCGATACGGAGATTTTTTGTAAGGAAAGCCATCTCACGGAGTCTCTGTCTCAGGACATTGAATTCGAATATTGTGGTCTCCTTAAATATCTCAGCGTCAGGAAGGAAGGTAACCTTCGTACCATGCTTATCTATCTCACACTCTCCCACTACGGAAAGAGGAGCTGTAGTCTTTCCCCTTGAAAACTTTTCTTCGTAAATCTTTCCCTCTTTATAGATATTGACAGTAAGCCATTCTGAAAGAGCATTTACCACACTGGCTCCCACACCGTGAAGTCCTCCGGAAACCTTATATCCTCCGCCTCCGAACTTTCCTCCGGCATGGAGAATGGTAAATACCACCTCAACCCCGGGAAGACCGGATTTATGGTTAATATCAACGGGGATACCCCTGCCGTTATCTTCAACTGTTACTGACCCGTCTTTATTGATCCATACATGGATGGTGTCACATGCTCCTGCCAGAGCTTCATCCACGGAGTTATCCACTATCTCATATACAAGGTGGTGCAAACCTCTGGAACTTGTAGTACCTATATACATTCCGGGACGTTTTCTGACTGCCTCCAGACCTTCAAGGATCTGGATCTGATCGGCGCCGTACTGCTGACTCATTTATTACTCCTTTTTAAATCTACCGCCTGGTTACTGTTGCGTTATCTACAAAAAATACACTGTCTGTCACAAATCTGTTCTTAACGAATTCGTCGAGACCCGTACATGTGATCAGGGTCTGTATCTCCCCGATACTGTTTAAGAGGCATTTCTGCCTGTTGCTGTCAAGCTCCGACAGAACATCATCGAGCATTAGTACCGGAAGATCATTTATCCTCTTCTTTACTAATTCGATCTCTGAAAGCTTCAGTGATAGAGATGCGGATCTCTGCTGTCCCTGCGATCCATACTTTCTCAGATCCACATTATTAAGGGATATCCTTATATCATCCCTGTGAGGACCCGTGGAAGTATTGCCGTTTCTGATATCCTGATCCCTGCTGCTTAAAAGCTTATCCCTGTACTCATTAACTTTTGTATCCGGTTCATAAATACAGGAAAGTTCTTCGTCAATACCTGTTATCTCTTTATTTTTAACTACCAGTATCTCGTTTAATTCTTCGATAAACTTCTGCCTTTTGATTATCAGCTCACTTCCGTATTCGTAAAGCTTCTGATCCCATATATCCAGCATATCCTTAAATGCGGGATCCCCGAAATATGATGCATCCTTTAAGAGTTTATTCTTCTGTTCCAAAGCTTTTGTATAATCGCTATATATGGAAAGATATAGTTTATCAAGCTGTGAAAGCTCCATATCCACGAATCTTCTTCTTTCAGAAGGCCCGTTTTTAATGATATTCATATCTTCCGGAGAGAAAAAAATGATATTTGCTATCCCCAGAAGGTCAGATGCTTTTCTGATGGGAACGCTGTTAATAGCAATATGTTTTTTATCATTCTTTCTTAAATGCATATCGATCTTATAGTCGATATCATTTTTTTCAAGAACCACTCTTAAATGAGCTTCATCTTCACCGAACCTTATCATTTCCCTGTCTTTACTCTTTTTATGGGATTTTGTGGTGCAGGCGAGATATATTCCCTCCAGGATATTGGTCTTTCCCTGGGCATTATTGCCATAAAATATATTTGTATTATCCTCAAGATCTATATTCAGATTTTCATAATTCCGAAAGGAAGTAAGTTCCAGTCTCTTTATCTTCATCAGGACACTTCTATGATTTCCCCGTTAAAAGAAACCTTATCACCGGAAACTATTTTCTTTCCTCTCATGATGCACACTTCTCCATTAACATAAACCTCTCCGTTAAGGATGCAGGCCTTGGCTTCGGATCCTGAAGAAACAAGATTTGAAGCTTTTAAGAGCTGACCGAGTTTTATATAATCTTCTGTGGGTTTTATAGTAAATTTCATGGTCCCTCATTATCGTGTCATTCTGAACGTAGCAAAGGATCTTATAGATCCTTCGGGCAAAAGTCTTCAGAATGACATGCTTAAACGGTATTAAAATTAATAGGCAGGATCACATAAATATACTTTCCTGCATCATCTTTTATATAGGCAGGAGCTCTTGAATCCAGCATATAGATATTGATATTCTCATCATCTATTACTTTAAGGGCATCCAGCACAAACTTAGGATTAAATCCTATGATTATGTCATCACCGGTTTTTTCCATATCCACAAATTCATCCATGGATCCTATGGTGGACTTTATCTTAAACTCCATGGTGGTATCATTTATCCCAATGACAACCGGTTTTTTATCATTATCCTTAATAAGAAGGATAGCTCTTTCTATTGTTTCCTGCAGTGACTTCTTCACTACATTTATCTTTGTCACATAGTTATCCTTTAACATTCTGTCAACGTCAAAGAATTCACCCTCTATTATCCTCGATACAATGACAGTCTGGTCAAACTCGAACACTATATGGTTTGTCATAAAATAGATATTAACTTCCTTTTCTATCTCACCGGAAAGTATCTTACTTATCTCATTTAATGTCTTTCCCGGAATAACCACCTTTCTGTTGTCATATGACTGACGAAGCTCTATATTTCTGATAGCTACTCTGTGTCCGTCAAGGGCAACAACCCTCATCTTATCTCCCTTTATGTCAAAAAGCTCTCCTGTAAGGAGCTTATTATTATCATTTGAAGAAGTGGCGAATATAGTCTGCCTTATCACTTCCTTTAAGGTATACTGGGAAATAGTTATAAAATCATTCTTTTCGACCTTCGGAAGATTAGAAAAATCCTCTCCCGATCTTCCCGGCAGATCAAACTTTGCTTTCATACAGGTGATACTTGTCTTGTAGGAAGAATCTGTCTTAATGGTAATCTCTCCATCAGGAAGGTTTTTCACCACATTTCCAAATATATTGGCATCAAGAGCCACAACGCCGTTTTCTTCGATCTTACCGTTTACCTGGGTTTCAATACCAAGTTCTTTATCATTGGCAGTAAATTTTATTACACCGTTAAATACTTCTATAAGAATACATTCCAGTATAGACATGGAAGTTTTATTGGATGATACCGCCTTTGATACAATGGATATTGAATTAACAAGATCACTTTTTGCACAGATTATCTTCATGGTGTAAAACTCTCCCTTCGATCAAGTTTTCTTATAAATATATATATGATTATTTTTAATAATCATAATAATAATAGCTGTGGATTTGTTGATAATCCGTGAAACCATAATAAATATGGAAGTTTCACGGTTTAATAACTGTGTTGATACCCAAATGATTTCCTGTTTACTGGTTGGGGATTATCCTTTTCTTGAGTTTCTCGATATCATCCCTTAATGACGTATTTGTGGATAATTCGGATGAAATAATATTATGACCGTGCATAACTGTGGAATGATCCTTTCCTCCCATGACCTTCCCTATTTCATCAAAAGAAGTATCTGTAAGTTCTCTGCATAGATACATCGATACCTGCCTGGGGATAACTATCTCCTTGGTTCTCTTTTTGGAAGTTATGGTATCTTTTGTGGTTCCGTAGTACTTTGCGACTTCTTCCAAAATAAGATCAGGGGTAACTTTTTTAGGTTCTGTTTCCTTTATGATATCCTTGATGGCTTCTTCCGCAACGGATACTGTTATTTCCTGATTAAAAGTGACCTTTTTTGCGTACAGCTTTTTCAAAGCTCCTTCGAGCTCACGGATATTTGAGATGATATTGGAAGCAATGAACTGGATAACTTCATCGTCCACCTCAAAATTGATCTGTTTAGCATACTGTCTGAGAATAGCCATCCTTGTCTCATAATCAGGAGGAGTGATATCCACTGTAAGACCCCATTCGAATCTGGATCTTAAGCGTTCCTCGAGTTTATCCAGATCTTTAGGAGGTCTGTCTGATGAAAGGATGATATGCTTATTTTGGTTACGTAGTTCATTAAATGAATTAAAGAACTCATTTTGTGTACTTTCCTTACCTATGATGAACTGAACGTCGTCCAGAAGGAGAACATCAACAGTTCTGTATATAACCCTCAATTTCTGAATGCTTCCGTTCTGAATGGATTCAATAACCTGATTTGTAAATTCCTCAGAAGTAACGTATCTTACTATCTTTGAAGGATCTCTTTTAATGATCTCCGATCCTATGGCATGCATAAGATGGGTCTTTCCAAGTCCCGGTCCACCATAGAGGAAAAGGGGGTTATTGTATTCACTTCCGGGATTTTCAGCCACTCCCTTTGCAGCAGAAACAGCCAGCTGGTTATTTGAGCCGACAACAAAAGTATCAAAAGTGTATCTGGGATTAAGATTGGATTTCTGATCTGATGAAAGATAATCCACACTATTATAGGAAGAAACTTTTTCTCCGGAAGAAGAGAAATCATCTTCAGATATTTCAGATCCGGGAGTTTCTCCTGTAAATTCCACGTTATAGATCTTATTCATCCTCTCTGATATGGTGACCTTCAAAAGAGAGGAATATTTGTTTTTAATGATACTTACGCCTGTACCGTCTCCTGCATGTTCTGCAGGAACGATTATCTGAACAGTATCATTTATAACACTTCCTATTTTAAGGGGGTTTATCCAGGTATTAAAAGCAACATCTGAAATGTCATTATTTTCACTTTTTATTTGAAGCTTTATGGCATCCCAGTTTTTAAGCAGTTCTTCACGTTCATTCATAATTGATCCACCATCGTTAAAAAATCGCAGCACCATTATTTTAACTCATATTTCGTTTTTGTTCAAGAAAACAGAAAACGGGCTTCTATTGTGGAAAACTCTTCTATGGGGAAATAAAAGCCGTTACAGAGCAGGGGATAAATTTGAGTCATCAGGATCATTTAATCCAAAATGAGGTTGCAAAAATATTTTTTTGTTTAAATGTGGATAACTGTGGATAAGTTTTCAGCGCTATAAACGTTGATAATTCAATATTTTTGAGATTTGAGTGGAAAATTTTTTTGTTAATCAACAATTATCCACAACTTATTCACAATCGGTGGATAAAATTATGTAAATTTGCCTTGACTAGCCATTTTTCTCACTATATAATGGACGCTGTGTTTTCCGGTATAGAATTATACCATTTTGTATAGGAGGAACATGAAATATGTGGATGACATATCAACCCAAGAAAAGACAGAGAAGTAAAGTTCATGGATTTCGCGCAAGAATGAGCACTCCCGGAGGACGTAAGGTTCTTGCAGCCAGAAGAGCAAAGGGCAGAGCAAAGCTTACCGTTTAATCTCATTTAAGACATTCCCCGTAGCTCTGCTGCGGGGTATTTGATTTAATGAAAAAGTTTACTAGCTTAAAAAAAACTTTAGATTTCAAGGCTGTTTACAGGAAGAGAAGGTCGAAAGCCGACCGATATTTTATAATGTATATACTGGAAAACAACCTGTCTGGGAACCGTCTTGGAATATCCGTCAGCAAGCGTGTGGGTAATTCTGTAGTGAGGCACAGGCTGGCGAGGTTAGTGAGAGAAGCATACAGACTACATGAGGATAAATTCAATAGTGGTTTGGATATAGTAGTCGTGGCACGTGAAAGTGCCTGTCCTCAGAAGAGATCAGACGAAAAACCATTGAAATGTCAGGATGTTGAGAGATCTTTATTACATTTGGGCAGAATGCACAAGGTACTTCTTCAGTCCGTCAAATAATGAAGAAAATTCTTATTTTTTTAATTAAATTATATCAGGATTATATTTCACCTCTAAAGACTACCAAATGCCCCTACTATCCTTCATGTTCGGCTTACGGACTGGAGGCTGTGAAAAGATTCGGGGCGATTAAAGGAGGAGGACTTGCGCTATGGAGGATACTCCGCTGCAATCCCTTTTCCAAAGGTGGAGTAGACCCTGTGCCGCTCGGATACAAGTCATTCAAGCGTTCTGATACATATTTAGGAGCCAGATAATAATCTAGCGTTATTATAGGAGGAAGAAAACTTGTCAGGTATTCTGCTGACACAAAATAGCGGAGCTATCCTGGGACCTATCGCGAAGATCCTCGGAACTCTCTTAAATGTGATCTTTAATATTGTTCCAAATGTAGGTGTGGCGATCATCATTTTCACCATCATCATCTACATCTGTCTGCTGCCCCTTACCTATCAGCAGCAGAAATTCAGTAAGCTGTCTGCAAAGATGAATCCTGAGATAAAGGCTGTCCAGGAAAAGTACAAGGACAAAAAGGATCAGGATTCCATGGCGAGACAGAATGAGGAAATGCAGTTTATTTACAAGAAATACGGCGTTTCCCCTACAGGGAGCTGCTTGCAGCTTTTGATCCAGATGCCGATACTGTTTGCTCTATATAGGGTTATCTACAGTATCCCCGCGTATGTTACAAAGGTTTATGACTGTTTAAAAGAGCTTGCGGACAACATACTTACCACATCAAACGGAGTAGAAGTTCTTTCAAATCTCTCCATTACCACTAAAGGACAGTACGCAAATTACGTAAAAAACGGGAACTTCCTTGGAGATGATGCAGTAAATGCGGTTATTGACGTTCTTAACAGGGCTTCCATAGCTGACTGGCAAATGATCAAAGGGATCGAAGGACTTGATCAGGATATCTTCAATAAGGTACTTACACAGTTTGAGAGATTCAATACTTTTCTCGGACTGAACGTTGCGTATTCACCTCTTGATACCATAAAGGTCGCTTTTTCAAACGGAAGATTCCTTATGATAATCGGGGCAGTGATGATACCGCTTTTGGCGGCACTTACCCAGTGGATAAACACATTATTTATGCCACAGCCCGCCAATAATAAAGACGGCAGCGATTCCACGACACAGATGATGAAATCCATGAATATCACAATGCCCATCGTTTCGGCTTTCTTCTGCCTGAGCCTGCCCATAGGTATGGGTATTTACTGGATCGCCGGTGCGGTTATCAGAAGCATAGAACAGGTCATCATCAACAGACATATAGACCGTATGGATATCGACAAAATTGTGGCAAAGAATCTCGAGAAGGAAGGTATTAAAAAGGCTGCTCCCAGATCTTCAGGCAGTACACCTTCAGCTAACTCTATCTCCAACTGGGCTACCATGAAGACAGCAAATATCGTATCCGACGGATCAACGGGTAAGACCGATGAAGAGAGAAAAGCTGCTATAGAGAAGATGGAAAAGCTCAATAAAAATTCCGGAAATTCAGGAATAGCGGAAAGGGCCAATATGGTAAAGGCTTATAATGAAAAGAATTCCGGAAAGAATGAGGAGTAACTGTTAAGAAAGGAAAACAGATTATGGATTATGTAGAATTTTCTGGAAAATCTCTTGAAAGTGTAATATCGGATGCAGGAAAGTATTTCAATGTAGACGCATCTGAAATAGAATATGAAATAGTGGATATGGGAAAGTCCGGAATCCTAGGATTTAATGCAAAACCCACCATTATCAAGGCAAAGGTTAAAAAGAGAGCAGTAAAAGAAGAAACAAAAGAAGAAACAAAAGAAGAGATTAAGACAGAGGTTAAAAAGGAAGGACCTGCTGCTAAAAAAGAAAAATCACCTGCTGTAGCCAGCGTAGTAAATGTAAATGTAGAAGAAATAAGGGAGAGTGCTGAAAAATTCCTGTCAGATCTCTTTAAGGCAATGGATCTCGAAGTAAAATCAGAGATATCCTATGATTTTTTGGATAATGCGCTCAATGTGGAGTTATCCGGTCCCGAAATGGGAATACTCATCGGGAAAAGAGGCCAGACTCTTGATTCTGTACAGTATCTTACAAGTCTCATTGTAAATAAGGGAACTACGGAATACATCAGAGTTAAGGTTGATACTGAGGATTATAGGAACAGAAGGAAGAAAACTCTTGAAAATCTGGCAAAGAACCTGTCATTCAAGGTAAAAAGGAATAAGAGGCCGGTATCACTGGAGCCCATGAATCCCTATGAGAGAAGGATCATTCATTCCGCACTTCAGGGAGACAGGTATGTGGTTACACATTCAGAAGGTGATGAGCCCTTCAGAAGAGTGGTTATCACACTTAAAAAGTGAGAGAGTAATGACTTATGCCGTGCCGGTTACCTACCGGTGCGGCTTTTTTGATAAGACTTATCTGTGTCATTCTGAGCAAAGCGAAGAATCTCCCACGGCTATTCTTTAAAGATCTTTCACTAACGCTCAGGTGACGGAACTTGACTAAATTACATTTCATGAGGGTATATAATATGATTCAGGTTCATACTCACGACACCATCGCAGCTATCGCCACAGCACCCGGAAACTCCGGTATAGGAGTGATCAGGATATCCGGTGATAAAGCTACAAAGATCGCCGATTCCATTATTGTAAAAAAGAACGGTGAAAAAGCGGATATTTTGGGGCAGAAAAGTCATACCGTAAAATACGGATTCGTAAGTGACGGAAAAGATATCATAGATGAAGTATTGGTAAGTGTGTTTAAGAAACCCAGATCCTTTACTGCAGAGGACACAGTGGAAATAAGCTGCCATGGAGGAACATATATCCTTAGAAGGGTTTTATCACTGATCATAGATAAAGGTGCGAGACCGGCGGATCCCGGGGAATTTACAAAAAGGGCCTTTATGAATGGACGGATAGACCTTACCGAGGCGGAAGCGGTAATGGATGTTATCTCATCCGGAAACGAATTTGCTAGAAGGAATTCCGTATCTGTTTTAAGAGGAGCGGTCCATGAAAGGATAGTGGAATTAAGGGATAAGATACTTCATGAGACAGCTTTTATCGAATCGGCACTGGATGATCCTGAACACTACAGTCTGGACGGATATCCTGAGAAACTAGGAGAAATCCTTACAGACATTATCG
>Ga0310691_10007341_pt1 | contig 11518 bp, 12 predicted proteins | sample 176DNAGHGlowgp2_FD_203887 | JGI IMG/M metagenome (GOLD analysis project Ga0310691, IMG submission 203887) | Sheep rumen microbial communities from Palmerston North, Manawatu-Wanganui, New Zealand - 1766 DNA GHGlow gp2 (v2) (version 2) | ecosystem: Host-associated > Mammals > Digestive system >... | reverse complement strand
AATAGAAGGGAGTTATCAATATGGAACATAAAAATAATGAATTTAATAAACCTCCAAAGAAAAAATTTGAATTTAGTAAATTAATTATTGTAACTTGTTGTGTATTATATTTACCATTAATTTATTTTACTCTTAAATATTCTTGGACTTTTTCAGATAGTACTCCTTTAGTAGTAGTTATAGGTGGTTTTTCTGGTATAGTAGCTGCAGTATGTAATGCATACTATAAGAAAGCTGGATTAGAAAATCAACTTAAAATAAGAGCTTCTATGAAAAAACAAGATTTAGATACTAGTCAAATAGATAATCAAATAGAAAATGATCTTAATATAGAAATAGATACTCATGGTAATGGATAAAAATAATAAAGGAAACTGATACAATCAGTTTCCTTTAAAAATATTAAAGAGAGGTGTTTATATATAATGGATAATACATTAAGAAAAGAAATAATAAATTTTTTTAAAAGTTTACCAATACTTAATAAATCATCATATTCTGAAATAAAAGATAGTATAACTGAAAAATGTAAAATATATGGTTGGTATGTTAATCCTAATGAAGAAGATCCTTATAAAGCTATAACTTATCTTAAAGATGCAAAAAATAAAGAATCTACTAAAATGTATAGACAGGTGGAATATCTTAAATCTACAGGAACACAATATATTTTAACTGATATAATTCCATTTAATACTACTAAAATTAAACTGGATATGCAATTTGGCGATTTTCACGAATATCCAAATGCCAGTACATATAATTCACACTTTTGTGGTGTAGCAGAATTCGGCGGGGATACTACTTCTGAAGCATTTTGGGGTGTAGCTCTTAATGAAACATCGGGTAGTACATACTTTGATTTCTATCTTGGAAATGTTTCATGGCAAGAAAGCGCGAATCATATATCAAATCCTGCGAATATTACTACTCGTCAAACTATGCAAATTTGCAGAGGTAACTCTTATTGGGGAAATCAAACAGCACTGGTAAACACTGCCGTAACAAAAGCAGAGCCGACAAAGCCACTTGCGATTATGGGGTTCAATTGTGTAGATAGACCTAATTTTTCGTCAAATCCCTACAAATGTAGAGATCTTATAATATATGGTGTTAAGATATATATCAATGGTTCGGATCTATCTCACAATCTCATCCCTGTAGAACGAAGTTATGATAAAGAACTTGGTCTATATGATACAATTACTAATAAATTTTATACCAATACAGGAACAGGAACTTTTGAAAAAGGTTCTTATGTTGATAATAGTATTTTTGATTATGGTGATTGGAAAAATATGTTCTTTATGCCTAAACCTTGTATGCTAAAGTCAAATGGAACGGTTGATTATTATTTAGATGAAAATGATTATAGTAAAAAGAAAGATTATACAAGTGTTGAGTCTACACTTGATGTTATTCAAGGTAGTTATGGCTATTGGCCTTATACAGCAGGTACAGCACCTGTATATGATTCTGCCACAGATCGGGGTGCATTAAGAAATAACACTCCTTTATATATTCGCCCTCATTCTACAGTAACAATAACTACTAATAAAGATGATATTGGAATTGCTGTAGTTGAAGTGGATAGTCAACAGAAATTTGTCTCTATGCTTAATGGTTATTTTTTACCTTCATTTAGTATTACCAATTCATCTGATTCCCCAAGATACTTATCTTTAAGGTTTGCTCATCTTCTTCCAGGTGAAGATCCTACTGGCAGCCCTACAGGTGTTGTAGATCCTTCTTATTTTATAGCAACAATGACAACTACTTATCAAGAAGATTCTGATGTAACTAATGCTTCTTATGATGGAAATGCTATGATGGAATGGCCTTTAATATGGTATAAGTTCGAGTCTTTAGAAAATAAGGGATATAGAGCTGTTGAGTATCTGAAATCGACAGGTACACAAATTATAATCACAGACATCCAATTAGATTATACTAAGAAGGTTGAAATGGACTGTGCGTTTGGTTCGTTGATACATTCGACAAGTACCTCTACCTCCAACATGGTTATGTTTGGTGTGACACGCAGAAATGCATCAAGTGACGATGCTCTTTACTATGTGTATAATTATGGCGGAGGTAGCGCTGGACAAACAAGTACAATCGCAGAAGTAGTGTATTATATTGGGTTTAAGTGGTATGATGGGATTACGGAGAGCACCATACATAACGCAGATTTATCAAAGCGTGTTCTAATGAAGGCAGCAAGGCCGACAAGTTATTGGGGAGATAAGTCTGTAACAGTAAACAATACAGTAATTGCAACAGGGTCCGACAATATAGCCATTTTTGGACAACGGTGGGCAGACACTGGCGACAAGTATCCTTATGCCTATCGAGACATGACGGTTTATTCTTTTAAAGTGTATGATGCTAATGATGTGCTTCTGAGTAATCTTATCCCCGTAGAGCGTATTTCTGACAACGAACTTGGTTTGTATGATATTATCACCAATAAATTCTATAACAATGCTGGAACAGGAACTTTTGAAAAAGGTAACTATGTAGATGGATATGGATTTTTTTACTGCTCAGATAAGCAGGTGGACAGCTCTTATAATTGTTGGTGTAATTATGACTCGCATAATAATATAATACCATATTTCTATACTGCAATATATAATGTAACTGGAACAAACAAAGCACGCAGCCTTAGCGGTATTGCTTTAACTCCTGAAAATGGAAATGGAAATACTACAGCGGCTGATGAAAGGGATAGAGCAGTTGCTAACAACATAACCTCTGCGATTGAGTGGTATACTGAGGTGTTTGCTGATAGAATGTTGATTTCAGCATTACTTATTCTTATCAGTAAATCCTTGGATAATCAGTCCTCATTTGGTCGTGGAATAGACACTGGTGGACAAACTGCAAAAGAATCATATGTAACTGGAACACTTAATAATAAAGGACTTTTCTGGGGTGATACAGTTAATGGAAGTAGTGCAGTTAAGGTGTTTGGCATGGAGAACTTCTGGGGATGTTTAATGCATAGAGTAGCTGGTCTGGTAGGTGGACCAAATGGAACGTATAAATATAAATTAACTTGTAATACAGCTGATGGCAGCGAAGCAGTTGGATATAATACCATTGGAGATTATTACTTGATAACTGATGGCTTTAGACCCGACAGCCACGGCTATCCGACAAAGATGTCATTTGGAAAATACGGAATGCTTCCAAAGGCCCTCGGTGGATCATCTACAACATTTTATTCTGTATATTTTTATACTGGCACTGAATGTGCTTTATTTGGTGATAATTCAACTGTAGGCTTGAATGCTGGTTCTCTTTCAATGAATTTGGTAACTGGTCAAAATATAACAAGTACCTATATTGAAGGATCACTTTCTTGTAAACCTATAAAAAATAATTAAAAAAAAAAATAAGAAGATAAGTTATATAACTTATCTTCTTATTAATTTTACCATTCATCATAACCATCAAAACCGTTGCCTACAACATCTTCAAATTCATATACTTCTTGGTAACTATTTTTATAATAGTTTTTGAAATCATCATCTATATCATCAGTAACATCTGTTTTTACATGATTATGTTCTTCATCTATTGCTATATTACCATCTTCATATTCCTTCCAAACTTTATCAATGGCTTCTTGTTTAGAATTTGCTTCAACATTAAGCATTACTCCTAAAGTTTCTTTTAATAAAATTGTATATTTTGCCATAATTTTTACTCCTTTTAATTTTATTATAGATATAAATCTACATTAAAATAATATATATTTAAAACATATTATTATAATTATATAGAAAGGATGATTTTAATGTCTAGTTTAACTAATACAATGACTTATGAAACATTTATTGCTAAGTTTGCAGGTAAAGCTATTGATTATGATGGTGCTGCAGGTGTTCAATGTGTAGATTTAGCTAAAATGTATCTTGATTATGTGTTTGGTATAAAAGTTGGTGCATGGGGAGATGCTCATAGTTATTATGATGAATGGACTAAATATAGTTCTAAGTTAAAAGAAAACTTCTATAGAATTCCTAATACTCCTTCTTTTATCCCACAGAAAGGAGATATAGCTGTATGGTCTCCTAATCTTAATGGTGGTTGGGGTCATATTGCTATATGTACTGGAGAAGGTACTACTTCCTATTTCTATAGTTATGATCAAAACTGGGGAACTAAAACTTGTGTAAAGATTAGACATAATTATAATTATTTTTATGGAGTTTTACGTCCTAAAGATCAAAGTAAAATTACTGGTAAGAAAAATAATTCTACTACTAAACCTGTAACTCAAATATATAGAATAAGAACTGCTTGGAATAAACCTGCCAGTCAGATAGGTGCATATTCTTCATTAGAAAGTGCTAAGAAAAATTGTAAGTCTGGATATTCAGTATTTGATGCAAATGGTAATGTAGTATATAGCAGACAAACTGGTGTATCTGTAGGATCTGGTACTTTATATAAGGTAACAGCAAATGTTCTTAATATAAGAGCTGGTGCTGGTACTAATCATAAGATCGTAGGTACTATTAAAAAGAATGGTGTATATACTATTGTAGAAGTATCTAATGGTTGGGGAAGACTTAAATCTGGTGCTGGATGGGTATCTATGGCCTATATGAAACAATATTAAAAAAAAAAATAAGGGAACGGTTTTTAAGCCGTTCCCTTATTATTATTAAGAAGATTTTCTTCTTTCTTTAGAAGAAGAGTTATTAGAGTTTACTATAAAAGCAACTCTCTTTACCTCTTCTTCTGAAGAAGAAGAGGTGTTCTTCCAAGCTTGATTCTGCTGAAGGTATCTCCAGCAACGGAACTTTCGTTCCGCACTTTCTTTTTTATCTTCTTCTATTCCCCATATTACAACAGTAGTAATAAAGGAAAAGATCATAAACAGTCCAAAAGGACCACCTATGACTAAACCTGTCATATAGACAGGTATAAATACAAAAGATAGAGTTGTAGCTTCTTTCAGCCCCTTTTCTTCTATCTCTTTCTCTTTTTTGATTTCTTTTTTCTTCTGTTCTGGAGTGAGATGCTCCCAGAACAGAGTATCTTTCAGCTTCTTCATCATTTTTTTATCCTTTCTACTAACAGAATAATTTTTATAGAGGTTATCTGTTAGATTTTTAAACCTCTTTTTATACTTCTTTACCGACATAAATATAATATATCTTTAGAAACTATATTTAATACGGTTTACATACATAAATATGATATATATTTAATTTTATAATAATTGATAGAGATAATGTAAGTTATATTACATTATCTCTATTATTTTTATTTAATATCTTTATATCTATCTGTATTAAAAGACTCTAATTTATTATATTGCATAATAATATCTATTATATTATAATATGCTAAATAAACATCTTTAAGATTATCTCTTAATAATTCATGCACTTTACTTTTACTAAAATGAAATTCTTTAGCAGCTTCTCTTATAGAAACTTTATTATTTATAATATATTCTGCTATCAATAAAGTAATTTCATCTTTCTTATTTCTTATATTAATCGGTGCATTTATTATTTTATTAACACAATCAACTATATTTAAAGCTGTTAAAAAGTCTTTTTTCTCTAATAAAGAATATTTAACTAATTTCTTTATATCTATTTCATCATTAATAGCCTTAACTACCATATATAAATTATTATTATTTTCTATAATAACATCATATATTTTTTTTATATCCCTTTCTTCTAATTCTACATAATTATCCATACTATTCATCTCCTAATTGAAATTAGTATAATAATTAGTTCTAATAAAAAAAAATAAAGGGAACTATATAGTTCCCTTTATTTAAATTTTCAAAGTAATATAAGGCTGACCGTACCCATTGGATACCTCAACATTATATCCCTCATTCTTCCTTTCGACCCTCATTGTGGTCTTTAAGGGCAACTTGCATTCAGGTATTCCTGCAGAATCAATAGCTTTCTGTAGAATATCGTTGGGGTGATAATCCACATCAAGATAAGTTATATCACCCTCTTCTTTGAGACCTTCGTCGAGAAGATCATAAAGACCCAATGCAAATTTTCTTAACTGCTCATCACTTACTTCATACTTATTAGCAACGAACATTGTAAGTAAATTGATCATAGGGTCTCCTGCATCACTTGATCCATCTTTGACTTTAGCTGCCCACCAACTAGCAGCTAAAGATAAAGCTTTGGTTCTGTCTTTAATCATATTATCCTCCTATATAAAATAGTGAATAGATCTTTTATCTATTCTTACATACTTATAATATATATTTAATATTTAATACGAACAATCTTCTAATTCTATATAATTATCCATACTATTCATCTCCTAATTGAAAATAGTATAATAATTATTTTTAATAAAAAAAATAAGTGCAGCATTAAATGCTGCACTTTACATTTACAGGTACAGGGACTTCGGTTGGAATAATTATATCCCAACAAGGATCCCCTGTATCCTTGTGGAATATTAAACAGCCATCCCTAATATCTATAACCCCTCTCAATATAGGACCTTTGGGAATAAGATCTTTCCAATTTGCAGATATGAAATCTACAAATTTTCTTGCTTTTTGATATGAGGTAAATAAACCACTGTTGGGTCCTTGAAGCACCCAACTGGCTGCATTTTCGCCGTCTTCATTTATTACTTTCTTAGAAGACGTGAATGTAAATTTACAGGGAACTATATAACAGTTTAGATCCCCCTCACCATCATAGAAAAATGATACGAAATACCTTGTCTTTTTTATTTTCATAACTACCTCTTTTCTTCCGTGTTTACTTACTGAGGTACACGGATTAACCTCATTTTATTTTAACCATAATTATAATATATATTTGCTTTTAATATTTAATACGAACAATCTTTTAATTTATATAAATTATAATAGGAGGATCTTTCTTATGTATAAGATTAAAAAATATAGACAAAAAAGATTAAAAACTCAATATGTTATATTAGTACAAGCTAAGAGTTTTAAACGAAAAGGAGTATATATAGATCCTATTGTATATAGAGGAACTTACAAATATACTTGGGGAATTTGGCAAGAGTATTTTTATCACGATCTTTTATATAAAGATTTACCATGTCATTATTTTGTTGAATTATTAGATAAAGATTATGTAGTATTTAAAGGATTAAATGACTTTAAAAAATCTATGTGGTTAGAAGAACAAGTAAAAAATGGCATAATAGATTTTCAATATAAAGATAGTATTATTATAATGATAGGAGAAAATTTTCATACAGATATATGTGAATATAGACTATTAGAACATCTTTCTAATAAAGTTTTTTCACAATTATTTAAGCAATTCCCAGAATTATCATTTGATAGAGTTAAAATATTAGATGAATGTTTAACTCCTAATTGGGAAGCTAATATGGCTACTGCTGAGAATAAATATGAAATAGAAGATTTTAGATTCTTTAATAAAATAAATCTAAAATTTGCTATATTCGATTATGAAAAATATTAAAAAAAAAAAATAAGGAAACCTAATTTATTTTAGGTTTCCTTATTTATAAACAAATGGTGGAACATATAGGACTCGAACCTATGGTATCTCGGTTATGAGCCGAGTGCATTTACCAACTATGCTAATGTTCCATATTGGCAAATCCCACCTATTTGCCAATCTGAGTATTTTCCACTTATGAGGTTAATAAGTAACTCAGTCCACTACGTCTTGACGTGTCAGAATATCTTTGACGAGTTTTTCAATAATAAATTACAGATATTCGATAATTTATTATCTTAGATAAACTTAAATTTTCAACTAAGGTGAAAGCGTTAGTAGGCAAGTCGTTCAATAAAGTTTATCATATATATAATATATATCTATATTATATTTTAAATTTTAATTAGGGCCACTCACCAAGAGGATTACCAAGAGTCTTATTAGGATTTATATTTGTAGAGAAATAAATTCCATCTAATTTAAATATATTATCTGCAATGGTCTCATATAAAGTAGACTTAAATCCACCATATTTACCAATGTCATCATTGAAATACTGAACTACTTCTTTCTTACAAATAACATAAGTCATCTGTATTCCAAAAAGTACTACAGGAATGATTTCATCAACTGCAGGATTTCCTTCGAAAGCAGTTTCAATAATCTTATTCATATCCATCAATGAAACATCAGCATCAACTTCAGATGTATTACTAGGTACAACAATAACATTCAAAACAATGTTACCAAACTTAACTTCATTCTTAAGAATGATATCAAGTGCTTGTGCCTTAGTAGCATTATCTACATAAAGCTTTACTTCCTTTTTCTCACTATCAAAAATAACAGAAACTTCATCGTCATTTTTGAAAAATGCAGAGATCATCTTATAATGCTCTTGCCAAGGGGGGTTTAACATAACTGCCATAAAAAATACTTCCTTTCTTATTTAGATATATAGATAAATGAAAACTATATGTTTTCATAATCTTCTTCGTCATTCTTTAAAAGTTCTGCAACTTTCAATCTTTCATCAGTTACATAAACTAAAGCTGCCACATTATTCGCTCCAGGAAGCAATGGATCTGCTTCTGCTAATATTATATATTTCTTCTTTCCTTCAGATAACATCTGTTCTGCAAGAAGAGCTTTTAAGAAAAATTTATATCCTACAAAGCCTACCCTACCTTTATTATAGGTATCCAGAACTTCTTTAGAAATTTCTTTCTCTATTCTAATAGAGTAATCTCCTAGATTATTTCCAGTTGTTATTAATCTTTCAACAGCAATCGCAATTACTGTTGAGTTTACTACATTAAATAAGATTATTACAATATTTCTATTTTTTTCTATTATCTGTTCAGCAATTATAGCATGATTTTCACCATTAACTAATTGATTACCTAAATAAGCAATAAATTCATAATTAGTTCCTTTTACAGAATTTTTAAAATCATCAAATGCAGTAGCTATAATTTGAGGCATTTTATCTACATCTATCTTTATTTTCCATTCACCCATATCCATAGAAATACGCTCCTTCCAAAAAAAAAAAATTAGTCTAGATAAATTCTTATCTAGACTATGTTATGGTGCAGCTAGGGAGACTTGAACCCCCGACCCTTTGATTAAAAGTCAAATGCTCTGCCAACTGAGCTATAGCTGCATATATGAAATATCTACCAGAAAAACTAACTTAAAAAAGATGTAGATATGAAATCTTTTTAGCTATATAGATAAATGAAAACTATATGTTTTCATTATCTTCTTTAAAAAGTATCTACCAGAAAATTATTATAAAAAGATGTAGATACGAAATCTTTTGAGGTTATGTTATGGTGTGGTGCGGCTAATGGGAATCGAACCCATACGATATTTCTACCGAGGGATTTTAAGTCCCTTGCGTCTGCCTGTTCCGCCATAGCCGCATATATTATATAATATATGCAAAAATAAAAATAAGATAAGTGTTATATTTTTTGCATTAGTTTATAATTGATCAGATTATAAACTAACGGACTAAAAGGCTGCGCTCACCTTTCAATCATATAACACTTATCTGCTTGAATTTTTTGGCAGGATGTCAAGCTCAACCTACCGTTCCTAGAAACAGAACGCTAAAATTAAGTATAGTTGATTCATTGAAATGAATCATTTCAATACCCCCTTTTCTTTAATTTGATGGTCACCCCTACGGGAATCGAACCCATATCTTTGGCATGAAAAGCCAATGTCTTAACCGTTTGACTAAGGGGCGATTAAATTCATATACTAATATTACTTATTTGACAGACCTTCGTCTTACATATAATATATAAAGATTATTATCTTAATGTGCTGATAAGTCTGAGCAGAGGGTAGCTAGTCCTAAGCTTCTTACCAGAGAGTTAAACTCCTAAAACACATAGAGGATTGATACCTCTACCTTTCACCTGACTTTCAGATCTTATAATACTCTAAATAAATATTATTTAATATTTTTAAAATATTATTTATCTCAATTTAGGCTACTTGGACGTAAACTGATCTTATAGTTATCTCATAAAAGATAACATCAACGAGAAACATCCTTAGTTGGGTATTACCTATATTGACTATGTTTACCAGACATAGTATATTAGGCTTATTGCTTCACAGAAGCCGTCTATTGTGGATGCGATCAGAAACGTAGACTATCTAATACATACCATATGCACTTCTTAACAATTAAGAAATTTTTTCTTAATATATATACATCGCTGTATATAATAGAATCAGATTTAAACGTATCCGTCTATATCTTATCTCCATTAAGAATCCAGTCATCCCTTGTCATCGGAACTTATAAACTGGTTGTCAAATAAGTAATATTAATATATGAATTACATATTACATTAATATTATATATATTTAAAAATACATTTAAATTTTTAAATGTATTATTTTCATGGCTACCGAGGTGGGATTCGAACCCACGCAAAGGCTTTCGCTGATGGAGTCAAAGTCCACTGCCTTACCTCTTGGCTACTCGGTAATTAAAAAAGATCTAATGTATACACATGGCAGGTTATGTAGATATAAGAAAATGAAAGAAAACTTATATCAAATATATACATTAGATCTTAGTAGATTTCACTCTGACACTGTGCCCTATGTCAGAGATATACCGTGCTAGTCTACCTCGCACTAAGCATTGGGACTCCGTCAAATGCCGCCGTAACTCAGCCGCTATAATGACGTTTTTCACCCTGCACCAGAACTACTTACCCTTGCGCTGTCTTTATTAAGCATTTTTTAAGGAGACTCACGTATTGCTTTTCTCCACGCTGATACGACCACGCTCATTATGAGCTTTGCCTATTGTCTGTCTGATATAATCAGATGTACCAGAATATCTAATGGCTCCCCCAGTTGGACTCGAACCAACGACATTTCGGTTAACAGCCGAATGCTCTACCTACTGAGCTATAGAGGAATATAATACCTTTCTACAATGTTATGTTTATTGTAGCTTTTAAAATTAAAATTTGCCTATTGAAGATCAAGAGAAACAATAGGCAAATTTCATTTAAAACATAGAAAGGATAATATGATAAAATTATAGAGTTGTATATAATTTTATCAATATTATTATATATATTTATAATTTAATTTAATCTAAAAAATCTTGCTCTAATTGAGTTATATATCTCTTTATAGTAATATTACCTTTACAAGCTATTGCTCTAAATTTAATATTACCTTTACTTAAACCTTCAGTACTTTTATCTAAATAACTTACTAATATATTATCATAATCCCAATCATCTGAATTTATTTTCTTTTTATATACTCTTATCTTATTACCTTTCTTAACAATTTTTAATTCATCACCATTAAATAAATCTGAAGGAATATCAACTAATTTAATTCCACCAAGAGCTATAGCATCACATTTATCTATAATTCTAAATTTATTATTATAAACACTTATCATTCTATATAAAGCATTTTCTAATATAAATTTACCATTATTTTCATTAAATATGATATAATTATCTTCTTCAGATATATTATCATGATTATAATCA
>Ga0310691_10007340_pt1 | contig 11519 bp, 9 predicted proteins | sample 176DNAGHGlowgp2_FD_203887 | JGI IMG/M metagenome (GOLD analysis project Ga0310691, IMG submission 203887) | Sheep rumen microbial communities from Palmerston North, Manawatu-Wanganui, New Zealand - 1766 DNA GHGlow gp2 (v2) (version 2) | ecosystem: Host-associated > Mammals > Digestive system >... | reverse complement strand
CGGGTTTTCCCTTCGCTGGTATGAGAGGCTGGTAAATGATGGCTCCATTATGAAGGCGGTCTACGTCTCGCTGACGATCGCCGTATTTGCGACGGTGATCTCCACCGTACTGGGTACCATCACGGCCATCGGTCTTTCCCGGTCCAGAAAGGTTCTCAGGGATCTGGTACTGAATCTGAACAATTTCCCCATCATGAACCCGGATATCGTTACGGCCATCGGCCTCATGATCCTGTTTTCCTCGATCATGATGACGAAGGGATACATGACCATGCTTCTGGCACATATCGCGTTCTGTACGCCTTATGTGATCACCAGTGTATATCCGAAGGTGCGCAGTCTGGATCCGAGTATTGCGGATGCGGCGCTGGACCTGGGTGCGACGCCCTTTGAGGCGCTGATGAAGGTCATTCTGCCTATGCTGAAGGATGGTATCTACGCGGGCGTTCTGCTTTCCTTCACGATGTCCTTCGATGATTTCGTTATTTCGTATTTCGTAACGGGCAACGGTGTGCAGAACATCTCCATTGTGGTCTATAACATGACCAAGCGGACCAACCCGACCATCAATGCGCTTTCAACGATTGTGATCCTGACAATCGTTATCCTGCTGATCACTTCCAAGGTGATGCCGGATATTCTGAAGCGGAATATGAAAAAGGTTCTGATCGGCTTTGGCTTTATTCTGGTCCTTCTCATGTTCTTTACCGGTAATTCACGGGCGAAGAGAACCCTCCGGATTTACAATGCGGGAGAGTATATCGATCCCGAAATGATCGAAGCCTTTGAAAAGGAATACGATTGTAAGGTCATTTACGAAACCTTCGATTCGAACGAAAGCATGTACACGAAGCTGCAGAGCGGGGCAGAGTACGATATTCTGATCCCGAGCGATTACATGATCGAGCGTCTGATCAAAGAAGAAAAGCTGCAACCCATTGACTGGGGCAAGATTCCGAATAAGGATGGGCTCGACCCGGCTGTTATGGGCTGGGAGTTTGATCCGGACAACACCTATGCCGTTCCCTACTTCTGCGGCAGTGTCGGTATCCTTTACGATACCAATGTTGTGGATGAAGAGGATCTGGAGCAGGGCTGGGAGCTCCTCCGGGATACCAAATACAAGGGCAATATTTACATGTACGATTCCGAGCGTGATTCCTTTATGGTTGCGTTAAAGGCACTTGGCTATTCCATGAATACCGAGGATGAAGGTGAGCTGAAGGAAGCGTACCAGTGGCTGATCGACCAGCGGAACTCCATGAATGTGGTTTATGCGGGGGATGATGTGATCGATAACATGATCTCCGGTAACAAGGCACTGGCGGTTGTCTATTCCGGTGACGGTGCATATATCATTGATGAAAATGAGGACATGGATTACTTCGAACCGGAAGAGGGAACCAATATGTGGTGCGACGGCATGGTCATCACAAAGGATTGTACGGATGTGGACCTTGCCCATGCCTATATCAACTATATGCTTTCGGATGAAGTGGCGGAAGCAAATTCCATTTATGTCGGCTATACCTCCCCGGTGAAGGATGTGGCTGAAAATCTGGCGGAGACAGAGTTTGAAGGAATCGGCGCCTATGTGCCCGGCTTTGGCGGCCCGAATAACGAAGTGTTCCGTTACCAGGATATGAAACTGAAACAGATGATCTCCGATCTTTGGACAAAGGTAAAGGCGTACTAATGATCCATATTGTTTACGTTATACATAATATCCATCCTGCCGAAGCGCCGGCTCTGCCGGCGTTTCTGGCATGGAAGCTGAAGTTTCCGGGTAAGGTGAAAATCTATGCTGCGGACAATTCCGATGCGGCTTATAAGGAAGCGCATCCTGTGAGTACACCGGAAAATCAGGCAAAATACAGGGATTTCTTCCGTGAGGTGACCTACATCAACACCGGAGATAATCCCGGCCTTCCTGCGGCCTATAATCAGGCTATGCGGCTTATTCTGAAACGGGACCCGGCGGCATGGATCATGATCGCGGATGAAGATACGGTTTTCCCTGCGGATTATATGGAAAAGGCACTTATTACTTTGGAAAAACTTCCGGAGGGCGTTACCTTTATGACAGGCCTCGTCCGTTCCGGCGGAAAACCCATGTCACCGACAAAAGGGTATCACCGCAAAACACTTCCGAAGCACTATATTGAGAAAGCAGGGCATTTCGGGAATATCAACTGCATCAACAGCGGCCTTATCATATCGGCCGAGGTATTGGAGAGTATCGGGGGCTATGACGAAGACTATTTCCTGGATATGACCGACCACGATCTCATGGAACGCCTCAAAGCAGCAGGCAAAAACAACGCCATCGTACTTCCCGTCACGGTGGAGCAGTCATTCTCCGGCCGCAGCCAGTCCCCACTGGACGTGCAAAAAAAACGTTTCAATATTTACAAAAAGGACTACACAACCTTCTGCAAAAAACACGGCAAATCCGCCGCCTACTGCAAGACAGAGATTACGAAGCGCTGGCTGATGTTGTATTCCAAATATGTTGTGTGTAGGGAAAAGAATAATTAATTTTGTAATATTGGCTTATTTGAAGTGTGAGCCTGAAAATAAAATGTAGCATTTATAACCTAAAAATGTTACAATAAAGAAGCATTTAGAAAGATTTTTGCAGAAGATTAGGGGGCATTCCAGTGGATCATAAAAAGTGGGACAAGGATGATGTGAACAGAGGATATATCCTCACCATTTCACTATGCGTCGTTGTCCTTTTTTCAGTTTTGATCGGCAAGATTGGAATCGTATTCCACCTTCTTGGCCGGTTTTTCAGTGCGCTGTCGCCGATTCTCATCGGCTGCGTCATCGCGTACCTCCTGACCCCGATCATGAACATGATCAAGTCGGGAGTATTGAAGGCACTGAAGAAAATATTTAAAAACATCAGCGAAAAGAAACTGTACCGGGCATCGGTGATTATCAGCGTTTTTGTTACGATCAGCTTATTCCTGTTGATGCTGTTCGGCTTTTTTGCCACACTGATCCCGCAGCTTCGGGACAGCGTCGTACAGCTTTATGAAAAGGTGCCTGACTACTTTAAGACAGCAAAAGCCTGGGTAGCCAAGGTATTCAAGAACAATCCGGAATTCGATAAGCTCGTGGGCAATTCGCTCTCCAATATGGAGATGAGCCTCAGCGATGTTCTGCAGAATAAACTTCTGCCGAACATGGATACCATTATATCCACAATTTCATCCGGAATCATCGGCGGAATCCGGTTCATCCTGGATTTTATCATCGGTATCATCGTGGCAGTGTATATCCTTGGCAGCAAGGACGAACTGTCCGCACAGGGAAAGAAAATTGTCTTTACCTGCTTTAATAAGAAGCGTGGTACAAAAATCCTGAACGCTCTCGATTATATCAACGGTATTTTCGGCGGCTTTATCAACGGCAAGATTGTGGATTCCATCATCATCGGTATCCTCTGCTACATTTTTTGCAGCATCGTATCCATGCCGTATACCATGCTGGTCAGTGTTATCGTCGGTGTGACGAACATCATTCCGTTCTTTGGACCCTTCATCGGAGCCATCCCCAGTGCGTTCCTGATTCTGGTGGATGAACCGAAGATGTGCCTGGTCTTTGTGATTTTCATTATCGTCCTGCAGCAGCTGGATGGTAATGTGATTGGCCCGCTGATCCTCGGTGATTCGACAGGCCTTTCCGGCCTCTGGGTACTTTTTGCCATCCTGGTGGGCGGAAACATGTTCGGCTTTATCGGTATGATCGTCGGCGTGCCTGCCTTCGCCTGCATCTATACGCTGATGACGATCTTTATCAAAAACGGTCTCGAAAAGCGGGGACTCAAAAACAATATGGATGACTTCATCACGCTAAGAGGCTTTGATGAAGACGGAAACGCCATACGGACGAAAGAAAAGAAGCGGCTGACGGCCAAGCAGAGAAAGAAGCGGGCCAGAAAGCAGCAGGAGAGCCGGATGCGGCGTGAAATAGAACTGGAAAAGGAAGAAATCGAACAAAAGAAAAATGAGCTGCAACGTTTGGAGCATGAGCTGGAGGAGGAAGAGGAAAACCTCAGACGAAAGGAAGCTCTTAGCGAGGCAGAGGAAGAAAATGCGAAAGATGAGGAGGATTGATCATGGGAGAAGCAAGAACCGCGTATACGAATAAGGAGATGCTGCAGTGGACAGCTTATTTCTCCGATTACATGAACACCAGCCCGGAAAAGATCAAACTGGTGAATATCTGTGGCAAGGAGAAAAATGTGATCCCCACGATCGAAACCCATAAAAGGGTCATGATCTTTGTGGATCAGAGCCATGAGAATATCTTCTATGAGCTTTGGGAGAAGGGACTCGGCGATTACGATGTCTGGTTCGCCCAGGGCCTGATGCCGAACGACAACATCAAAAAGGCGAAGGTTGTCGATTTTGTAAATCTGAAGATCTCCGTGCCTTCCGTATTTTTCGTTTTTAACGAGAATACCCGCGAATCCTACCGGATCGGTATGAAGAATGAGTTCTTCAGCAAGGGAACGGTAAAATACGTTGGAAATGAAATCCGTGCAGTTATTATGAGTATCCTCGGCGTAGATTCTCACGATACCATTGCCATTGTGAGCGGTGAGACCATTGTAATCGAGTCGGCGATCATTGCCAGTGAGGGAAATATCATCGCAGTAGAACCGAACCAGCAGGACCTTCGGACCATGGAGGAAAATATCAGCAAGTTCGGCCTGCACAATGTAACCGTGATTCCCGATCTTTCGGATGAATCTCTCGAAAAAATTGAGACACCGCGGCTTTCCTTTATTGTGGCAACAAAATATCTGGAGAAGGATATTGAAAGACTGCTGAAGAAAAATCCGAAGATGCAATTTGTAATCTATACACTTGAGCTGGATGTTCTTTCCGGTATTAAACAGATCTTTGAGAAGTTCAATATCCAAGATATGGAGGTGACACAGATCACCATCAGCAAGACGGACAAAAACAGTGTATTTGTGACGCAGCCATCCCCATGGCTCATTTCCGGCGAAGTGAAATAAGGACGGGAATATCACAGGAATACAGTTGATTCCGGCGTTTTCTGAAAACGGCAGCGGGCCATGAGCCCGTTGCTGTTTTTTTGTGCGAAGGCGAGTCATCAGGATACACATTTATGTGGTATCCTGTTTGACGAGCCCGCAACATTGAGCAAGCTTGCTTGCGAAATGGAGAAGCCGAGTCATCAGGATACACATTTATGTGGTATCCTGTTTGACGAGGCCACAACATTGAGCAAGCTTGCTTGCGGAATGGAGAAGGCGAGTTAAGCTGAATTCAAGCTTGCTTGAAATTCAGTTTGACGAGGCCACAACATTGAGCAAGCTTGCTTGCGAAATGGAGAAGGCGAGTCATCAGGATACACATTTATGTGGTATCCTGTTTGACGAGCCCGCATCATCGAGTAGGGGGATTAAATCCTCCCTACTCGATTCTTATAAAAGAAACAGGGTTCTTTCGGACAGTCTGTTGTATTCAGAAAGGTAATCAGGCTATGCATTTTTTTCTATGTTTTTTGCACTTAGTGTGCTATAATATTTCGGAAGTTCCGGCGGCCGATAAGGAATATCCGTAAGTAGTTGTTAATAAAAGGCCTTCTTGTGTGGCGCACCGGCCGGACTTAATCTTAGGGTAAGAGGAGCAGCAAAATGGAACAGTACAATCATAAGCTGATCGAGGCTAAATGGACAAAGAAATGGGAGGAGAAGCCTGTCAATGTGAATGACGGGAAGAAGGACAAATACTATTGTCTGGATATGTTTCCGTATCCTTCCGCAAACGGCCTGCATGTCGGCCATTGGAGAGGTTATGTGATCTCCGATGTCTGGAGCCGTTATCAGATGATGCATAATAAATACGTGATCCATCCCATGGGGTGGGATGCGTTCGGTCTTCCGGCTGAAAACTTTGCTATTAAGAATGGTGTGCATCCGTCTATTTCTACCGCAGATAATGTTAAGAACATCAAACGGCAGATTAAGCAGATCGCAGCCATTTACGACTGGGATATGGAGGTCAATACAACCGATCCCGATTATTATAAATGGACACAATGGATTTTTGTGCAGATGTTTAAGAACGGCCTTGCTTATGAGAAGGAGATGCCCATCAACTGGTGTCCCTCTTGTAAGACCGGTCTTGCCAATGAAGAGGTTAAGGACGGCAAGTGCGAACGCTGCGGTGCCGATGTGACGAAGAAAAACCTTCGCCAGTGGATGCTGAAGATCACGGCATATGCGGAGCGGCTTCTTGCGGATCTGGATAAGCTGGACTGGCCTGAGAAGGTTAAGAAAATGCAGGCGGAATGGATCGGCAAGTCCCAGGGTGCGGAGGTGAACTTCCCTGTGGATGGCCGCAATGAGGTGATCACGGTTTATACCACAAGACCGGATACCCTATACGGTGCAACGTTTATGGTCCTTGCGCCGGAGTCCGAGCTGGCCTCCAAGCTGTACACACCGGAGACGGAAAAGGCAGTGAAGGATTACATCTACCAGACATCTCTGAAGTCTTCCATCGATCGTATGGCAGATAAGGAAAAGACAGGTGTATTTACCGGATGTTATGCCATTAATCCGCTGAATGGTGCAAAAACACCGATCTGGCTTTCCGATTATGTTCTGGCGGATTACGGTACGGGCGCCATCATGTGCGTTCCGGCCCATGACGACAGAGACTTTGAATTTGCTAAGAAATTCGGCCATTGCACCGACGCTGGACGATGTTCAGGATGGGAACGAAATGACCGAGGCCTATACGGCAGCTTCCGGTATCATGGTGAATTCCGGTGACTGGAACGGCATGGAATCCGCCGTTCTGAAGAAGGAAGCACCGAAGATCATTGAAGAGAAGGGCTACGGAAAGGCTACCACAAACTACAAGCTGCGTGACTGGGTATTCTCCCGTCAGCGTTACTGGGGAGAGCCGATTCCCATCGTTCACTGTGAGAAGTGCGGCTGTGTGGCCGTTCCGGAGGAGGAGCTTCCGCTCAGACTGCCGGATGTGGAAAAATATGAGCCGACCGGTACCGGTGAATCTCCGCTTGCAGCCATTACGGACTGGGTAAACTGTACTTGTCCCAAGTGCGGCGGCCCCGCTAAGCGCGAGACCAATACCATGCCCCAGTGGGCAGGATCATCCTGGTATTTCCTCAGATATGTGGATGTGCATAATGACAAGGAGCTGGTATCCCGGGAAAAGGCCGATCAGTACCTGCCTGTAGATATGTATATCGGCGGTGTGGAGCATGCGGTTCTGCATCTTCTGTATTCCCGCTTCTGGACCAAGTTCCTGTATGATATCGGGGTTATCGGCTTCGATGAGCCCTTTAAGAAGCTCTTTAACCAGGGCATGATCTGCGGTCGTGACAGGGAAACCGGCAGACCGACCAAGATGAGCAAATCGCTTGGTAACATTGTCAGCCCGGACGACATTGTGGAGCGGTACGGCTGCGATACGCTGCGTCTCTACGAACTCTTTGTCGGTCCGCCCGAAGCGGATGCAATCTGGGATGATGCGGGTATCGACGGTATTTACCGTTTCCTGCGCCGTTTCTACAACATGATTCTAGAGAACAGTGAAAAGGATGCACCGGAAACGCCTGAGCTTCTCCGGCTCCGTCACGGTCTCGTGAAGGATGTAACGGAAAGGCTTACAAACTTCAGTCTGAACACGGTTGTTTCCGCATTCATGGAGTACAACAACAAGTTTGTGGAGCTGACCAAAGGTGCCGGTGTGGACAAAGAAACCATGAAGACAGCAGTACGGCTTCTTGCTCCCTTTGCGCCGCATATCGGCGAAGAGCTGTGGGAAGTTCTCGGCGGAACCGATTCCGTATTTGCAGAGTCCTGGCCGGTGTATGATGAGGCGCACCTTGTGGCAGACACCATGAAGCTTCCGGTTCAGGTTTCCGGTAAGACCAGACTGACCATCGATGTTCCGGTCGATGCTACGCAGGAAGAAATCTTTGCGGCGGCGAAGGAAGCGCTGGGCGAAAGACTGGCCGGCAAGACCATCGTAAAAGAAATCTACGTGCCGAAGAAGATTGTGAATATCGTTGCAAAATAATGATATACATAGTTGGTATTCGAACAATACTATTTGAAACAGTAAGGCTTCCCCTTCGTGGGAAGCCTTAGTAGCCCCGAGGTATTGCATTGAAGAAACATCCCTTTCGACATATACTTCTCCGAAATCTGGCTATCTGCCTCTTTCCGGTCATTCTCCTGATGATGGCGCTCGCACTTTTTACGGGGCATCTTTTGGGAAAACCGGACTGGCGTGTGATCGATGCCGATCAAGTGGAAGCGGCAGAGCTGATTTACGGAGAAGGAGAAAAAAATATACGTTTAAATATCGATGAACTCATCCCTTCCGGTGTGGTATATAAAGCCGGGGAAAAGGAAGTCGGTACTTATTTTTATATGCTGAAAGAGCAGCGTGTATATCTTTTTCTGATCAGGAAAAGGAATGGCTCTGCACCGGATGCCTATCCGAAGGATCTCAAAGCACATCTGACAAAGGATGAGAAAACGGTTCAGTTGATTCAACATACATATGCTGATGCGCTTGGCATCCCGGAAAGTGAAATGGATGACTTCTTTTCACCGATAATTCTGGATGAGGTTCATTATCCCGGCAAAGCAATTCATGTTCTGGCCGGCATCAGAAGAATATCCCAGGTGATCGGCTTTGCTTTGCTGGGGTATTTGATCCTGGCGGCTTTCTTTCCCGGACTGAATCTCCTTTGCCACAAATATGATGACCTTCCGGAATATGACAGAGAGCTGAGTGAGAAGCTCCTATTTTACAACGGAAAGATTGCGATTACGGAAAACTATTTGTTCCGGCTGAAGTTTCCCCTTGCGAAGATCATTTTGCTCGACGACATCAAATACCTTTCCCTGAAGGAGGATGGACATCTCCTGACGGCATCCAATGAAGAAAAGCTTTATGTCGAAATGCGGTTTGATCATAAAAAAGAGGCAAAGATGGCTTCGGATTTGATCCGGGGCGTGGGAAGAGAGGAAAACGAGGAGAGCGTTGATTCCGATGAATGATATATTAAAAAAGAGTGTAGATGCTTCGCAAGTAAAGATTGCAAAGATTGTTATCACAGGCGGACCTTGTGCCGGAAAATCCACTGCCATGAGTTGGGTACAGAATGCTTTTACGCAGATGGGATACGCAGTATTATTTGTTCCGGAAACCGCAACAGAGCTGATCTCGGGTGGCGTTGCGCCGTGGACATGTGGTTCGAATGGAGAGTATCAAAAGTGTCAGCTTAAACTGCAGCTTGATAAAGAGGCAATTTTCGAACAAGCTGCCGGAACGATGGACGCTTCAAAGATTTTGATAGTTTGTGATCGAGGGGCTTTGGATAATAAAGCATATATGAATGATATTGAATTTGCTCAGGTTCTTGAATATCTTGGGACAAATGAAATTGAACTTCGTGACAACTACGATGCGGTTTTTCATCTGGTAACAGCTGCAAAAGGAGCGGAAGAATATTATACAACGGCAAACAATTTGGCCAGAACGGAAACGGTAGATCAGGCTGTAATGATAGATGATAAACTGATTTCCGCCTGGACGGGACATCCGCATCTACGAGTGATTGATAATTCGGTGGGTTTTGAAGACAAGATGAAACGATTGATTTCAGAGATTTCTACTTTTCTGGGAGAACCGGAGCCCTTTGAAATCGAACGTAAGTTTCTTATAGAGTTTCCGGATATCAAGTGGCTTGAATCTATCCCGAACTGTCAGAAAGTTGAGATTATACAGACATATCTGAAATCAGAGAATGATGAAGAAATCCGTGTTCGGCAAAGGGGATATGATGGGCACTATATATATTTTCAGACAATTAAACGAAGAGTAAGCGATATAAAGCGTATTGAAATTGAACGAAGACTTTCGGAAAGTGAATATATCAGGCTTCTTATGAATGCGGATACCGCAAAAAGACAGATTCGAAAAGATCGATATTGCCTTACATATGAGAATCAATATTTTGAAATCGATGTATATCCCTTCTGGGAGGATAAGGCAATCTTAGAAATCGAACTCAGTGATGAGCAGGCAGATATTATATTCCCGAAACAGATCAGGGTGATCAAAGAAGTAACGGATGATGAGTCCTATAAAAATGCTTCTTTGGCAAAACATGATGGTTGTAATTGATATACCACAATTCACAGGACGAAAACAGGAAGAGTTTTTCGTCAATTATTCATCGTATTATACATGGATATAGTGAAAAAACGAACATTTGTTTATTGACGATAGGTGAGAAAAGAAATGTTTATATTTTGGATTCTATCCATGATTGCTATAATCGGCTGGTATACATTTGAAATGATAAGATTAAAAATCAAAGAAAAATCATTTCAGAATAATACTGTTGCGCGGATTGATACTATTGATACAGATGATTTGAAAACTAAAAATGAAGAATCACCCTTGTTGATTGAAAAATATAGATATTCTAAGAACGTTGATATTGGTGTTGGTATACCTCATGATATTATTAATTTTCTTCCTGATCCATATTGTATTTGTATTGAGGAATACGGTGATTCTTCAGGTTCCGGTTCGTGGATAAGAGGTCTAAATCCGAATGACAAATACGCGGAAGGTTCCTTTGTGCGATATTGTGTTAATAACGTTTATAAAAAAGAAAGGGACTACATCCTTTGGGGAAAAATGGTTTTTTCACAATCCCATCACCCTTTTTTGATGAGGTATACAAAAGAAATCTCTGATGTATCTGCGCGTATTCTGAATTTTATTGGTTACAATCCGGATCGTTTTGGGGTGACAAAAAACGAATTAATTGTTGAATTCTGTTCAGGATACTATGCTACGAGATATATTGAAAACCCAGATTATATAGATTTTAGTTTGCATTATCAAGAGTCTTTTCATGACGGAGGTGGTTCCGGTTCCTGTCGATGGGTTCTTCGCAAATCTGAAAATAACAAAGATGATGTTGAACGATTTCATGATAATAAGTTGGATGGAATAAAATTGCCTGAATGTAGTTGTTATTGGTTGGACAATGGCCATCTTTTTCTACATAATCCATGGGGAATTCCGGGAGTATTTGAATTATTTAGCGAGAACAGAAATAGTTATGACTATCTGTCTGATGAAGAAGTTAAGACAGTAGGATGTTTATAAACTACGAGATTTATTCGAAAAATCTATTGTTCATGCATGATGTGGATGATGAAGTTATGGACGTTTCTTTGGCTTTTTGATAAAGTATATTATTTTGTATATTGGATTGCGCAATGGGGCGCTGTGTGATACGAAGATATCACACGGCGCCGTTTTGTTGATGCACATCCGTATAAATTATCAATTCATGATTTTTTAATATGATGAAAAAAACAATCCGAAATTCATTGAAAAGATAGTCGCCTTCTAATAATAAAGAGGGTATTTGAACTTCATAAAATGGATATAGTGGAGTAAAAT
>Ga0310691_10007339_pt1 | contig 11519 bp, 10 predicted proteins | sample 176DNAGHGlowgp2_FD_203887 | JGI IMG/M metagenome (GOLD analysis project Ga0310691, IMG submission 203887) | Sheep rumen microbial communities from Palmerston North, Manawatu-Wanganui, New Zealand - 1766 DNA GHGlow gp2 (v2) (version 2) | ecosystem: Host-associated > Mammals > Digestive system >... | reverse complement strand
CGGTTTCCGCGCTTCTGTTCTTTCCGCACTGCCTCGGACAGAGCCTGCAGTTTTCATATTGCTTTAGTGTCATCTTCCAGCCTTTCCACCTGTCCCGGGACAGCCCACTCTTCTCCGGGGAGTCCTGCCGGACGCTTCTTTCTCTTCCTGCGGACGGCCTCCCGGATGCTTCTCCTCTCCCTCTGCGCGATCCTTCCCGGTACCTCTCACGTTCCCTCCGAACAGCCCTCCTTGATGCGACCCGCTCTCCCTCCGGACGGCCCCGCCCGGTCTTAATTTACGGTATTCTGTATCCCGAGGAAGAGCGGCATATCTGTGCTGCCGTCGATGATGGCATAAACAAACGGCCTGTCAAGCGTGATATAAACCGGTTCATCTTCGGACGGCATAACGGCTGCACCATTGATCATCACATCCGTTACAGCCGCCGCCTCTGTACCCTCACGGTTAACATTGATGAAGGTCTTATGCAGAACCGCACTGATGCACAGCTCACGATCCTCGCTGAAGCCGGAAAAATCCGCATTGAAAAATGCATCGTTCATCCCCACACTCTGCAGCTCATCGGAAAGCTCGTTTTCATATTCCTGTTTAAACTCCGGGATTTTGACATATACCTCGCCGGACTGGATATTATCCACCGCCCGGCAAAAGCTGTCGCGGTTGTCCACGATCTTCCGGATAAGCTCCTCCGGGGTTTCCCCTTCCGCCGGAAGAATACCCACAAAGCCGTAATTATAGCCCTTATAATACCGGACAAAACCAAGTCCGCCCTCCAGTGTGAAGTAGCCGCTTTCTTTGCTGCAGAGCATGTTCACTCCGGAAACCGTACCGTCAGCCTGATGGAAGTCCTGATCCTCCAGAACATCCTCTTCCTTGTAGGGTTCTCCCCACTCTCCTTCAAAGGCCACTGCATTGATGAGGTGCAGATTCCCCTGCGGCGCGCCATCAAGAAGCTTCGGGATCATGCCAAGGGTCTCATGATTCACCCAGGCATTGATTTCCTCTCCGGCCGCTTCGTCAAAGGGAAGCGCATATAATTCCGGCGCGTAATACCTGCCAACGGCCTGCAGATATTCATCCTTCAGCCGAACGAGATCCGGATCATCCTTATTGATCCAGATGGAATTAGCCACATTCCATTTTACCTCGCTGCTTTCCTCCATACGCATGGTCAGAAAACGCAGGCTGCGGTTGATCCGGTCGATTCCGCGATCCCCGCCGATGACATTTTCCATTTCCGAAAGGGTTGTGCCGCGGGCCGCATTAGCGGTCATGCCAAGCGCAAGATCAATGGATAGGGGCGAGATCAGCACATTCTTTCCCTCTCCTTCACTTTCCAGGCAGGCGCGCATAAGCCGAAGGGCAGCCCTGTCCATTTCCTCGTAATCTTCGGGAAGCACAACCTCATCCTGTTCGTCATGTTCCTCATTCCACCGGTCAAAGCTGACCTCAGCCGCCTGCACATCCGCATCCGCAGCAAGATTCTGTACCTTGGGGTTATAATCATCCTTAAAATCATTATTTTTCATATCTTCCGTACTTTCTTCTCCGGTATTATCCATGATCTTACCGGCATCCCCATTATCATCCTCTGTACTTCCGGCCACTTCTGTGCTTTCAGTATCGTCCGCGCTTCCCGCCTCTGAACTTTCGGCCACAGTATTTTCCGCCCCATCCTTCTTTTGCTCTCCGCAGCCGGAAAGCGCAAGGCAAAAGGCCATTGCCACTGCCGCAGCCATCTTTCTTCTTCTCATCTCATTTCCTCCCTGCTTCACGTGTTCTCATGATAAAATCTCCCATCAGCACTAGTTTTTCATCCCTGTGTGAGCCCTTCACATCTATGTATACGCAGGACGGCAGTGTTTTTATGGTAATCTGTAACTTTTCAGAAGGTGGGGTATATGCAGAAAAAACACATAAATTCAGGCTGAACAGGCAAGCATTTGATCCGGTTATTTAAGAATCGATGTACTATCCTTGCCAGGCACTAATTATAACACGCGAAGCTTCTGAAAAAAGCGGAAGGGGACTTCCTTCCGCTCATTTTCATTATTCTTCTTTACCCTCTTCCTGATCTGCTTCTCCGGCACTTTCCTCTTCAGCCTCATCTTCAAAGGCCGGCATGCCGGCAGCTTCGGATGCAAAGGAGGATTCCTCCCTTTCTTCCTCTTTTTCTTCTTTCTTTTCCTCCTCATCGCTTTCCACTGTGGAGGCAATATAACGGGCAAGCTCCTTCTTCACCGCCTCATCACGCTTGGCAAAGATATCATCATAATTCTGCATCATGATCTCAACGATGCTCTTCGGCAGCGCACCATTGTCCAGACTTTCCTTCAGCGTACGGATGACGCCGTCCTTTTCCATGCTTGGCCGGTACGCTCTGACTTCCGTAACTGCGGAAAAGATATCCGCAACCGCCAGGATCCTTGCTCCCATGGGGATGTCGTCTGCCTTTAGCCCGAAGGGATAGCCGAAGCCGTTCAGCCGTTCATGATGAAGTGCTGCCCAGCGGCCGATCTGTTCGAAGCCGGGAATCTCCTTCAGAAGAAGGTGCGTATAATATGCATATTCCTTTACGATATTGAATTCCTGGTCGGTCAGTTTGTCTCCCTTTTCCAGGATTGCCTTCGGCACCTTCAGCTTACCTACATCATGCAGATAACCTGCGATCAGCATCATCTTGCATTCATCCTCGGACATCCCCAGGATCTCCGCAAGACGTACTGCGGAAATGGCAACGCCCACGGAATGCGCCGCCGTATAGGAGCTTCGGAAATCGATCACTCTGGACATGAAAAAGCTGAGCTCGATCACCTCGTCATCTGTCATCGTATTACCAGCCGGAAGGAAGTTCAGCACAGCCTCCGGCTGATGCAGGATATCCATCCAGAAGTATTCTGTCTTCGCCACCCGGAGGAAGCACTCTACAGCCCATACCTGAAGCTCTTCTCCCGCCAGATCGGATATGCTGTCACAGATATCCATTACCTGGTTCAGCGCAGCGTCCTCCTTCGAAAGCATAAGCGGCACCCGTCTTGCCAGGTCGATCACCGCTGCGTAACGCGCCTCGGTCGAAAGACTTTCAAACGCCGGTTCACCCTTATATTCTGTCTGACCGGCCAGAAACATCCGGCGGACAAACTGAAGGATACCGATATCCCCCACCAGATTCAGTCCTGCCTGGGCCAGATCCCGGAACGAATACTCCCGGTCATCCGGAAGGAACACTCTTCCGCAGTCATGCAGGAAGGATGCCAGGATGATCTCCTCGCGTTCCCTCTCATTAAAGCCGAGCTCATCGGCCATCCGCACAGCCAGATAAGCAACCTGCTGATGGTACTGGTTTTCGCCTCCATGAAGAATATTCATCGCATTGGCACACGCCCCCGCCACTGCACGAATATTGGTAATCTTTTTCCCCATAAATACCTCCGCATTTTTATTAACGGCAACATTCCACTCTCCGGTAGCCGTTCATGATTGAACAGATACCCCCCGCTTATCATATTATATCTCAAAACCAATGGATTTGGCAATCTTTTTCAGCGTTTATCGACTGCGCGCACTGCCTCCGGCACCGCAAGGCTCCGGGCGGTCAGGCAGAGCTCCGACTCCACCGTTTTTCCTTCCGATTCCCGTCTTCATCCGATGTGCAGATATAGAATTTCTTTCGCAGTATTCTCTCAGCTTTTCTTTCAGTATGAAATATCTCTGGCGCTTTTCCTCTTTGGCAAAATGCACCTCACGAAGCTGAATGGGGTTATCCCGGTAGTCCAGGATCTCATCCCCGAACTGTTCGCTCGTAAGATCGAAGACATGGCCGTCCACCACATTATAGCAGTGATAATTTCCTCCCGGCCTCAGGATGCCGCGAACCTCTCCGCCGAAGATATCCTGTACCAGAAAGGCTGTGATGGAGCACTGTCCGAATGTAGGATTGTCCGCCTTCCACTCATCCCGCATTCTGGGCGCGCAGGTTGCGGCACACCAGATACCGGAGAGGATATCATACATTTCCCTGGGCGTATCCACACCCGGAAAGCCATCTGTGCGTGCAGGAACCAGCGCTTCCTGCCAGCCGTAAAACCTGTATGGGTCTACTTTGAAGTAGTCCGGCGCCTTTCCTCTTGCTCCCACCCGGCAGCGGAAAACACAGCCGTCCGCTTCGCCTGTAAGCCCGGTAGCCGCAGAGGTGATATACAGCATATCCATTTTTTCACCGCCAAAGCAGCAGGATGTTACCTGCACGGCAGGGAGGCTGATCACATCCAGAAGCTCTCCTGTTCTGCCGGAACGCTTTTCCACCCGGCTGCCTCCCCAGACAGCCAGCCAGAGATTATCCTCCGTATCTATGCACATTCCGTCCGGCACACCATTCTCTACCGTGAAGAGGACCCGCCGGTTTTTGATATTTCCCGTCCACAGGTCATAATCGTAGACAAAGACGGCATGCTCTTCGGAATCTGCGAAATAAAAGGATTTCCGGTCACTGCTCCAGGCCATCCCGTTGGCGATCTTTGTTCCGGCCTGCATGAGCACAGCTTCATTCCCCTCATACCGGTAAAGATTCCCCGCCGGAGCATGGTCATCATCCGCGCAGGAGGAACCGAACCAGAGTCTGCCCGCAGGATCCGCCTTGGCGTCATTGGACCTCTGCCAGTCCTGATATATATCTATTAGAGCATAGAGAAGAGAAGCTTCATCCTTCTGCCAGAGATAAAGGCCGTCTTTCGCGGCCAGAACATAAGAAAACGCCTTTTCCGCATTTTTCTTCCCGGCCGGCACTGCCGCTCCGACAGGCTGTCCAAGCGCGAAGCAGGTTTTCTCCCCGGTTTCGCTGAGTCTCCAGAACTCTCCGCGAAGAATATCCACCCAGGTGAAGGTTTTACTCCGGGGATCATAAAAAGGGCTTTCCCCCAGAAGATGCTTTTCCTTTACGAGTATCTCTGTCTGAACCTCCATGCTTATCCTCCCCTGATTCATCTGCCACCGTCTATTTCCGTTCGCAGTTACCGTCTTCACCTTGTTTCCTGCTGATCCGGCTGTCCCGTATTTTTCTTTTTTTATAGACTCTCCGGCATCCCAGTTTTCTACAGCCTCTCCGTTTTTTTTACCGTTTTTGCACCGTTTTTTCCACCTGCTTCTCAGCCTGACTCAGGCGATCACATTTTGCTCTTCCCCCCGGAGAAATGCTCTGCAGTTATCCGCAACCGTCCCGATGAGCCGGCGCCTCGCCTCCACGCTTGCCCAGGCCATATGCGGCGTGATACAGATATTGGGCGCCCCGAAAAGCGGATTATCCGCTGCCATGGGCTCCGCTGCCACAACGTCCGCTCCCGCAGCCGCTACCCTTCCGCTGCGGAGAGCCTCTGCCAGATCCGCCTCATTCACAAGACCCCCTCTGGACACATTGATCAGAACCACGCCCTTTTTCATTTTCTCCAGATTCTCTTTTCTGATAAGCTCTGCGGTTTCCGGAACAAGCGGACAGTGCAGACTGATCACATCCGCCTCCCGGAAGACCTCATCCAGAGAAACAAACCGGAGCGATGCCGCACCGTTACCTTCTCTTTTCTCCGGATGAGCCGTATAAACCAGCACATGCATATGAAAGGCGAGACCGATCTCAGCCACTCTCCTTCCAATGTTTCCGTAACCGATAATGCCCAGCGTCTTTCCGGCCAGCTCCATCACCGGTGAAAGCCAGTAACAGAAGTTTTCCGAACGGATCCAGTCTCCTGCGCGTACACTTTCGTTATGTAAACCTATTCTATCCGCACATTCCAGGATCAGTCCCCAGGCCAGCTGGGCCACTGATTCCGTACTGTAGGCCGGAACATTTGTCACCCGGACGCCGTGCCGCTTCGCCGCTTCAAGGTCGATCACATTATAACCCGTCGCACAGACCCCCAGATATTTCAGATTCGGCAGCCGGTCAAAGGTTTCTTCGTCAAAGATGATCTTATTGGTATAGACCACCTCTGCATCACCGATATGTTCAAACTTATTCTCTTCCGTCGTATTGGTGAAGACCACCGTTTCCATAAGGGATGTGACAGGCTCCAGGGAAATATCTCCCCGGTTCACCGCCCCCTCTTCCAGATATACCGCTTTCAATCCTTTTCCTCCGCCCGATAATATGCTCCAACTGCGTTCCGCTATCTGCATGATCCTCGTGCATCCCCCATCCATCTTCCGTTTTTTTTCACCGGACCTCCGGTCCGGAGCTTACGGTGTGATCCACAGAAGCATTGTGAACGCATACCGGTTTTATTGTACCACACTTTCTTCTTTCATCAAAGAAAAAGCACCTTATTCATCCTCTTCTAAAGAAAAAAAGTGACCGCAGTCACGTTTGTACCATGACTGCGGTCATCTTTTCCTTTTCCAGGAGGATCTGCTTTCCCGGTATCATTTCTCCCTGTGTCTGGCGAAGAAAAGTTTTTGGATCCGGGATGCCTTTTGCATTATCCTTCGATCATGATGGTCTTCTTCTCATCCACCTTCTTCGGATCCTTCTTCGGGATTGTCAGACGGAGTACGCCATCCTCATATTTTGCTTTGATATCCTCTTCCGTTACGTATTCGCCAACATAGAAGCTTCTCTGCATGGAGCCCGCATACCGCTCCTGACGGATGACCCTGCCCTTCTTGTCTTTTTCATCCTGATCCAGACCCTTTGCAGCACTGACGGTCAGATTTCCGCGGTGAAGAGTCAGCTTTATCTCATCCTTCTTGAAGCCGGGAAGATCGATATCTACCTCATAGCCCTCATCATTTTCATGAACATCTGTCTTCATCAGCTGGGAAGCATGTTTGCCGTACAGCTTTTTGTCTACATCTTCAAAATCACGTACACGCGGAAAGCAGGTGTTCCAGTCCTCAAAAAGATCCTCTCCAAATAAACTCGGTAAGTAATACATAATCATTCCTCCTTCTCATAATATAGACCTTAAAGTTATGAGCAAGGGAAACGATCCGGTCCCATTCGGGTTTTCCTGTCGTTCCTTTGTTCTGATTATGTTATACCACTTTTTGTTAGCAGTGTCAAGTGGTGATTGCTAACAATTCTATAATTATTTAATCTTTTGTTTTGGTGAGTGTTTTCTGTGTCATTTTTCAGGTACCTGATCAAGCTGCATTCGCATATTTACAGAAAAATCCGTTCAGGCTGTTTTCGCACGTTTATAGGAGAATCCGTTCAGGAATTCCCCCGCACGCCGGGTCTTCGGCTGCCGGAAGAACTCTGTCGCTCTGCTCTCCTCGACGATCCGTCCCTTCTCCATGAAGATCACGCGGTCGGCAGCCGCCTCTGCAAAGGCAATCTCATGCGTTACGATTACCATCGTCTTTCCCTTTCCGGCCAGCCGGAGAAGCACATCCAGCACCTCGCGGATCATTTCCGGATCCAGCGCCGCCGTTACCTCATCACAGAGGATCACCTCCGGATGGACGGCCAGCGTTCTGGCAATGGCAACCCGCTGCTTCTGTCCGCCGGAAAGCTCGCGGGGATACTGCTTCAGTTTTTCTCCCAGACCTACCCGCTCCAGCAGCTCTGTCGCTTCGGCCTCTGCTTCTCTTCTGTCCCTTTTCTGCACCCTGACAGGTGCGAGGGTTACATTCTGCAGGACATTTTTATGCGGAAACAGCTCATAGCTCTGAAAGACCATACCTACACGCTGCCGCGTCTCCCGGAGGAACCTCCGGCTGCTGTCTATCCGCTGCCCGCGGAAGAGAACATTTCCCTCATCCACCGGCTCCAGACCGTTCATACATCTCAGAAGTGTACTTTTTCCACACCCGGAGGGTCCCAGGATCACCAGGACTTCTCCCTCATGAACGGAGAGAGAAAAATCCTCCAGGATCACCTGACTGCCAAAGGATTTTTTTATATGATCTACACGGATCAGTTCCTTACTCATTAAAACTCCACTTCCTTTCCAGATGCTTGGACAAAAGACTGATGGGAAAGCATACAGCAAAATAGAGAAAAAAGATAATGGCATAAATACCGAAGGCCGCATTGGGCGAAGCCTTTCTGTTTGCTTCGATGATCTGCTGTCCAACCTTCAGGACCTCCACCACCCCGATCATGGTTACCAGGCTCGTGGTCTTGATCATTCGGGTCACGAGACCTACCGAAAGCGGCAGAAGGCGTCTCACAGTCTGGGGAAGCAGAATAAACAAGGCTGTCCCCGCACCGGAAAAGCCCAGTGCCTCCGCGATTTCCCGCTGATGCTTCGGAATACTCTCCACCGCTCCTCTGACGAGATCCGCCAGTTCAGCCGTTCCCCAGAAAGTAAAAACGATCACAGCGGCTTTTTCTGCCTCCACATTCCAGCCGAAGACCCTTGTACTCCCAAAGAACACAATGAAGAGAAGTACCATCTGGGGAAGAATCCGGACCGTTTCCAGATAAAGCCGGGTCAACAGTCTGACCACTGCATTCTTTTTCGTCATCAGTAAACCCAAAAGGATTCCCAAAGGAATACTGAGCAGCACTGCCGTGAGACTGATCCTTAGGGATACCCAGAGACCTTCCAGAAGCCGCGCCAGATTCCGTCCGCGAAATGCCGCGTCAATTCCCAGGCTGTGCATAGCGCACCCTCCTTTCCAGAATATATCCCAGAAGCGAAACCGGCAAAAGGATGATCAGATAGAACACCACCAGAAGGACCAGACACTCCTCCGTCCTGTAATAGAGACCGATCAGGTCCTTTGCCGTGAACATAAGGTCCATCAGACTGATTGCCGAAAAAACACTTGTTTCCTTCAGCAGAAAGATTACATTTGCTGTTATACCGGGGACGCTGACCGCGGCCGCCTGGGGCAGGACCACATGCCAGAGCATCTGCTGTACAGTCATCCCCAGAGAAAGAGCCGACTCCCGCTGTCCCTTTCGAACAGCCTCCAGACCACTTCGGAATACATCCGCCATATAAGCGCCGCCAAGAAGGCTCACGCCCAGAATGCCGCAGACCTCGGCGTCCATGCCAAGACCCACACGAGGCAGGGCAAAATAGAGGAAAAACAACTGGATCAGAAGCGGTGTATTCCGGAACAGCTCAATGTATGCTCCGGCCAGTGAACGAATAACCGGAACCTTCGCATATTGCACTACCGCAACCATCACGCCGATCAAAGCAGCGAACAATATGCCCAGCCAGCCGATCCGCAGTGTCAGAAGCATGGCTTTTTTAAATAAGGGAATATACGCTTTTATTACATCCGGATTCATTCTGCTCTTCTCCTGTCCAGTTTTCTGGACAAAAACATTCCCGTCCATTGCAGGATCTGCATCAGCAGCACAAGCACTGCCACTGTGACGATCATGATCTTTGTCTCATACCGGTAATATCCGTAGCGGATGGCAATATCTCCCAATCCGCCTCCGCCTACGATACCGGACATGGCGGAGTATCCAAGAACGGTTCCCAGTGCGATGGTAAGTCCGACCAGAAGAGAGGTCTTTGCCTCTGCGATCAGCACCTTCAGGATAATGGAAAGCTTACCTGCGCCCAGACTGATGGCCGCCTCGACCACGCCGCGGTCCACCTCCTTCAGCGAGCTCTCCACCATACGTGCGATCATTGGCGCTGCCGCCACGGTAAGCGGAACGACAGTTGCTTCTGTACCATAGCTCTTTCCCACCAGAAGCTTGGTCAGCGGCTGGATCATGATGAGCAGGATCAGAAAGGGAACACTTCTGGTTATGTTCATGATCACATCCAGGATCCGATAGATGATCCGGTTGGGACTGATCCCGTTTTTATCCGTAATGGTCAGAAGGACGCCCAGGGGAAGACCGACCAGATAACCGATCAGCGTGGAGATCAGAACCATGTGAAGGGTATCCAGTGTCCCCTCACGCAGCATGGGTATCATTTGCTCTATGGTCATGACGCACCTCCTCTTCAATCTCCTCTTCAATCTCCTCTTCAAGCCTCTCGGATTCACCGGCCAGAACAAGACGCCGGGAAGCCTTCGTTTTGGGATGAGCGAAAACCTCTTCCACGCTTCCGGTTTCCACTACCCGGCCATGATGGAGCACCGCTACACGCCGGCAGATCTCTGTGATCACACGCATCTCATGGGTGATCATAACAATGGTAATGCCATACTTCCGGTTCACTTCCCGAAGAAGCTTCAGGATGCTTCCTGTGGTCTCCGGATCCAGCGCGCTGGTTGCCTCATCACAAAGGATGATCTCCGGCTCAGCGGCAAGCGCTCTGGCAATCGCCACTCTCTGCTTCTGCCCGCCGGAAAGCTGGGATGGATACGCCTTCTTCTTATCTGAAAGTCCCACTGCCTCCAGGATTTCCGCCGCCTTCCTTCTTGCTTCTCTTTTCCTTACCCCGGCTATTTCGAGAGGAAAACAGACATTATCCAGAACGTTTCTCTGCGCCAGGAGATTAAAATGCTGAAAGATCATGGCAGTCTTCTGCCGCCTCCTTCTGAGAGCCCCGCCGGAGAGCTTTCCAATCGCCTCTCCATCAATCCGGACCTCGCCGCTATCGGGTTCCTCCAGCCGGTTCAGACATCTGACAAGCGTACTTTTTCCCGCGCCGGAAAGGCCGATCACACCAAAGATCTCACCCTTTTCGATCGACAGGCTGACTCCCTCCAGTGCGATCACACGTTTTTTCTTTATGGTATAGCTTTTGCTGATATTATCTATTTCGATCAGTGACATTTTTTCCCTGCCTTTATTCTTTCTGCCTTCTTTTCAGCCTTCTTTTCAGCCCCTATTTTTCTGCCTTTTTTCTGTCCTATTTTCGGACTCTATTTCTCTTCCTTGCCGAATATGCAGCTTTCCGTTTTCAAGAAAAAAGGTAACCTGCAGAAAAGATAGGATAGATGCCCCCGGATATAATTCCGGAGGCATCCCGATTCCCTTCCGATTTCCTTACTCAACATACGGAATAACAGCTCCATCATAGGTTTCTTCTATGTAGCTCTGTATCTCCGCAGATTTCAGGGCTGCCGTAAGTGCCTGAATCTTTTCACTGGATTCATTTCCTCTCTTTACGGCAATGATATTGACGTAGGTCCTGGCTGCTTCAGAGTCCGAGGTCTCAAACGCTATGGAATCCTTGCCGACAGAAAGTCCCGCTTCCAGTGCATAATTTCCGTTCAGTACAACAAATGCCACTTCATCTCTCACTCTGGATACCTGTGCCGCCTCCAGTTCCTGAATTTTCAGATTCTTCGGGTTTTCTTCAATATCCAGAATCGTTGCTGTAAGCCCTGCTCCCTCCTTCAGCTTGATCAGGCCGTTATCCTGCAGCAGAAGAAGCGCCCTTGCTTCGTTTGTGGTATCGTTGGGAACCGCAATGGTATCTCCATCTTCAATCTCTTCCAGCTTACTCTTCTTTCCGGGATAGATGCCGAAGGGCTCATAATGGATACCCGCTGCAGAAACAAGATCTGTTCCGTTTTCTTCATTGAAGTTGTCCAGATAAGGAACATGCTGGAAATAATTTGCATCAAACTCGCCGCTTTCCACAACCAGGTTC
>Ga0310691_10007338_pt1 | contig 11521 bp, 25 predicted proteins | sample 176DNAGHGlowgp2_FD_203887 | JGI IMG/M metagenome (GOLD analysis project Ga0310691, IMG submission 203887) | Sheep rumen microbial communities from Palmerston North, Manawatu-Wanganui, New Zealand - 1766 DNA GHGlow gp2 (v2) (version 2) | ecosystem: Host-associated > Mammals > Digestive system >... | reverse complement strand
AATTCTCGATGTCAATAGGTAACTCGATGTTGGTCTTGTCACCCATACCCTTTTGACAATCCTTGATGAACTTAGCAAGGAGTAATGTCAAATGTTCCCTTGATACTTGTTTCTTCTGTTCCATATCCTTATTGTTTTTTAGGTGTTACATCAATCCATCCGATTACTCTGCCATCATAATAACTTCTGATAGCCTTTAATTGTTTGCCGTTTTCAGTTTTGTATTTTCTTGCCATAATCTTATAAGTTTTAATTGTTTGACACCGCAAAGGTACAAAAAAAATCGGAATAACGTGCAATTATCCCGATTTTTTATATTCTTTTAACTTATGGTTGCCACTCGAACCCATTACCATTGACGTAATGGAAATCCCACGCAGCATACCAATCAGACATCCAGCTATTGATTACATTGGATATTGCATCAACGATCCTGTTGGCTGGTGTCCTGTCTTTGATCTCGATACGTGCAAGGCAATCAATACAATAATCTTCTCCATCGTCGTAGTGATCTAGGTCAACGATCTCATCGATCTCCAGCAACTCTGATAGAACTTTCTCGAATCTGTCTCTCTCATCATTCTCAATGAAGAAACTGAAACTTGCATCATACGTCATAATCTTATGGTGTTTAATTGTTAGTACTATGGAGGGTAGTGCCAGCCTACCCTCCGTTATTTCTTGTTAGCCTTGATACTTTTCAAGTAACGAAAGTGCTTGGGCATCGTTGCGTAACTTATATAGTGCCTTCTGCTCAATTTGGCGAACTCTCTCTTGTGAGCAACCAATCTGCTCTGCTATCTCCCAGCGTTTCTTGGCTGGTGTGTTGATACCAAACACAATGCAGATGATAGTCACCTCTTGGGGTTTTAATACGTTGTTCAGAACACGCATAAGGTCAGTTGTAAGGCTCTCGTTACGGAATGATTCTGCGTCGGTGCTGGTGCAAAGAACATCGCCATAAGTTGTATCGTTGTCCTCGCTGGTTGGTGCATCAAGGCTGGTGTGTCTATTGCTTACCCCCTTATGGTAGTCGGTGACAATACGGCTCTTGTTAGTGAGTGCATCCAAAATGAACATTCTGATATAGCCTATCGCATAGCTGATGAACTTAAATCCCCTCGTTGGGTCGAATGTCTCTGCTGCTTGCAGTAAACCCATATTACCCTCGTTAATAAGGTCGAGAATACTTAGGCAACCAGCGCAATACTCATACTGCTTTGCGACTGATACCACGAATCTAAGATTACCATTAACCAGCGCATCTACACTCTCTCGGTCAGTAGGTCTGCCGTTGCAGTCCTTGGGGCTATTCTGAATCTTCTCGCCCAGCTCCACCTCTCTCTCAATAGTAAGAGATTCATAGCTGGAAATACTTGTCAGATACTTGTCTAACTCATTGGTACGAATGGTTGTTGTTGGGTTCTTCTTTCCCACGTTGATTGATTTGAAAACGTTTGGCATAACTTTGATGTTTGATGTTTGAACCTTTACCCACTACCCATCGGTGGGATTCGTTGGCAAAGGTACAACAAGTTTTTCTAACCGCCAAATTTTTTAAGAACTTTTAAGAAAAAAATTGTGACTGACTACTTTCGCAAGCAATCAGCCACTTAACTAACCTTCAAAAATCAAATACTTATGTCAAATACAAACATTGCAATCAATCCCAATCAGCAGCCTTTCTGAATACCTGCTTATAGATGGTTTGCAGTTCCTCCACCGACTTACCGAATAGTTCCTCTGCATGCTCCTTGGCATATTCCTCAACGGCTTTCTTACCAGCATAGTAGGCTTTGCGCAGTCTATCGTTATACTCCATGCGATGCCAGCAATCCCATTTCTCATAGAAATGATTATAGACGGGGTTCAACACTCTCCAGCCAGCGATGGCATTGAATTTCTCCCTATGCTCTCTCTCTGCTCTCTCAATATACTTGTAGTACACGAACTCTTTGAGGATGCAGCGAATAACGTTGGCAATGTCGTTGCTATCATATCTGAACGATGTACCAAGATGTTCACAATAGCCACGAAACTCCGTACCACTCTTAAAGGTGTTATACTCTACGCACTCGCCCCAATCGGTCTTGGTGTTCTGAACATAGAACTCGATACAAGCACGACCTTTATGCTCATGGATAAACTCGATGGTGCTATTCCAAAAGTTGCTACCACCAAGGCAATTACCTGCCCTGCGGCTATTCTTGATGTAGAATTTGTCACGGGGCTTGCCATCATCGTCTTTTCCCCTGCATTCCTTAAAGATACGCAGGATAGTCTCATTGGTTGCCTTGCGCAAATCGTTACCACTAAGCTGGTCTAATACCTCCAGCTTTTTCTCTGCCTTTGTTCTTCCGAAGATGAACTCGTTTACATTAAATTTCTTTTCCATATCTCCAAATGTTTGTTGGTTTTCGGCTGCAAAGGTACGAAAAAAAATCGAAACCACCAAATTTTTGAGAAACTTTTTTCAAACTTTTTTTTGTTGTGTAAAGAAATCGGAGGTAGCCGGAGCATATATACTATATAGGGATTTTCTTGTGAAAGTTTTTTCCGGCTGGCTGCTGGCAACCAGCAGATCCGGCATGATCCGGTCAGATCCAGGCGACCTGGCGCACCTGCCAGCATCCGGACTCTGGGAGGATCGTCTCTGACGACATAAAAAAAACCCACCAGTGTAGTTATACACCGATGGGGAATAAACGTCGCACAGGGCTTTAAAATGCCCTACGATGCTCAGTATCGAGTAGTTTGTCAATCAGTTCCTCACAATTCTCGAAACAGGTGTTGTTATTTGATCCACCAGTCCAGTCGTGATCGTGCGCAGCAGTACGGATCAACATAGGAGGGAGACAACCTCTGGAGTAGTTCTCTGTCAATGCTGCAAAGTTGCGACCTCCGTAGTTCAATGCGTTACTATAGGAGAAATATACATACCTGTCACCACGTCGGATGAAGCCCGACATATCATAGTGACCATAACTGGGATTAACCACCTCACCGCCCAGTGAATCAGCAATTTTCCTCATTGCGTTCATGAAAGCGATCTGAAACGAATGAAACTCTTTTGAGACACGACAACCATCATCCTGCAATGTCCTGCCGTTCCACTTCTTGATAAATGCTTTTACGTCTGCCATAATGTATTTTATTTATGTGGTTTGTACTTTTTTAAGTCTAACACAGGGCAGGGATCATTCCCCGCCTGTGTCATAGCAATGATCGTAGTCGTGCATAAGATCATCGTAGGTCTCTGCGTCTTCCACTAACAGGATTTCGCTGAACTCAGCCATAGAGGACTTAGCCTTATCTGACCATAACTCCATTCCCTCAAAGTTCTCTCTTACGTCCTGCATCGTATCACCTGTGATTACAATGTCAGCACTAAATTTAATTCTCACTTCCATAATATAACTATATTCATAATGCCTTTAATGTTTTAATTGTTAGACGATGCAAAGGTAAGAAAAAAGATTGAAACTGCCAAAAGATAGTCCAATCTTTTATGTTCTTTTAACAATCATAGATCTTACGAAGCCTATCCAGTTCCGTCAACTCGAAATCATCCATTTCCAGTATATAGTCCAACACGTTGTCCTTATCATCGGCTTTCATTTCCTGCCATTTCTTCTCAAAGCGCAGGGCAGCGTCACGAACCAATCTACCCGCTTGATCGAATGTCTCTACACGCTCCATGTTGTAGATCTCCTTGAAAATGTCACTCGACATAACAACCAGTGTTTCATGCTCCAGTGCGTGATCGCTCAGTTTCTTTGTCACCTTTTGATGTTCCTCACCAAACTTCAACGTACCATAGCAAAGGGCAACGTCGTGCTGATTGATCGTCCCGTCGTAGATACCTGTATAGTCCTGTATCTTCTCCTGCATCCTCTCTGACTTTGCAATTTCATCCAGTTTGGGATAGGTCATGTAGAGACCACAACCATCAGTAGCAATGGCAATACCATCGTAGAACTCCATTTCAACGGAACACTCGCCGCCCTCGTCGAATTCATACTTATTACCCATGCTATACTCAATCAGAACACCATTGGCTTTCTTGATCAAAGACTTGTGAGTTTTTGAATCATCAACAAGAATCTCGTCGATGTAGTGAGGGATAACCTCGAAATTGATACCATTTTTTTCCATAATCTTATAAGTTTGTTTGTTTAACGCTGCAAAATTACGAATAAAATCTAATATACACAAATTTTTCGTGTTAAAAAAACAAAAAGGGCAGCAACTTTTTATCGTCACCGCCCGTTGTCAAACATCTAAAATATGGAAAGAATAAGAAATTTAGAAAGGGAGCGAGGACTCGAACCTCCTTTCCGGTATTGCTAGCTAGCTTCACTAACTCACGGGTTCTTTGGTGGGTACAACCACCGGACGGGCAACCACATACGTCGTCTTCTCCCCTATAGTTTATCGTTTTATCCTAAGATTCACTTTGGGGTTCTTAATCCCTTGGATGTCAACCTCGAAACAGATACACCCGTTAAGCCAGTTCAGCGGTGTTTTACTATCCAGTGTAACGAAATGGTCATGTGGAATTTCATAAGACCCTTTCACCTCGTCATTCACCACGAATTCAATCACCGCACCTTCGGGATTGCTCCGGAACAATTGGTCTACCTGCTTTCGCAGTGCTGCTACTTTAGTACTATTCATATCACTTACTTATTGATTTCGGGTGCAAAAGTAGGGAAAAAATCTGGAATAACCAAACTTTTTCCCAACTTTTTTTCATTTCACTGCAATTTTTAGGCATTCTGGATGGTGGATCACATAGTCACCGATCATATACTTTGCCAGTTCATCACGATCCCATCCATTTAGACAGTCAGAGTACATATCCCGTAGCCAGTCCATCAGATCACCGTACAGCGTCTGTCGCTCGTCTGGATGTTCACACAGGCTATCCTGTGCCAGTCTCTCGATCAAGTTAGGGTTCTTGGCTTTGATCTCACCCAGAACCACGTTCATTACATTATTCATTGCTTGCTTTCTCAATTAGTGAATCTAAAGTCCAACCACATACTGACACAAAGAAATCGTTATGATTTTCATTGTTCAATGCTGATACTAACAGATGACGACCTTTCTTGTCGTATGGTTCATCGTCTGAATTGATCTCGTTCATCAAGACCTCACAGAAATTCTCGAAGAACTCTTCTGATCCATTGTCAAGGATCTTCTGTATATCTTCTTTCGTCATAGCCGTAGGGATTTAAAACTCGAAACAATAATTGCCGCAGGGAGTGTCCTCGGTGATTTCTCCGTAGGTCAGAGTGTAGTCAGCGGGTTTGCCGTCAAAGTAGTTGTTGATATACTCTACAACTTCTTCTTCTGTGCAATCGCCAATGTACTGCTTAATCTCGCTCTCGATGTTGTCGATGTAGTCCTCATCTTCTGCCAAGTTCTTGATAAACTCTTTCAGAGGAATAATACAGAAAGTGAACTCGACGTTGCGCCAAGAGCCATCACCCTCATCGGTGTCGCTTGCATAGATGTAACCGCAAATGTGGATTTCTTTGCCACCATTGCCGTCTGGATCGATGGAGAAAAACTCCAATTCCGTAGGTTCTGTTACTTTGTTAAACTTTTCCATAATTCTGTTGTTTTAAATGTTTGACGCTGCAAAATTAGGAAAAAAAATTGAGATATGCAACACATACCCCAATCTTTTAATAATCTTTAACGCTTAATTTCAATGTTCTTTATTGGCTCATTATCATCAAGCCACAAGTAATCAATGTTATTGATGCTGATTTCAAGTTTATCATCTATTCCTTCTTCGCACAGCCAATAATAAGTGTCATTATCATAAATGTCCTCCAGTTTCTTCACCTGTTCCTCACAGACATCAACAACCAGAACTTTGGTGTTTTTATAATCAAGAATTGCTAACTTTGCCATTTTCAGTTTTCTCTTTAAGTTCGTAAATAGCGTTATAGATAGTTGCGTAATTGCACTCATCAATATCATCCCAGAACCAGATGTTTGCCGTTGTGTGATGCGCTTCGTTTTCCTTAAAGCACAGGTTGTACTGTCCATCAAGGTAGAAGCTATCAACATACAGTCGTTCATTGTTTTCCGGGTCATACAGTTCAAACATATTGTAACCTTTGAACTCCATCCAACCCTTGCCAACTTCGTTGAGGAAGTCAAGGACTGTACTATGTACAAGTCCTTTCAAGTCAATCTTCGGCTTCATAGTCTTACTTGTTTATGATACCAATTACTTGGTCTCCGTAGCACCAATGACCATTGTCAAGACACAACGTATAGTTGCCTGCACCAATCGGGGCACTGGCTACTGGAGTGCCATACTTCTCACCCACCTTGCATTTCTCGATGCTTTCCACAACACCTACACAGATGTCACCACCAAACAACTTGTGGCGAATCTTCATGCCTACCTTAATTCTCTTTGCTGTCTTTGTTCCCATAACTTATAATGTTTAATTGTTAGACAATGCAAAGGTAATAAAAAAGATTGGAATATCAAAGAAATACCCCAATCTTTTAATATTTTTTAAAATATACGTGACTTGTACTTATTCAAGTCTTTACCACCCGTACACCTTTGCCACATAAGGGCGCAGGGACTTCGTAGTCTTTCTGAACTCTTCTTCCGTCATACCCTCATAGGCAATAGCCTGTACCAGTCTGTGAGCCTGTTCCTCGTCCTTTGCCACCCTGTACAGGTAAGTGTTAGTGCCGTCGTGGTGAATGTCAGTACAGCGAACATTATACCTGTCACAATACCAGTCTTGATAGTCATTGCCAGACGACAAGATTTTCTTCACATACCTGCCGACGACCTTAGCCCCTTGATGATGACCGTCCCACAGTCCCAGGTCAGCGAAAGCGACGATAACGCCGTCCACAGGAATATCCAGATTAGCCCTCTCGTCGTACAGGTTGTTATCACAATCATCCATATAACGCTCATAGCTTAAATCAACTTTTTCACCGTCTTCGTCGATACCATCTGGATAGTCTTCGAGCATACACTTTTCCCACTCGTCATAGTTATTGTTAGTCCAGATCACCCTGTGATTAACGTCGAACAATTTGTCAGTATCAACAGGACGGGCGTTAGCCATTCCCATCTGTTCTTTAACATACTGCTCATCCTTAGTAAGATAACTGGCGGCAGCAAACTTCTCCAGATGATAAGACCCTTTGTTCCATTTGTAGGTATAGACAACACCCCTCAAACAATTCTTACTCTCGTAAATCTTCAACAGTTTGCTGTTAAAGCGATAACGTGCGATTAACTTTCCCATATTTTATAAAGTTTAGCTGTACCCTCGGACTGCCCTTGGGTTTCTGGGTGCAAAGATACGAAAAAAGATCGAAACTTGTACACTTTGCCTCGATCTTTTAACTTCTTTTAAGGAAAAACGCCGGATTAATGCCCGAATGCTGCCTCCATCACATGCTGTTCCGGTGATCTGGATGTCAACTCATTGCACAGGTGATCGAACTCGGCGTTGTATGCACTTCGAGATCGTTTCAACTCGTGCAGGGCAGTCTGATACGCCCTAACTGTCCGGCGACCATCAGATAGCTGTCTGTGAAGCGTCTCCAGTTCAGCGTCTCGTGTCCGGTCACTCCATCCGGCGGTAATCTGGGTTCGATACTCCTTGTTCTTTGCCTCCTGTCCTTTGAGGCTGATCCGGATCGTGTTGATGGCTCTCGCACAATCACTGATCCATACAATCTTAGTTTTCTTCATAACGTTATAGAATTAAATTGTTAATAACAACAGTCAACTTTTCATTCACAGAGGCGTGTAATATTCTTATACGTGCCATGTGTTTTTTATTTTATAGTGCTTGTACTTATTTAAGTCCTGTTAATCCAGATAGAATGCACCATTATTGATCGCTTTGCCAATGTTGGTGATGTCGCTATCCATCAGTTCCTGTTCTGTCAGTTCCTGTTCTGTGCCGTCGATCTCATTCAGCACATAGAATGTACTGCTGCCATCATACGAGATAGCTTTACTGGATCGTAATCCGTAGTTTAACAGGATGAAGAAATCCTTTGTCTCGCCGTCAGCCAGAATAGTCTTTAGCTGATTTACTGATTTAACTTGCTTTGCCATAATCTTAATTGTTAGAATATATTGTTTGATACTAATTCACCCGTCTCTCGAATGAACTGGTCTTTCTGTTCATTTGTCAGATTAGCGTAGAATGCTGCCAGCACCTCCGGCTTCTTATCTTCCGGCACAGAAGCCCAGAACTCATCGTAAATCTCCTGTGTAGTCATTGACACATCGCTTTAAGTTCATCCAAATTCCTATCGATATACCCTTTAAGGGCTTCCAGAGACCTGCAAACGCTGTCCTTTACTTTCATGTCACGTCTGGATTTACCACGAGGTACGGTAACGTAGAAATCACCATACCAGCCATTACCTATCATCATGCCATACTGCCAGACATCAATGCCCTTGTATTTACCGCAGTAATGCTTCTTCTCTTTTCTTTCGTAAAATGCCATAATCTTATAAAGTTTAATGTTTATTTCGAGTGCAAAATTAGGGAAAATATCTGGAATAACCAAACATTTCCCCTAACTTTTAACATTTATTCAACAAATTTGCCGTTGATCTCTGTAAAGCCCTCGATCTCTTTCTTCGAGTTGGTAAGCCCGATGCAGTCAAATGCCCAAGTGCCTACAAGTTCGTCACCTCTGTGGAAATCACCGCAGCCACGACCACAGCCAGAACTCGTGAGGATCGGCAGCGGGTTGATTCGCCCTTCGTCGTTCTTACTATACTTGGGCATGATGCAATACTCTTTCTTCGAGTAGTTCACCAGATACCGATAGTACGGGTAGTTCATATATGGATCGAAAACAGGATTCGAGCACCACCTGTCACCTTGATACATAACAGGGATAGAACCACGCAGTTTAATGTACTGCTGACTCTTCTTGTCAGAATCACCCTCGTAATCCTTATAGATGAACAGATTAGCGTCGTGATACAAATCATGTTCTCCTGTCTTGGTAGAAACCTTGTCGGCATAATCGCCAACCCAGACGAAAGGATAGCCCTTGAACTGGTTAGCCAACAGGTACTCAACGGATCGTACAAGCCAGTTGCCAATGTATGAATGCTCCATTAACTTTGCGCCGTTGTTGAAATCATAACACAGCAGGGAGGCGCACACTGGATTACCCTTTGCTGTTTTCCAATTCTTTTTCAGAATGGCTGGTCTGTAATATTGTCCCATAATCTTAAAAATTTAAATTGTTATTAATCTGTATTTAGCCACTCAAATTCTGTGCAAACAGCGTACTCGCCGTGATGTCTCGTGCCCTTTGGCATTTTAAACACGCCGTAGGTCAGATGAAATCCGGGCTGGCTGTTATGCTTGTCACGAGCCTTGATCGCTGCCCTCTTAGTCTTGTAATACTTTCTCTCTCTTGCCATAATGAATTGTTTTAAATATACCCTTAGACTATCTTCGGGTTTCTGCTGCAAAGGTAGGAAAAAAATCTAATATATACAAGTTTTTAGTGAAAAAAAAACTCGGCGACAACGTTATTTAACAGTTGCCGTCGAGCAAAACAATGGATATGGAAGAAAAAAAAATGTGGAGGGTAAAGGAATCGAACCTCTCTTTCCAGCGTCACGCTATTGTTGTCCTAACCGATAGACGAACCCTCCGGGAAATGGGACGGCGGCACACATCCGGCAAACGCCGTCCCTGTCAACAACTAAACCTTAAGATATGGATAATCAATTAATCAGATCGATCTCATCCCACTGGAGCAGGTAGTCAAGCCAGTTGCCTGTCTTACCGTTCTGTACGTTCTCTACCATCTTTTCAAAGTCGGCTAAGACCTCTGGATCTTCCTCCTCTTTGATTGGCAGATACTCCTCCAGATGCTCACGAAGGGATTGTTTCTCACTCTCATCTGTGAAGACGTTGTTAGACGCTGTGCAGATGGTGTCCACGTTGCCGTCCTCATCCTCAGCGGACAGCAGGTAAATTTTCTTAATGCTTGCCATAATTCACTTGTTGTTAGATATTATATTTTTCGATGATGTCTCTGAATATGAGTGGATAGCCCTCTTTTCTGGAGATCACTTCGAGAACCATCTTATCGAAGCGCAGTTCAACGAAACCTGCCAGAATTTCTTCTACCGTCGCCTTAAAGTCATGGTAGGGCAGTTCGATCACAGGATTGCGCTTTCCTCGTAGTGCTCTGATAGCCAGACGATCCTTGATATGCAAGCCACCAAACTTCTCTGCCAGAATCTTCTCCACGATGTCGAATACGCCACCATTTTCGTTCAAATAGGCTTTGCATAGCTGATAGTTCAGCAGCATGTCAGCCTTAGGCACATAGCCTTGATAGATCTTGTTATACTTCATATCGTCAATGTTTTTAATTTCGGTTGCAAAAGTAGGGAAAATATCTGGAACTTCCAAGCTTTTTCCAAACTTTTTTTCACTTCTTCATCACTTTGTTGTATTTCATCTGGAATCTTAGACACTCACCAAGTTGCTGCTGTAGCCCGGCGATCCTGCTGATCTGCCATTCGAAATACTTGATTACGCCGTCGTAGATCGCTTCGAGATCTTTCGTGCTGAGTTCATTCAGTTCTACCTTACTCGTGATCTCACCATAGATGCTGCCACAAACCGGGATACGCTGAATCCTACTGACCAGAACCTCGTCGTCATCTTCCTGTTCCCAAGCAGTCTTGACGTAACACTTACAGCCCAGATAGATGTATTTCTTGGTGACAGCACAAACAGGTCTGTCTTCACCTACAGATACCCGGACGTTCCACTTCTCATCGAATACCATCTTAGCACCTACCAGATCCTGGATGGTCTTAATCATTTCCTCTCTGTTCATAAAAATTCAATTGTTACTTGTTTTGTGATTTGTGGGAATGTCTTACAGATGATACGCTTGTGCCAAGGTGTCAACACAACGCACTGACTGAATTTGAACAGGGCTATGTCGTGGCTTACTTCACCCATAAAGAGACTAAGAGCCTTGAACTCTGCTTCATTGAGGCTAAGAGTGGCGACATGCGGATCACCATAGCTACCGCCTATGGCACTGCCATCATCAAACTCGTGGTAGAAACCATTACGATCTGTAATCTTTACTTTGGTTCTTTTCATACCCTAATTGTTTATTTGTTTACGCTGCAAAATTAGGAAAAAAAAATGAGACTACCAAGAAATAGCCTCATCTTTTAACATTCTTTTAAAAATACACGTGACCTGTACTTATTTAAGTCCTGTACGACGGGCGGGGATCGAACCCGCAAGACGCTTTTGACGGCATCTGTCAGATTTTAAGTCTGATGTGTACACCATTCCACCACCGTCGCATATAAACATAAAAAACCCTCCAAACTATCTTCTCAGACTGGTTGGAGGGGAAAATAAAAAAAACTAAACCTTATAATACCATGAAAAACACATTCTACTGTACTGTTAGTTCGTTCAACACATAATGTACTC
>Ga0310691_10007337_pt1 | contig 11522 bp, 8 predicted proteins | sample 176DNAGHGlowgp2_FD_203887 | JGI IMG/M metagenome (GOLD analysis project Ga0310691, IMG submission 203887) | Sheep rumen microbial communities from Palmerston North, Manawatu-Wanganui, New Zealand - 1766 DNA GHGlow gp2 (v2) (version 2) | ecosystem: Host-associated > Mammals > Digestive system >... | reverse complement strand
CTACAGCGAGAAGCCCCTCGCCTACAGCATCGAGGAGGTCCGCGCCATCATCGCCACGCAGAAGGCCACGGGCCGCGTCTTCCAGACCGGCTCGATGCAGCGCTCCTGGCCCGTCTTCCGCACCGCGTGCATGGTCGCGCGCAACGGCTGCATCGGCGACGTGAAGTTCGTCGACGCCAACTACGGCCGCGGCGGGCAGAAGCTCGGCGGCCCGTCGCACCCGGTCCGCTTCTGGGACGATCCCGCGAACGCGGAGAAGGAGGGCGCGCCGAACCCCGACGTCGACTGGGACATGTGGCTCGGCCCCGCGAAGTGGCGGCCCTACTCCGACCAGCTCGCGCCGCGCGGCGTGAACACGTTCTACCCGATGTTCTGGCGCTTCGACGACGACATCGGCAGCGGCTACAACGGCGACTGGGGCGCCCACCACCTCGACATCGCGCAGTGGGGCCTCGGCATGGATCGCGGCGGCCCCTACCGCGTGATCCGCTCGGACGAGCCGCACTCGACCGACCTCTACCACGGCGGCCGCCGCCAGTTCGGCATGAAGCTGCTCTTCCACGCGCCGCACGGCGACGTCGAGCTCTACCACGGCCCGTTCGGCGTGTGGGGCACGGTCTTCTACGGCACCGACGGCGTCGTCGCCGTCAACCGCGGCAAGATCGCCGTCTGGGCCGGCACCGGGCCCGTCGTCCCCGACGCCGCCGTGCGCGCCGCGGTCGAGGACGGGTCGTACCGCCCCGACTGCCTCGTCGCCTCCTCCATCGGCAAGGACTACGGCACGGACGCCCAGGAGAAGAAGGACGACGCCCTCGACGCCGCGCTCGCGGCGATCTGCGCGCGTTTCTCGCTCGACACGGCGCCGGTGCAACTCTACCGGTCGCCCGACCAGGTCCGCAACTTCGTCGAATGCCACTTCTCGCGCAAGGAGACGATCAGCCCCGCCGAGACCGGCGGCCGCAGCTGCGTGCTCTGCCACCTCTGCAACCTGAGCTACGTCTACGACACCGGCTTCGACTGGGACCCCGTCGCGATGGACTTCGCGAACGGCACCGGCCGCGGCATCGCCCTCGGCCGCGGCCCCGCCCGCAACGGCTGGGACGTCCGCCCCGCCTGACCGCGCTCCCCCGCCGCCCCGACCCGGCTCCCGATTCGGGGCGGACGATGAGACAACGGCGGGACGCGCTCGCCGCGCGTCCCGCCGTCCTGGCGTTCCTTCGAAACGCCCCTTCGCGTCCGAACCGTCCTAGCGCAGCGCCTCGCCCTCGGCGCGGAGCGCGGCCCGATAGGCCTCGAGGTCGAAGTCCGTCACGCGCGCGACGCCCTCCTCGATCGCGGCCTTGGCGACGGCCGGCGCGACAAGCGAACGCAGGCGGCGGTCGAAGGGCTTCGGAAGGATGTAGCGCGGCCCGAAGGCGAGGTCCTCGCCCGCGTAGAGCGCGGCGGTGGCCGCGTCGGCCGGGATGCGCGCGGCGGCGGCGAGGGCGTCGGCCGCGGCGAGCTTCATGCCCATCGTGATCTTCTTCGCGCGGACATCGAGCGCGCCGCGGAAGAGGAACGGGAAGCAGAGCACGTTGTTGATCTGGTTCGGGAAGTCCGAACGGCCCGTCGCCACGACGTAGGGACGGTCGCCCATCGCGGCGGCGACCTCCTCCGGGCGGATCTCGGGATCGGGGTTCGCGAGCGCGAAGATCGCCGGGTTCGGCGCCATCGTCTTCACCCATTCGCCCTTCACCGCTCCGGCGACCGAGACGCCGATGAAGACGTCCGCGCCGCGCAGAACCTCCTCCAGCGTGCGGCAGGGCGTGTCCTCGGCGGCGAGGAGCTTGCGGCCCGTCAGGTCCGGGCGGCCCTTGTAGATCACGCCCTTGCTGTCGCACGAGACCACCTGCGCGACGCCCGCCGCGAGGAGCATCTCGCGGATGCGCATGCCGGCCGCGCCGGCGCCGTTCATCGCGACGCGGAGCGAGCCGAAGGGCTTCCCGGCGACCTCGGCGTAGTTGCGCACCGCCGCGAGCACGATCACCGCCGTCCCCCACTGGTCGTCGTGGAAGACCGGGATGTCGAGCAGCTCCTGCAGGCGGTCCTCGACCTCGAAGCACGCCGGCGCGGCGATGTCCTCGAGGTTGATGCCGCCGTACATCGGGGCGATCGCGAGCGTCGCGTCGATCACGCGCTGGGGGTCGGTCTTCCCCGTCTTCGCGCCGCCGACGCGGCAGTTGTCGAGGACGACCGGCCACGCCTCCACGCCCGCGAACGACTTGAAGAGAACGCACTTGCCCTCCATCACCGGGATCGCCGCCGTCGGGCCGCGGTCGCCGAGGCCGAGGATCGCGGTGCCGTCGGAGACCACCGCGACGGTCTTCCCCTTGGCGGTGTAGTCGAACGCCTCCTCCGGGTTGCGGTCGAGGCGGAGCACCGCCTTGCCCACGCCGGGGGTGTAGGCGAGGCACAGGTCCTCGACGGTCTTGACGGGGTGCGGCATGCGCAGGGCGACCTTGCCGCCGCGGTGGAATTCCAGAACGTTCTCTTCGGTGATGGTCATCTTGTCTCTCTCTTTCGGACGCCCCGCCGGCCCGGCCGCGCAAAGGCGCGGCCACGGACGGGGACGCCCCATACTCTCCCACAAACCCCCGCTCCGCGTCAAGGCGAAACCTTGACTTGACGCGTCGGCCCGCTCCCCCTATATTCGCCGCCATGCGCTCTTCCGCCCCCTCGCCCCGGTCCCGCCCGCCCCGTCCCTTCCCCTGGGGCGTTGCCGTTTGCATCGCCGCCGCCGCCGTCCTCCTCCTCGGCCTGGCGGCGGCGCCCTTCCTCGTCCCTGCCCGGCTCCGGCAGCGGGTCGGGAACGAGCGCCGCGCCGCCCTTGCCGCGCTGTCCGCGACCCCCGCCGCGGCCCCCCTTCGCCTCGCCCCCGCGGAGGAATCCGCCCTCCGCGACCTGCGGGTCTCGCAGGACTTCCCGTTCCGCGGCATCCTCTCGCATTCCTCGGCCGCCCCCCTTTCCGACGAGGAGCTCGCCGCGTTCCGGAACTGGAAGGGCGACCATCCCGGCGCCCTTGCGCTCTTCCGCTCCGTCACGGACGTCGCCACCAACGCGCCCGCGCCGCCCGGCCGGCCCGCCCGCGCCGCCGATGCGCTCGCGCGCGCCGCGGGCGTCGAGCTCTCCGCCGTGGGCCGACTGCAGCTCTTCGAGGCCGCACAGGCCGGCGACGCCGCGGCCGTCGAGGACCTCGACCGCCGCATGCGGAACCTCGCCTCCCGCCTCGCGGGGGACACGATCGCCCTCTCGCTCGCCGTCGGGTCCGTCCGCCCCGCCCGCCTCGCCCAGTTCGCCCGCACCCTCCCCCTCTTTTCCGACGCCTACCTGGACGAATGCGACCGCGACGCCGAACGCCGCCTCCGCGACCTTGCGCAGGATCTTCTCGCCGCCTACCGCGGCCGGCTCTCCCGGCGCGACGCGCCCGAACTGCTGCCCCGCCGCGGGGGATCGCCGGACCCGGAGGACATCGAGGCTGCAATGGACGAGAACCTTTCCCTCGCGAACGGCTTCCGCCGCATCGCGGACGCCCCCCGGCTGTTCGCCGCGTTCGCCGACGCCATGGCGGAGGATCGCCCGGCGGACGTCCGTGCCGGCGTCCGCGCGGCGCTCGACGAGGCCGGCGCCGCCATGGTTCGCGACTGGCCGTCGCTTCCCCGCCCGCTGGCCCGCGACGACGATGCGGGCGACGGCGCCCACGCCCCGCAGCGCCTCTACATGGCGGCGTATGCGTCCGCGGCCCTCGAGCGCCTCGCGATCGCGCTCGAGCGCCATCGTCGCATCCACGGCGACTGGCCGGAACGCCTGGACGAACTCGACGGCGCCCCCTTCCGCTGCTTCCCGAACGGCGAGCCCCCGCTCTACGAGAAAGGGACGTTCGCCGAGACGCCGCTGCCGGAAGGGGACTGGGGCCGCCCGCGCCATGCCGGAGACTCCGGCGCGAACGCCGCCGAATCCCCTTCCGCGAGCCTCCGCGGCTACCGGCTCTGCATCGTCGACAAGGAACGATGCCCTGAGCTGGCCCCCTGGTCGACGCGTCGCTATGCCAACGGAAAGGCGGCCTGGCTCTATGTCGGAACCGTCGACGCCCCCGAGGCCCCCTGATCCGGTCCCGCGGCCTCGCCGCATTCGCGGCGGGTGGTCCGGCGCGCCGCGCGTCCGGCCCGCCGAGCGCGTTGCATTTTCGGGTGCGGCTTGGTAGAATGCGGTCCATCCCGAACGGACATCCGCCATGACGAAATTCATCCACGACGACTTCCTCCTCTCCTGCGCCCCCGCCCGCGAGCTCTACCACGGCGTCGCCGAGTCGCTCCCGATCATCGACTACCACTGCCACCTGCCCCCCGCCGAGATCGCCCAGGACCGGCGCTGGGCGAACCTCGCCGAGGTCTGGCTCGGCGCCGACCACTACAAGTGGCGCGTGATGCGCACGGACGGCGTCGAGGAGCGCTTCGTCACCGGCGATGCGCCGGCGCGCGAGAAGTTCCAGCGGTTCGCCGAGGCGATGCCGCACGCGCTGCGCAACCCGATGTACCACTGGTGCCACCTGGAGCTCGCGCGCTACTTCGGAATCGACGACCTGCTCCTTTCCGGCGACACCGCCGACGAGGTCTGGGAGCGCGCCAACGCCGTCGTCGCCGAGCCGTGGTTCTCCGCGCGCGGGCTGATCGCCCGCTCGAACGTCGAGGCGCTCTGCACGACCGACGATCCCGTCGACTCGCTCGAGCACCACGCCGCCGTCGCCGCGGACGCGTCGTTCAAGACGAAGGTCCTCCCCGCGTGGCGCCCGGACAAGGGCTTCGCGATCGGCGCCACCGCCGCGTGGAACGCCTGGGTCGACCGGCTCGCCGCCGCCGCGGGCGCGGACATCGCGACCTTCGACGACTTCCTCGCCGCGCTGCGCAAGCGCCACGCGTTCTTCGCGGAGCGCGGCTGCAAGATCTCCGACTACGGCCTCAACGCCGTCCTCGCGGAACCCTGCACGGACGCCGGGCTGCGCGCGATCTTCGCGAAGGCGCGCGGCGGCGCCGCCGTGACGCCCGAGGAGGAGGCGAAGTTCCGCTCGCGCCTGCTGGTGCTCTGCGGCGAGATGGACGCCGAGGCGGGCTGGACCTGGCAGCTGCACTTCAACGCGCTGCGCAACAACAGCACGCGCATCTTCCGCTCCGTCGGCCCCGACGCGGGCGTGGACTCGATCGGCGACTGGCCCGTCGCCGCGCCGCTCGCGCGCGTCCTCGACGAGCTCGACGCGAAGGACCGCCTCCCTCGCACGATCCTCTACTCGCTCAACCCGCGCGACAACGAGATGCTCGTCGCGATGGCCGGCAACTTCGTCCGCGGCCCCGGCCCGGCCTGGGTGCAGGTCGGCTCCGCGTGGTGGTTCAACGACCAGATGGACGGCATGCTGCGGCAGATCGAGGCCGTCTCGCAGCTCGGGCTCCTGCACCGCTTCGTCGGCATGCTCACCGACAGCCGCTCGTTCCTCTCCTACACGCGCCACGAGTACTTCCGCCGCATCCTGTGCGACCGGCTCGGCCGCGACATCGAACGCGGCATCCTCCCGAACGACCTCGGCCTCGTCGGCTCCCTCGTCCGCGCCGTCTGCCACGACAACGCCGCCGCGTACTTCGGCCTCTAGCGCGCGGCCCCGCCACCCCGCCACGCCCCATGAAGACAGGCTTCCCGCCGACGCTCCTCGCGGTCCTCGCCGCCGGCCTCTGCGCCGGCCGGGCCGCCGCGCAGACGAACGAAGTCCCGGAGGCCCCGCGGGAGCCCGCGCCCCCCGCCGCGGAAACCGCCCTCGCCGAGGCCGCGCTCCGCGACGGCCTCCCTTCCCTCGCCCTCCCCGCCGCCCGCGCCGCCTACGCCGCCGCCACCGGCGAGACCGCCCGCGCGGAGGCCTTCCTCGCCCTCGCCGCCGCGGCCGAGCGCCTCTCCCCTCCCGCCGACTTCCTCCGCCGCCTCGACGCCGACGACCTCGCGGACGCCCCCGCCGTCCCCCTCGCCTACTACCGCGCCCGCGCCCGCGCCGCCGTCGGCCGCCACGAGGAGGCCGCCTCGCTCCTGGACGCCCTCCGGGAGGAGCTGCCCGACGACGATCCGCTCCGCGGCCCCGTCCTCCGCGACCTCGCCTTCAGCCTTTCCGCCCTCGGCCGCTCCTCCGATGCCGCCGCCGCCCTCGAGCCCGTCGCCGGCGGCGACCCCGCCCTCGCCCTCGAGCTCGGGCGCCTCCTCCTCACCTCCGGGGAGCCCGCGCGCGCCGCCGAGGTCCTCGCCCCGCTCGTCGGCCTTCGCGACGCGCACGCGCTCGCCGCCACCGCGGCGCTTCTCCGCGCCCGCGCCCTCGATGACGCCTCCGAGACGGCCGCCGCGCTCGAGGCCGCGTCCGCCATCCGGGAGGACGACGCCTCCGTCCCCGCCGACCTTCGCGCGCTCGCCCTCGCCGCGCGCGCCGCGCTCTCCGCGCCCGCCGATCTCACCGCCCCCCTCGCCGACGGCGTCGCCGAGCTCGCCCTCGCCGCGACCAACCTCGCCGTCTCCCCCTCCGTCCGCCTCGAGTGCGGCTGCACGCTCCTGCGCCTCGTCGCCCGCACCCCCTCCGCCGAGGCCGACGCCCCCGCCATTGCCCGCCGGCTCGTCGCCTCCGCGCCCCGCTCCCCCGCCGTCGCCGCCGCCGTCCTCGCCGCCGCCGAGGGCGCGCTCGCCGGAGGCCGTCCCGAGACCGCCCTCGCGCTCTGCGACCTCCGCGCCGCGTCCTTCTCCGTCACGGACGACGAGAGCGCCGTCCAGTCCCTCCGCGCCCACGCCCTCTCCGATCTAGGCCGCCACGGCGAATCCGCCGCCGCCCACCTTCGCGCCGCCGAGCTCGCCCCCGGCCCCGCGGCCGTCGCCGAAGCCCTCTACGCCGCCGCGTTCGAGCAGCGCGAGGCCGGCCTCGGCCCGCAGGCCGCCGCGACCCTCCGCCGGATCCTCGACGCCGACCCGCCCCCCGGAGAGGACGTCCGCGCCCGCGCCGAGTATCTCGCCGCGGAATGCCTCGTCCCGCTCGACCCCGCCGCCGCGCAGGAGGCGTTCCTCGCCGTCGCCGACGCCCACCCCGCCGCGCCGCAGCGCGCCTCCGCGCTCTACCGCGCCGCGCAGCTCGCCGCCGAGTCCGCCGACGCCGCCGACACCAACGCCCTCCTCCTCGCCCGGTCCCTCTTCGAACGCGCCCGCGGCGCCGCCGGCGCCGCGGAGCCCCCCGAGCGCGCCGCCGCCCGCGGCGCGCTGGACGCCCTCGCCGCCCGCCTCGCCCCGCCCCCGGCGGCCGCGACGAACGCCCCCGCCGAGGCCGGCGGCGCCGCGCCGTCCCCCCGCCCGAACGAGGTCGCGGAGGCCGCCCTCATCCAGGCCCGCGCCGCGCTCAACGTCGCGCTCCTCAACGAGCGCCAGGGCGACTGGTCCAACGCCCTCGCCAACCTCGAGATCGCCATCTCCACCCCCGGCGCCGGCGAGGCCGCCGAACAGGCCGCCGCCCTCCGCCCCTCCGTCCTGCTCGCCCTCGGCCGCCCCGACGAGGCGATCGCCGCGCACGACATCTTCACCAACGCGTGGCCCTCCTCCCGCTGGATCTCCGACGCCCGGTTCTGGCGCGCCTCCCGCGCGTTCGACACGGAGGAGAACGAGCTGGCCGCCGACCTGCTCCGCGCCTTCGCGACGAACTACCCCGACTCCCCGCGCGCGCCTTACGCGCGGTACCTCTCCGCCATCGCCCTCGTCCGCGCGCAACGGCCGCAGGAGGCCGTCGCCGCCGTCCGGGAGCTCGCCGACCGCCACCGGGACTTCCCCCTCCTCCCCGCCGCCCGCTTCGTCGAGGCCGAGGCCGAGTGCCGGCTGCTCGAGTTCGACGCCGCCGCCCTCCTCTTCCGCGGCATCGCCGACTCCCCCGCCCCCGAGGGCGCCGACCCCGCGCTCCCCCTGCGCGCCCGCGTCCGCCTCGGCGACTGCCTCTTCGCGCTCGGCGGGGACGACCCCGCCCGCTTCGACGAAAGCCTCGAGGCCTACGCCGCCGCCACCAACCATCCGCTCTGCGCCGCCACCGGCCTCGGCCCCGAGTGCGCCTACAAGATCGGCCGCTCCCTCGAGCGGCGGGGCAAGACCGCCGCCGCCCGCGACCACTACTACGCCGCCGTCGTCAGGCCCTTCGAGGCCCGCCCCGACCTCGACGACGCCGTCTGGTACGCCCGCGCCGTCCTCGGCCTCGCGGCCCTTCTCGCCCCCGAATCGCCGCAGGAGTCCGCCAACGTCCTCCGCAAGATCGTCGGCACCGACCTGCCCGGCGCCGAGGAGGCCGCCCGCCGCCTCGACGCCCTCCCCGCCGCCCCCTAGTCGCCCCGCCCTCTTCAACCCCCACAACCCCTTTCGCTTTCAACCCCTTCAACCCCTTCAACCCCTTCAACCTCTTCAACCCCTTCAACCCCTTCAACCCCTCCAACCCCTTCAACCCTCTCCCATGCTCCCCCTCCTCCAATCCGGCGGCCTCGCCCTCTGGCTGATCCTCGTCCTCGCCGTCCTGGCGCTGGCCGTCTTCCTCGAGCGCTCGCTGCAGCTGCACCGGGACCGCATCGACGAGACCGACTTCCTCGAGGGCATCTTCAACGCGATCCGCCGCGGCAACGTCCAGGAGGCGATCGCGCTCTGCGACGAGACGCCCGGCCCCGTCGCCCGCCTCGCCGCCATCGCCATCCGCCGCCGCGCCTCCCCGCGCGAGGAGCTCGTCGCCGAGCTCGACCAGGCCGGCCTCGCCGAGATCGCGCGCATGGAGCGCCGCCTCGCGTTCCTCGCCCTCTGCGCCCACACCGCCCCGCTGCTCGGCCTCCTCGGCTCCGTCCTCGGCATCCTCCGCTCACTGCTCGCCTGGCGCGCCGCGCTCCCGCTCGTCGGCACCGCCGGCATCGTCGACGGACTCGTCGAGGCGGCCCTCACGACCGCCGCCGGCCTCGCCGTCGCCATTCCCTGCTACCTCGGCTTCAACGTCCTCGTCGTCAAGGTCGACCGCCTCGTCCTCGACATGCGCGAGGCCTGCTCCGAGTGCGTCCACTTCTTCGCCACCCTCCAGGACGAAGCCCCCCATGCGTAGCCTCTTCCGCAGAAGCGTCCCCGCGCCCGCCCCCGCGCCGCCCCCGCAGCCCGGCGCCCCCGCGCCCGAGTACCGCCCGCTCGCGTGGTTCCGCCCCGGCGTGCAGCGCACGCTCCGCAACCGCTACCGCCTCCCCCGCCGCGTCTCCCCCGCCGCCCTCCTCTTCGTTCCGTGGATCGACGTCCTGCTCGTCGTCGGCGCGGCCTGCCTCTTCCACTCCGCCACGTGCGGCGTCCCGGCCGAGACCTTCCGCCTCGACGGCGTCGAGGCCCCCTCCGTCTCCCTCCCCGACGCCCCCTTCGCCTCCGCCGCCCGGTCCTCCCTCGTCCTCGTCGTCCGCAGGCTCCCGCCCGAAGCCCTCGCCGGCGCCCCCCTCGCCCCGGAATGCCTCCCCGCCCAGGCCTTCCTCGACAACGTCGCCTGGAACCTCTCCCGCCCCGACCGCGCCGCCGCGTTCCCCGAAGCCGTCGCCGCCGCCGCGAAGGCCGTCGCCGAGCGAAGCGCGCTGGTCTACATGGACGCCGACCTCTCGCATCGCGATGCCCTCCGCCTCGCCGCCATGCTGCGCGCCGCGGGGCTCGAGTCCGTCGCCTTCGCCACCCGCCCCGACGCCCCGGCGCCCTCCCGTCCATGACCCCCCTCCCCGCCAGAAGGCGCCGCATCCCCCGCCGACGCTTCCACGCGCTGCGGATCGACACCCTTCTCGTCCTGGCCGCGACGGGGCTCCTCGTCTTCGCCTTCCCCCGCCCCTCCGCCTTCCGCCCCCCCGCGCCGGAACCGCCGCCGTACGGACCGGCTGCCGCCGGCGCCGGAGCCGGCCGCGCCCCGTCCGGCCCGGCGTCCATCCGCTTCTCGATCCTCCCTTCCCGCCTGTCTTCCCCCGCCTCCGCCCGCTTCTTCTCCCCCACCCTCATCCCCTTCGGCACCGACGGCTATCTTCCCGGCCTCGCCGCCCTTCCCGAGCCCGACGCCGCCGTCGACGCCCGCCGCCCGCTCGCCCCGCCAGAAACCGCGCCCGCTCCGCCCGTCCATCTTCGCCTCCCGATTCCCGTCGAGACGCTCGAGGCCCGCCTCTCGCAGGCCCCCGGCCTCTTTCCCGTCGCGGTCCAGCCCGTGCGCTTTCCGCGCCATCCCCGCCGCCGCGCGCCCCGCGGCGAAGCGCTGCTCTTCCCGTCCTCCGACGGCACCGCCCCGACCGTCTTCCTCGACACCGCCGGCGACCCAACCCTCGACACGGCATCCCTCCTCTCCCGAGCCTTCGAACTGCGCCTCCCGCCGTCCTCCACCAACGAGACCGCCGTCCGCGTCCCTCTCGCCGACCTCCCTCCCCGCTAACGCGGTGTAGCCGTTTCAAAGAGTCTTCGATCGCGATCCAGCATTCCCTTTAGCCCCGAATCCAACAACCATGTTCTACAATATTTTTCTTTTGAAATTTCAAGATTAATTTTCGTTGTTGATTTTCCCCGCTTTCCGTGCTATTCTTTCCCCATGCCCTACGGATGTTCCTCCACCTCCCGCTACCGCTGGCGCGCCGACCGCGAGCCAGACGCGATCTACTCCGGTCTGTTCTCCCCCGCAACGGAGGATCGCTACTACGGAATGCTCTCGATCGGACTCCTCGAAGTCGCCATCCTCTACTGGCCCGTCACGCTCGGCCTCCTCGCGCTCTCCGGCCTCGGGCTCGGCCTCGGCCACCTGCTCTCCCGCGCCGAAGCCCGCGGCCGTGCGCGCACCCTCGCCGCGGACGCGCGCCGCCGCCGCGCCCTGCGGCGCCGGCGCGCGGCCTCCGTATTCCCGCCGCCCTCGCCCGAAGCGCTCCTCGTCGCGTGGGAACGCTCCCGCGACTCTCTCACGGAGCGAATCCTGCTCGGTTCGCTCGTGGCCGACCTCGAGCCCGCTGTCGACGCCTCGTACCAGCGCGCCACCGACGGCACCATCGTCGGCCGCGCGCCCGGCATCCGCGGCTGGCTCGCGGAAAATGCGCCCGAACTCCTGCCGCACTACAAGGCGCTGATGGCGTACAAGCGCCTCGCGGAGCGCTTCCGCCTCGCGTGCGGGCTCGACGAGCCCGGCACGGCGGAGGAACTGCTCGCGATCCGCGCGCCGGACCGTCCGGCGCCAGTCCGCGCCCGTCGGGCTGTGCTCACGAAGCCCCGGCGGGAGGCCGCGGCGCTCCTCGCCGCCCTGCCCCGGCCGACCCTCCGCGCGCTTGACGACGAGCTGCACCGACGGCTCGGCCTCGTCCGCCGACATCGCGGCCCGCGGCGGTGCCGCTCCGCCTAGCGCGACACTGGCGCGACAAAAGAACTACAGCCCGAGGGTGAGCTGGCGCTCGTCGGCGGGAGAGGGAGGGCGGCGGACGCGA
>Ga0310691_10007336_pt1 | contig 11522 bp, 4 predicted proteins | sample 176DNAGHGlowgp2_FD_203887 | JGI IMG/M metagenome (GOLD analysis project Ga0310691, IMG submission 203887) | Sheep rumen microbial communities from Palmerston North, Manawatu-Wanganui, New Zealand - 1766 DNA GHGlow gp2 (v2) (version 2) | ecosystem: Host-associated > Mammals > Digestive system >... | reverse complement strand
ACACATATAGCAGCTTTACAGCACCAAAGACGGCATTCTCCAGTGTCTGGAGAATGTCGTCGTGTGATAGTCCGCCATAGATGGCTGCTGCGCGGATGCCGCGCTGGCGCAGGTGTTGCACCTGATCCTTCATCAGTGCGATGAGTGGCGTGATGACAATGCAGACTCCTTCCTGAGCCAGTGCGGGCACCTGAAAGGTGACCGACTTGCCGCCACCTGTTGGCATGAGTCCTAACGTGTCGTGGCCGCTGCCGATGGACTCGATAATGTCCTGCTGGATGCCACGGAAGTTGTCGTAGCCCCAGTAGCGCCTCAGGATGGACCTATAGTCGGTGTCGTTCAATAGAACTTGAAATAGCGGCGTGCGTTGTTGTAGGAGATGTCTTCAACCATACGTCCGAGCAGTTCGCGGTCGTCGGGTAGGAGTCCCTTCTCTACATCGTTGCCCAGGAGGTTGCAGAGTATGCGGCGGAAGTACTCATGGCGCGGATAGGAGAGGAAGGAGCGGCTGTCGGTGAGCATACCTACGAAGCGGCTCAGCAAGCCGAGCACGGAGAGGGCGTTCATCTGCTTCACCATGCCGTCCATCTGGTCGTTGAACCACCACCCGGAGCCGAACTGGATTTTTCCTGGCTCGGAGCCGTCCTGGAAGTTGCCGAGCATGGTGGCAATGACCTCATTGGCACAAGGGTTGAGCGTGTACAATATGGTGCGCGTGAGCTTGCCTTCGGTGTTGAGCTTGTTGAGGAATTTCGACATGGCGCGTGCCGTTGAGAACTCGCCGATGGAGTCGAAGCCCGTGTCGGGGCCAAGCTGCTGGTACATGGCGGTGTTGTTGTCGCGTATGGCTCCATAGTGGAACTGTTGCGTCCAGTCGCTGTCGGCATCCATTTCGGCCATCACCGTCAGGAAGCAGTGCTTGTACTGGCGCACCTCCAGCTCTGAGAGCTGCTGGCCGCGAAGTGCCTTGGCGAAGATGGTCTCAATCTGCGAGTCGGTGTAAGGCTCGTCGTAGAACTCCTCAATGCCGTGGTCGGAGAGCTTGCATCCCTGCTTCTGGAAGAAGTCGTGGCGTTTCTTGAGGGCATCGACCATGTCGGCGAACTTCCCGATGGCTACGTTGCTGGCATAGCTTAACTGATTGACATACTGGGCAAACTCCGGCTTCTCGATGTTCATGGCCTTGTCGGGTCGCCATGCAGGTATCATGATGGGGTCGTCGGCAGCCTTGTGCTTGGCGTACTCAATGTGGTTGTGAAGGTCGTCGATGGGGTCGTCGGTGGTACAGACGCACTCCACGTGGTAGTGCTTCATCAGGCCACGGGCTGAAAACTCGGGCTGCTTGAGCTTCTCGTTACATTCGTCGAATATTTCGCGGGCGGTCTTTGGCGATAGGAGCTTGTCAATGCCGAAGGCCGTCTTCAGCTCGAGGTGCGTCCAGTGGTAAAGAGGGTTGCGCAGGGTGTAGGGCACCGTTTCTGCCCACTTCTCGAACTTCTCCCAGTCGGACGTGTCCTTGCCGGTGCAGTACTTCTCGTCGATGCCGTTGGTGCGCATGGCGCGCCACTTGTAGTGGTCGCCGCCGAGCCACAGCTCGGTGATTGACTTGAAGCGGTGGTCGTTGGCTACCATTTCCGGAATGAGGTGGCAGTGGTAGTCGATGATGGGCATCTTTGCCGCATGGTTGTGGTACAAGTCCTGAGCCACTTCTGTCTCCAGGACGAAGTCCTTGTCGTTAAATGCTTTCATGTCTCTTTCAGTAGGATAGTAATATAGTTTGTAAGATTAGTTGTTATACTCCTGCCAGCTCTTGATCTTGATGTCGTCTTCGCTCATGGCTGTGAAGGCTTCGATAAATGCCTTGGCCAGCCTGACGTTGGTGATGAGGGGTATGTTGTGGTCGATGGCACCACGGCGTATGCGGTAGCCGTTGGTGAGTTCGCGCTTGGTGTGGTTCTTGGGCACATTGACGATAAGTGCGAACTGGTGCTGGCCAATCATGTCCATCACGTTGTTGGCATTGTCTTCGTCGGGCCAGCTCACGGCGGTGGCTTTCACTCCGTTGTCGTTGAAGAACTGTGCTGTGCCTTCCGTGGCATAGACTTGGTAGCCTTTCTTCACTAACTGCTGTGCCGGTTCGAGCAGGCTCACCTTTCCCTTGGCAGCACCTGAGGAGATGAGGATGGCGCTTCCTGCCTTGGGTAGCTTGTAGCCGGTGGCAATCATGGCGTTGAGCAGGGCCTCGTTGAGGTCGTCGCCCAGGCATCCCACCTCACCAGTGGAACTCATGTCGACACCCAGCACGGGGTCGGCGTTCTGCAGTCGGGCGAATGAGAACTGGCTGGCCTTCACGCCGATGCGGTCGATGTCGAACTCGCTCTTGTCGGCTTTCTCATAGGGTGCGTCGAGCATGATTTTCGTGGCTGTCTCGATGAAGTTGCGCTTTAGGATTTTGCTCACGAAGGGGAAGGAGCGCGAGGCGCGCAGGTTGCACTCGATGACCTTTACCTCGCGGTTCTTGGCGAGGAACTGTATGTTGAAGGGACCGCTGATGTTGAGCTCCTTGGCAATCTTGCGCGAGATGTTCTTTATCTGCCGGATGGTGCTGTAGTAGATGTGCTGGGCGGGGAAGAGCATGGTGGCGTCGCCGCTGTGGACGCCGGCATACTCCACGTGCTCACTGATGGCATATTCCACTACCTCGCCCTTGTCGGCCACGGCGTCGAACTCTATCTCCTTGGTCTCGGTCATGAACTTCGAGATGACCACGGGGAACTCTTTCGACACCTCGGTAGCCATGTTGAGGAAGCGGTGTAGCTCTTCATCGTCGTAGCACACGTTCATGGCAGCCCCCGAGAGCACATAGCTTGGGCGGACGAGTACGGGATAGCCCACCTCCTCGACAAAGTGCTTCACGTCGTCGAAGCTGGTCAGTGCTCGCCAGGCGGGCTGGTCGATGGCCAGCTTGTCAAGCATGGCTGAGAACTTGTCGCGATTCTCAGCCCGGTCGATGTTCACCGGCGACGTGCCCAGCACGGGCACGCCCTGGCGATAGAGCTTCATGGCCAGGTTGTTAGGAATCTGCCCGCCCACTGAGACGATGACACCACGGGGCGATTCCAGGTCGATGACGTCGAGCACGCGCTCGAGCGACAGCTCGTCGAAGTAGAGGCGGTCGCACATGTCGTAGTCGGTCGACACCGTTTCTGGGTTGTAGTTAATCATGATGGACTTGTAGCCTAATTTGCGGGCAGTGTTGATGGCGTTGACCGAACACCAGTCGAACTCAACGCTGGAGCCGATGCGGTAGGCTCCGGAACCCAGGACGACCACCGACTTCTCGTTCTTGTAGTAGGCAATGTCGTGCTTGGGAGTGTATCGCTCGCCGTCGGCATTGCCGAAAGCGGGCACGTGGGTATAGGTGAAATAGAGGTAGTTGGTCAGTTCCGGGTGCTCTGAGGCCACGGTGGGTATGCGCTTCACCGATGGGAGTATGCCGCGCTCCTTGCGGTGCTGGCGCACTGCGAGGTTCTCTTTCTCCATGTTGCCAGTAGCGGGCTTGAGCACGAAGCGGGCAATCTGGAAGTCGCTGAAGCCGGCGCGCTTCACCTCAAGGAGGAACTCGTCGGGCAGGTCTTCCAGCTGGTTGTAGCTCTGGAGCTGGTGCTTCAGGTCTACGATGTGCTTCAGCCGCTCAAGGAACCAAACGTCAATCTTTGTGAGCTGCTCGATGCGCTCTACGGTGTAGCCCTCTTCCAGTGCCTGAGCGATGGCGAAGATGCGCAGGTCGGTGGGGTTTTCAAGTTCCTTGTCCAGGTTGTCGAAGCGGGTGTGGTCGTTGCCCACGAAGCCGTGCATGCCCTGTCCTATCATGCGCAGTCCTTTCTGGATCATCTCCTCGAAGCTTCGGCCGATGCTCATGATTTCGCCCACCGACTTCATCGACGAGCCGATGAGTCGGCTTACGCCTGAGAATTTCGTCAGGTCCCAGCGTGGTATCTTGCATATCATGTAGTCAAGCGACGGTGCAACGTAGGCCGACGAGGTGGTTCCCATCTCGCCTATCTGGTCGAGTGTATAGCCCAGTGCTATCTTTGCTGCTACGAAGGCCAGTGGGTAGCCCGTTGCCTTTGAGGCCAGTGCGCTGCTCCGGCTCAAACGTGCGTTTATTTCAATGATGCGGTAGTCGTTGGTCTGGGCATTGAATGCGAACTGTATGTTGCACTCGCCTACGATGCCTAAATGGCGCACGCAGCGTATGGTGATGTCTTGCAGCATCTTCACTTGCTCGGGCTTCAGCGAACAGGTGGGAGCCACGACGATGCTCTCGCCAGTGTGGATGCCTAAGGGGTCGAAGTTCTCCATGGAGGCCACGGTGAAGCAGTGGTCGTTGGCATCGCGTATGGTCTCGAATTCTATCTCCTTCCATCCTTTCAGACTCTCTTCAACGAGTATCTGTGGGGCGAAGGTGAAGGCGCTCTCGGCCAGTTCTACGAAGGCTTTCTCGTCGGGGCAGATGCCGCTGCCCAGTCCGCCGAGGGCATAGGCAGAGCGAATCATGATGGGGAAGCCAATCTCACGGGCAGCGCGAAGGGCGTCGTCCATGTTCTCAACGGCATGGCTCACAGGCACCTTCAGCTCTATCTCGGCCAGCTTCCTGACGAAGAGGTCGCGGTCTTCGGTGTTCATAATGGCTTCAACACTGGTGCCAAGTACCTCGACACCATACTCCTTGAGAATGCCTTTTTGGTAGAGCTCGGTGCCGCAGTTCAAAGCTGTCTGCCCACCGAAGGCCAACAGGATGCCGTCGGGGCGCTCCTTCTTGATAATCTCAGTGACGAAGTGGGTGGTGACGGGCTGGAAGTAGACCTTGTCGGCTATGCCCTCAGAAGTCTGGATGGTGGCAATGTTGGGGTTGACGAGGACGCTCTGAATGCCTTCTTCGCGAAGTGCTTTCAGTGCCTGCGATCCTGAATAGTCAAATTCTCCTGCTTGTCCGATTTTCAACGCGCCCGAACCTAATACGAGCACTTTCTTTAGTTTGTGTTTAGCCATATTGAAAAAATGTAGATGTTGAAATTCGGGTGCAAAGGTACAAAATAAATTGAACATTGACCATTGAAAACGAAAAATATTTTGTACCTTTGCAAACAAATTGACGATTATTAAATATAAATAATATGAATATAGTAGAAAGATTCCTTAACTACACTACGTTTGATACGCAGTCGGCTGAAGACAGCTCTACCGTGCCCAGCACTGCCAAGCAGCTTGTCTTTGCCAATTATCTCAAAGAAGAGCTCCAGCGTGAAGGCCTGCACGAGGTGGAGATGGACGAGAAGGGCTACATCTACGCCACGCTTCCTTCCAACATCAAGGCCGATGTGCCTACCATTGGTTTCATCTCGCACTACGACACGTCGCCCGACAGTTCTGGTGCCGACATCAAGCCCCGCATCGTCGCTGGCTACGACGGGCAGGACATTCTGCTCTCCGAGGGCATAGTTCTCTCTCCGACGAAGTTTCCGGAGCTCATGGGCCATGTTGGCGAAGACCTCATTGTCACCGACGGCCACACCCTTTTAGGAGCTGACGACAAGGCTGGCATTGCCGAGATTGTGCAGGCCATGGTGTGGCTGCAGGAGCATCAGGAGGTGAAACACGGTACCATCCGCGTGGCCTTCAACCCCGACGAGGAGATAGGCATGGGTGCCCACCACTTCGACGTAGAGAAGTTTGGCTGTCAGTGGGCATACACCATGGATGGCGGCGACGTGGGCGAGCTGGAGTACGAGAATTTTAATGCTGCCTCAGCCAAGGTGTCGGTTAGGGGCGTGAGCGTCCATCCCGGCTATGCCAAGGGCAAGATGGTTAATGCCAATGCGCTGGCAGCTGAGTTCGCCTGCATGCTTCCCGCCGACGAGCGCCCCGAGGCTACTGAGGGCTACGAGGGCTTCTATCATCTCATCGGCATGCAGACATCTACGGAGCAGGGTAGGTTGTCCTACATTATCCGCGACCACGACCGCCAGAAGTTCGAGGCCCGCAAGCGGTTCATCAAGTCGTGTGCCGACCAGATGAACGAGAAATACGGCGAGGGCACGGTCAGTGTCGAGGTCAACGACCAGTATTATAATATGAGGGAGCAGATTGAACCCGACAATATGCACGTCATTGACCTTGTGCTTCGGGCCATGCAGGAGGTGGGCGTGGCTCCCCGTGTGCGCCCCATCCGTGGGGGCACCGACGGAGCGCAACTCTCGTTCAAGGGCTTGCCCTGTCCCAATATCTTCGCCGGAGGACTGAATTTCCACGGACCCTTCGAGTTCGTGCCCATCCAGTCGATGGAGAAGGCCATGCAGGTGGTGGTCAAGATTTGTGAGTTGACGGCAAGCTTCAACGACTGATGGGCGAACTACCTGCTCTGATTCAGGACTTGGCGCTGATTCTTGTCGTTGCCGGCGGCGTGACGCTGGTGTTCAAGAAGCTCAAGCAGCCACTGGTGCTGGGCTACATCGTGGCCGGTTTCCTCGTCTCGCCCCACATGCCCTACACGGCATCGGTGGTCGATATGTCGAACATCAAGCTGTGGGCCGACATTGGTGTGATGTTTCTCCTCTTCTCGCTTGGCTTGGACTTCTCGTTCAAGAAGATTTTGAAGATGGGAGCCTCGCCCGTTATCTCCACCATGACCATCATCTTCTGCATGTCCTTGTTGGGCATGACAGTAGGGCAGCTGTTCGGCTGGTCGAAGATGGACTGCATCTTCCTTGGCGGCATGCTGGCCATGAGTTCTACAACGATTATCTACAAGGCTTTCGACGACCTGGGGCTTCGCCAGCAGCAGTTTGCCAGCCTGGTGATGAGCGTGCTCATCCTGGAAGACATCCTTGCCATTGTGATGATGGTCATGCTCAGTGCCATTGCCGGTGGCAGCGTTGAGGGTGGCCAGATGTTAGGCTCCGTGCTGAAGATTGTGTTCTTCCTCGTGCTGTGGCTCGTGGTGGGCATCTTTGCCATCCCGTTGCTGCTGCGCCGGGTGCGGCCGCTCATCAATGGCGAGGTGCTACTCATCGTGTCGCTGGGGCTGTGCTGTGCCATGGCCGTTTTCTCCACGAAGGTAGGCTTCTCGTCAGCCTTCGGCGCCTTTATCATGGGCAGCATCCTGGCCGAGACCGTCGAGGCTGAGCGCATCGAAAGGCTCGTCGAGCCGGTGAAGAACCTGTTCGGAGCCATCTTCTTCGTGTCGGTGGGCATGCTCGTCGACCCGTCGGTCATTGCCGCCTACGCCCTCCCCATCTTCGTTCTGGTGGTGACCATCCTTGTCGGTCAGTCGCTCTTCGGCTCCTTCGCCTTTATGCTCGGCGGCGAGAGCTTGAAGAATGCCATGCGCTGCGGCTTCTCCATGGCCCAGATAGGCGAGTTCTCGTTCATCATAGCCTCCCTGGGCCTCTCGCTGGGGGTCGTCAGCCATTTCCTCTATCCGGTTGTGGTGGCTGTGTCTGTCATCACTACTTTCCTCACCCCCTACATGATACGCTTCGCTACGCCGGCCTATAATGCCTTGGAGCACCGACTGCCCAGCCGCATCATCCGTCTGCTCAACCACTTCTCCATGAGCCATCCCAACACTGCCGAGAAAAGCAAGTGGAAGCAGCTTTTGGTGCAGATGGCTGTTGTAACCGCTGTCTATGGCATCCTCTCCACGGCCATCGTCACGCTCATGTTCATGCTGTTTCATCCTTTCATGCAAAAGGTGCTTCCTGTGGGGTGGTATGCCAATGCCATCACCGGAGTCGCCACGGTGCTGCTCCTCTCTCCCTTCCTTCGCGCCATGGTCATGAAGAAGAACCACAGTGAGGAGTGGAAGGCGCTATGGGCTGAGAGCAACCGCAACCACCTGCCGCTGTTGTTCACCGTCCTGGTGAGAGGCGTCATTGCTGCTATGTTCGTGTTCTACGTGTGCCAACATCTCACTAACTTCGGCCCCGCCCTGCTCACCACGTTGGGGTTTGTTGCCGTGGTGCTGATGGTGCTGTCGCGCAGCGTGAAACATCGTAGCATTGTGTTGGAACGCCTGTTTGTGAATAATCTGCGCTCGCGCGACATTGAGGCTCAGGTGCACGGCAAAAAACGACCCCTCTACGAAGGACGACTGCTCGACCGCGACATCCATATAGCCGATTTCGACATTCCCCAGAACTCTCTCTGGGCTGGCATGACGCTGATGCAGCTGAATCTGGGCAGGAAGTATGGCGTCCACGTCAGCAGCATCCTCCGTGGCAGCAACCGTCTGAACATTCCCGACGGAAAAGACCAGCTGTTCCCCATGGACCGCATACAAGTCATTGGCAGTGACACGCAGCTCGCAGCCCTGCAGAATGCATTGGAGAAGGAGGTACGCCACGACGATTGGAACATTGAGAAGCGTGAGATGAAGCTTCGCCAGCTCATCATAGGGCAGGGCAGTCCCTTCATCGGGCTGACACTCGAGGAGAGCGGCCTGCGCAGTTTCTACAACTGCATGGTCGTTGGCCTGGAAGAGGGCCGCGAGTATTTATCGCCTTTCAAACCCACACGCCGTTTTGAGGAGGGAGACATCATCTGGATAGTAGGTGAGGAGGCCGACCTCGACCGCCTCATCAAGTTATAGACCCAGGGTGACTACATGCTGCAGCAACACGACGCGAAGGGGCCTCAGCCCAGCGCGGAGTGGTCTTTTTGCTTGGAAACGAGTTTTCTTTCAGAAAGAATCATGCAAAATTTTGTTGCATTAGATTTTTTTTCGTACCTTTGCACCTCAAATTTTAAATTATAAATAAGGTTATAGAGATTTGACAGTTATGGCAAAGAAATTCGCCGAGCATAGCGGCTTGAACCTGACACAGGTGAACAACGAAATACTGGAGAAGTGGATGAAGGAGGACATCTTCCACCGCTCGATTGACGAGCGTGAGGGGTGCCCACAGTTTGTTTTCTTTGAGGGTCCCCCCTCGGCCAACGGCCATCCTGGCATTCACCACGTGCTGGGTCGCGCCCTGAAAGACACCTTCAACCGCTACCGCACCATGCAGGGCTTCCAGGTGAAGCGCAAGGCCGGGTGGGACACCCACGGACTGCCCGTGGAGCTGAGTGTGGAGAAAAGCTTAGGCATCACCAAGGCTGACATTGACAATCCTGAGTCGCCGCGCTATATATCCACCGAGGACTACAACCGCAAGTGCCGTGAGAACGTGATGACCTATACGAAGGAGTGGCGCGAGCTGACTGAGCGCATGGGCTACTTCGTGGACCTGGACAACCCCTATATTACCTACGACAATAAGTATATTGAGACCCTGTGGTGGCTGCTGAAGCAGTTCTACCAGAAGGGGCTGCTCTATAAGGGCTACACCATCCAGCCCTACTCGCCGGCTGCTGGCACGGGCCTGTCGAGCCACGAGCTGAACCAGCCGGGATGCTATCGCGACGTGAAGGACACGACGTGCACCGCCCTGTTCCGCATCAAGGACCCAAAGCCTGAGATGACTGGATGGGGTGCCACCTACTTCCTGGCTTGGACGACGACGCCCTGGACGCTGGCTGCCAACACGGCACTCTGCGTGGGCCCGAAGATCGACTATGTGGCCGTGCAGACCTACAACCCCTATTCGGCCAAGCCCATCACCATCATCCTGGCCGAGGCAAGGCTGAATGCCTATCTGGCTCCGGAAGGAAACATCACCGACGGCGGCGAGATGCCCGAGTACAAGAAGGGCGAGAAGTTCATGCCCTACCGCATCGTGGGCCACTACAAGGGCACCGACCTGGTGGGCATGGAGTATGAGCAGCTGATGCCCGCCATCAAGCCCATGGGCCAGGCCTTCCGCGTCATTCCCGGCGACTATGTGACCACCGAGGACGGCGCCGGCATCGTGCACATTGCGCCCAACTTCGGCGCCGACGATGCCTTCGTGGCCAAGCAGGCCGGCATCTGCCCCATCGTGCTCATCGACAAGAAGGGCAACGAGCGCCCCATCGTAGACCTGCAGGGCAAGTATTACGTCCTGGACGACCTGGACCCGCAGTTTGTGAAGGACTATGTGAACGTGGACGAATGGCAGAAGTTTGCCGGACGCTACGTGAAGAACGCCTACGACGACGCGCTGACCGACAAGGACGAGACGCTGGACATCAGCATCTGCATGGACCTGAAGGCCCAGGACAAGGTGTACAAGATTGAGAAGCACGTGCACAACTATCCTCACTGCTGGCGCACGGACAAGCCCGTGCTCTACTATCCGCTGGACTCGTGGTTCATTCGCAGCTCGGCCTGCAAGGAGCGCATGAGCGAGCTGAACAAGACCATCAACTGGCACCCCGAGTCGACGGGCAGCGGCCGCTTTGGCAACTGGCTGGACAACCTGAACGACTGGAACCTCTCGCGCTCGCGCTTCTGGGGCACGCCGCTGCCCATCTGGCGCTCGGAAGACGGCGAGGAGATTTGCATCGGCTCGATAGAAGAGCTGTACCAGGAGATTGAGAAGGCCGTTGCAGCCGGCGTGATGGAGAAGAACCCGCTGAAGGAGAAAGGCTTCGTGCCCGGCGATATGTCGCAGGCAAACTACGACCGCATTGACCTGCACCGTCCCTACGTGGACTATATCCGCCTGGTGTCGCCAAGCGGAAAACCCATGAAGCGCGAGAGCGACCTCATCGACGTGTGGTTCGACTCAGGCTCCATGCCCTATGCCCAGCTGCACTATCCGTTTGAAAACCGCGAACTCATTGACGAGCGGAAGTTCTATCCCGCCGACTATATCAACGAGGGCGTCGACCAGACACGAGGCTGGTTCTTCACCCTGCACGCCATTGCTACGATGATTTTCGACTCGGTGGCCTTCAAGAACGTGGTCAGCACCGGACTGGTGCTCGACGCCAAGGGCAACAAGATGTCGAAGCACGTGGGCAACGTGGTGAACCCCTTCGAGATGATCGAGAAGTTCGGTTCCGACGCCGTGCGCTTCTACATGATGACCAACTCCGAGCCTTGGGACAACCTGAAGTTCGACCCCGAGGGCGTGGACGAGGTGCGCCGCAAGTTCTTCGGCACCCTCTATAACACCTACTCCTTCTTCGCCCTCTATGCCAACGTCGATGGCTACGTCCCGTCTGCTGCGTTGGCAACGCAACAAACAGAACGCCCGGAAATTGACCGCTGGATCCTGTCCTGCCTGAACACCCTGGTGAAGAAGGTGAAGGCCGAGATGGACAACTTCGACCCCACCCGCGCAGGCCGACTCATCGACCAGTTCGTGAACGACGACCTGAGCAACTGGTATGTGCGACTGAACCGCAAACGCTTCTGGGGCAAGGAGATGGATGCCGACAAGCGCTCGGCCTACGACACGCTGTACACCTGTCTGATGACGGTGGCCAAGCTCTTGGCTCCCTTCGCTCCCTTCTATGCCGACCAGCTCTATCGCGACCTGGGCGGACTGAAGGACAGCGTCCACCTGGACGACTTCCCCGTGGCCGACGAG
>Ga0310691_10007335_pt1 | contig 11524 bp, 6 predicted proteins | sample 176DNAGHGlowgp2_FD_203887 | JGI IMG/M metagenome (GOLD analysis project Ga0310691, IMG submission 203887) | Sheep rumen microbial communities from Palmerston North, Manawatu-Wanganui, New Zealand - 1766 DNA GHGlow gp2 (v2) (version 2) | ecosystem: Host-associated > Mammals > Digestive system >... | reverse complement strand
AGTTTTACTCTCTGTGCTTCACCGCCCGACAACTGTGTTGAGGGCTGTCCGAGCTTGATGTATCCAAGACCGACATCCTGAAGTGATTTTATCTTGTTATATATCTGAGGCACGTTTTCAAATATCTCTATAGCCTCATCGACAGTCATGTCAAGTACGTCAAAGATTGATTTTCCCTTGAAAAGACACTCAAGAGTTTCCCTGTTGTAGCGCTTTCCTCCGCAGACTTCGCAGGGAACGTATACATCGGGCAGGAAGTTCATCTCTATCTTGATGATACCGTCACCCTGACAGGCCTCGCATCGTCCGCCCTTGACGTTAAAAGAAAATCTTCCCTTCTTATATCCGCGTTCTTTTGCCTCCCTTGTATTTGCAAAGAGGTCTCTTATGTTATCGAATACTCCCGTGTATGTCGCGGGATTGGAACGGGGAGTACGGCCTATCGGAGACTGGTCTATATCGATGACCTTGTCGACCTTGTCAAGTCCCTCGATCTTGTCAAACGCCCCGGGAATGGTATGCGCGCGGTTTAATTTCTTGGCAAGATATTTATAGAGTATCTCGTTGGTAAGCGATGATTTTCCCGAACCCGACACGCCTGTCACACAGGTAAGCACTCCCAGAGGGAACTTAACGTCTATGTTTTTAAGGTTGTTTTCCCTTGCTCCCTTAACGGTAAGCCAACCCGTGGGTTTTCTGCGCTTTGAAGGGATCGGGATCGACATCTTGCCCGAAAGGTACTGACCGGTGATGGATTCCTTGACTTTGATGATGTCCTCAACCGTACCCTGAGCCACCAGTTTACCGCCGTTGATACCCGCACCCGGACCGATATCGATTATATGGTCGGCCGCATACATTGTTTCTTCGTCGTGTTCGACCACTATAACGGTATTACCGAGATCCCTTAAGTGCTTAAGTGTATCCAGGAGTTTCCCGTTATCCCGCTGATGAAGGCCGATACTGGGCTCATCAAGAATATACGTAACGCCCACAAGACCCGAACCTATCTGCGTCGCAAGTCTGATACGCTGTGCTTCTCCGCCCGAAAGCGAAGCGGTGGCCCTTGAAAGCGTAAGATATGAAAGTCCCACATCCTTAAGGAAGGTGACTCTTGCCGTTATCTGCTTAAGTATCTGATCGCCTATCACATGCTGCTGAGGAGTGAGTTCCATGGAACCAAGATATTTTGTAAGTTCCGAAACCGACATGTTGGTGATCTCGTAAATATTGTAATCTCCCACGGTAACAGCCAGAAACTCGGGCTTAAGCCTGCGTCCTTTACACTCGTTACAGGGAGTGATGTTCATAAATGACTCGTATTCGGCCTTGGCTGCCTCCGAAAAAGTCTCTCTGTAGCGCATGTGGCAAAGTTCGATTATACCCTCGAACGTAACTTCATAATTGCCGCGTCCGCGCTGGCTCGTGTACTCGATTGAAAACTTTTTGCCGCCGTTTCCGTACCACAAAAGATCTTTGATATGTTCGGGATACTTCTTAAAAGGTGTATCGAGAGAAAACTTATAATCCCTTGCAAGTGCCACCATTATGGCATTTAGCCAGCTCTTGCCGTCTCCTATCGACTTAAATCCGTTTATGACTATAGCGCCTTCGTTAAGTGACAGCGAATCATCGGGGATGATGAGTTCCTTGGCAAATTCCATCTTGTAACCGAGTCCCGCACAGGCAGGGCACGCGCCAAAGGGATTGTTGAACGAAAAACACCTGGGCTCGATCTCGGGTATGCTGATATCGCAGTCGGGACACGCGAAATTAGTGGAAAAAGAAAGCGGTTCGCCGTCAACCACATCAACGGTCATAAGTCCGTCTGCCAGTTCAAGCGCGGTCTCCGAAGAATCCGTAATTCTTTTGTCTATATCTTCTTTGATGACAAGTCTGTCAACAACGATATCGATGCTGTGCTTTATGTTCTTGTCAAGTTCGATCTCCTCGCCGAGCTCATAGAGGCTTCCGTCGATTATGGCGCGCACAAATCCCGATCTCTGTGCTCTTTCAAGCATTTTCTCATGACGGCCCTTTTTGCCTCTGACAACAGGTGCAAGTATCTGTATCCTGGTACCATCGGGAAGTGACTTTATCCTGTCGACTATCTGATCGATGCTCTGACGCTTTATCTCACGTCCGCACACCGGACAGTGAGCCACTCCGATACGCGCATAAAGAAGACGGAAATAATCATATATTTCCGTAACGGTTCCGACAGTGGATCTGGGATTTCGGTTTGTTGACTTCTGATCGATGGAAATCGCGGGAGAAAGACCTTCGATACGCTCTACATTCGGCTTTTCCATCATACCCAGGAACTGGCGGGCATACGAAGAAAGAGACTCCATATAGCGTCTCTGGCCTTCCGCATAAATAGTATCAAAAGCAAGACTCGATTTACCCGAACCCGATAGACCGGTAAAGACTACCAATTGGTCTCTCGGTATATCAACGGTCAGGTTTTTTAAGTTATGTTCATTGGCTCCCTCAACGTGTATCACCCCGCTTCTTGGGAGCATCTTAACTGTTTCAGACATCAGATTTTTCCAACTTTCCAATTATTTGCAAACAGAACCGGCAAAAATTGTCAGCCGTTCTTTATATCATACAATTCTTTCTTAAGGTCCATCATACGGTCACGCAGCACAACACACAACTCGAAATTGAGTTCTGCTGCCGCCTTCTTGATCTTTGCATTGAGAGAGGCGATCTCTTTCTCGATCTCTGACTTACTCATGGACTCTGCATCTTTGACATCCTTAAGAATATCCTCTTCGGTACTCTTTGATGATATCCTGATGACATCACGGACGGCCTTTTTGATGGTGGTCGGAGTGATGTTATGCTCTTTGTTATAAGCTTCCTGGATGCTGCGTCGGCGATTGGTCTCATCTATACATTCGCGCATCGAATCGGTGATCACATCCGCATACATCACTACATGACCTTCCGAGTTACGCGCCGCACGTCCGACGGTCTGTATGAGTGACGTGGTGGAACGTAGGAATCCTTCTTTGTCGGCATCGAGTATCGCAACAAGCGAGATCTCCGGAATATCAAGACCTTCTCTTAAAAGGTTGATGCCGACCAACACATCAAAGAGGTCCATACGCATATCACGTATTATCTCACTTCGCTCAAGCGTGTCAATGTCGGAATGGAGGTATTTTACCCTGATCCCGGCCTCGGCAAGATAATCGGTAAGATTTTCGGCCATACGCTTGGTAAGCGTAGTCACCATGACTTTGAAGCCCTTGGCGGTTTCTTTTCTGATCCTGCCTATCAGATCGTCGATCTGTCCTTCAACCGGGCAGACCTCTATGGGCGGGTCCAAAAGTCCCGTGGGGCGGATGACCTGCTCGGCTCTTAACAGCTCATGCTCGGCTTCATATTCACCGGGAGTCGCAGATACACACAACATCTGATCGATTCTTGATTCAAATTCCTCAAAGTTAAGCGGTCTGTTATCAAGTGCCGAAGGAAGTCTGAATCCGTATTCAACCAAAGAAGTCTTACGGGCACGGTCACCGTTGTACATTCCGCGCACCTGGGGAAGAGTCATATGCGACTCATCGACTATCAGCAGGAAATCTCCGTCAAAATAATCAAGAAGACAATGCGGCGGCTCGCCCGGCTTAAGACCGGAGAGATGCCTTGAATAGTTTTCGATACCCGAACATATTCCGGTCTCTCTTAGCATCTCGACATCAAAATTTGTACGCTCCGCAATTCTCTGGGCCTCAACAAGTTTATCCTCGGACTTAAAGAATTTAACTCTCTCGTGAAGTTCCTCTTCGATCGTATCGCATGCATGCATGAGAGTATCGGGCTCAACAACGTAATGAGATGCGGGAAACAGCATGACATGCTCAAGGGTACATATAACCTTACCGGTAACCGCATCAATCTGGGATATTCTGTCTATCTCATCTCCGAAAAACTCTATCCTTACATAGTAGTCGGCACTGTGGAACGTTACCGAAGGCGCAACTTCCAGCACATCGCCGCGCACCCTGAAAGTATTTCTTGAAAGATCGAGATCGTTACGGCTGTACTGGATATTTACCAGTCCTCTTATCACTTCGTCACGGTCTATCTGTTGTCCGCGCCTTAAAGAAAGACACATCGCCTTGAATTCCTTGGGAGAACCCAGTCCGTAAATACATGAAACGGATGAGATAACTATAACGTCGCGCCTCTCCGAAAGCGATGCAGTGGCAGAAAGTCTTAGTCTGTCGATCTCGTCGTTTATCGATGAGTCTTTTTCTATATACGTATCGGTCTGGGCGATATATGCCTCAGGCTGGTAATAATCATAATAGGATACAAAATACTCAACGGCGTTTTCGGGGAAGAACTCCTTAAATTCACTGTAGAGCTGAGCCGCAAGAGTTTTATTGTGCGCAAGTACAAGGGTAGGCTTATTAAGCTCTGCAATGACATGCGCCATTGTAAAGGTCTTTCCTGAGCCTGTAACACCAAGAAGGGTTTCAACCTGATTACCGGCCTTGAAACCCTCTACAAGTTCTTTTATGGCCTGCGGCTGATCGCCGGTAGGCTTAAAATCCGAGTGCAGTTTAAATTCCATATATGTAAATCCTTAAAAAACGATATCGGCTTACCAAAGATGCCAAAGCCGGGATCACTTCTTCGCATGCAGGTCGTTTAACACTTCGCCCGCAATTATAAGCCCTGCGACCGAGGGAACAAAAGCCGTGGAACCGGGGATATCTCTTCGCTCTGTACATTTTCTGACTGTTCCGGGAGGGCAGATGCAGTGTTGTCTGCAACTTATGGACATATCTTCCAAAGGACGTATCGGCTTTTCTTTGGAGTATACCACTTTAAGCGAATCGATACCGCGTTTTCTAAGCTCGTGGCGCATTACCTTGGCAAGAGGACATACGGAAGTTTTATAAATATCGGCAACTTCAAACATCGCGGGGTTTAACTTGTTGCCCGCTCCCATCGAAGATATGACAGGCACACCCGCTTCTTTTGCTTTTTCCACAATAGCGATCTTGCCCGAAACCGTATCGATCGCATCCACGACATAATCATATTCCTTAAAATCAAATTGATCCTGCGTTTCGGGTAAAAAGAACGTCTTATACGTCCTCACTTCACAATCGGGATTGATGTCGAGTATGCGTTCTTTTGCCACATCGACTTTATACTTTCCGACGGTACTTGAAGTGGCGATTATCTGGCGGTTTATATTTGTAAGACAGACCTTGTCGTCGTCTATAAGATCGAGTGCCCCTATGCCGCTCCGGGCAAGTGCTTCGACAACATAGCCTCCGACTCCGCCTATCCCAAAAACGGCAACGCGGGAAGACGCAAGCCTTCCCATCGTTTCCTCACCGTACAATAATTGTGTCCTTGAAAATCGGTTTAACATACTATTACCATTCCGTTTGTCAGATCTTTGATTTTGCTTCCTCCAAAGAATCTATCACACGATCACACCATGAGTCAAACTCGGGATCTTCGATCTGACATTCGGGGTGCGAAAGAATATAGTCGATCGCTATCCTTGCGCCGTGTTCGAACCTTACGGCAGTTGTCATGTCGGGCACCGCACGTTTAAGTTTACTGTTGTCAAATACCACTGAAACGGCCTTGTCACCCAGAAGACTTCCTTCAAAGTCATATCCGTATTTTGCTCCGACTTCGCTTAAAAATTCGGAAGCGACATAGTATGGCTTAAATTCAACATTTAATGCGTCCGCGATCGTTGCATAGATCTGGTTCCAGGTCAACACTTCATCGCCCGTTATCTGGAAGGCCTCACCGATGGCATGTCTGTTTGCCATAAGACCTGTAAATCCGGTCGCGAAATCCTCGTTGAAGGTTACGGTCCAAAGCGACGATCCGTCTCCATGCATTATGACGGGCTTGCCCTCAAGCATTCTCTTTATCACCTGATAGCCGCCCTTGTTACCGTGAACACCGAGAGGCAGGTTTCTTTCATCATAAGTGTGGCTCGGTCTTACTATGGTTACGGGGAATCCTTCCTTGCGGTATTTATCCATCAGAAACTCTTCGCTTAATATCTTGTTGCGCGAATATTCCCAGTGTGGATTCGCAAGGGTGGTGCCCTCGGTTATAACGTAACTTGCGGCGGGCTTATTGTATGCCGATGCCGAGCTTATATAAATATACTGCTTTGTCTTACCCTTAAAGAGTCTGTAATCCCTTTCGACCTGATCGAGCGTGAATCCTATGAATTCACACACAACATCAAACTCCATGCCATCAAGTTTTGCGGCTGCGTCCGCCTCGTTTGAGATATCACAGATTATCTCATTAACTCCTGCGGGTACCGCGCTTTTACGATTACCTCTGTTAAGAAGCCAGACCTCCCACAAAGGATCTTTTGCAAGCCTTCTTACGATAGCTGCGCTGATAGTACCCGTTCCCCCAATAAACAATGCTTTCATGGTTTTCTCCTTTCCCCGGTGTGTTCACCGATATCACTATTTCAGAATATACGGAAAAAGAAACCATTTATAGAATTTACCCACAGAGTAATAGAAAAAAACTCTTAGGAATCAGAAATTTACAAAGTAAATTTCTGACCGCAATGCAAGCCCCAATGCATTGCGGGGCCGGAGGCATTCCGCCGTAACCGAGGTATTTTCGAGGTTACGGTTGTACAATCTTGCGTATACCATATGAATCAAAAAGGACAGGGTTAACCCCTGTCCTTTGATGCCGTGCTTTAAACTCAAGCCTTGCCGTCTGAACCAAGAACGTTAACGATCTTGTGAGCAACCATATCTTTAACTGCCTGACGGGCGGGTTTAAGATACTGACGGGGATCGAAGTGATCGGGATGCTCTACAAAGTACTTACGGATGTTAGCGGTCATTGCAAGACGGATATCGGAGTCGATATTGATCTTACATACAGCAAGGGTAGCTGCCTTACGAAGCTGCTCTTCGGGAATACCTACAGCGTCGGGCATGTTACCGCCGTACTGGTTAACCATCTTAACGAATTCCTGAGGAACCGATGATGAACCGTGAAGAACGATCGGGAATCCGGGAAGTCTCTTGATGCACTCCTCAAGTACGTCGAAACGAAGCGGAGGGGGAACAAGAATGCCGTCAGCGTTTCTGGTGCACTGAGCAGCCGTGAACTTGTAAGCACCGTGAGATGTTCCGATCGCGATCGCAAGAGAGTCACATCCCGTACGTGATACGAACTCTTCAACTTCTTCGGGTCTGGTGTAGCTCTCGTGACCTGATTCTACTACTACTTCGTCTTCGATACCTGCGAGAGTACCGAGTTCTGCTTCAACAACAACGCCCTTGTCATGAGCATACTCAACTACCTGCTTGGTAAGAGCGATGTTCTCTTCAAATGGCTTTGAAGAAGCGTCGATCATGACTGAAGTGAAACCGCCGTCGATACATGACTTACAAAGTTCGAATGTATCACCGTGATCTAAGTGAAGGGCGATCGGGATATCGGGATTCTCGATAACTGCAGCCTCTACGAGTTTAACAAGATATGTGTGGTTCGCATAAGCGCGGGCACCCTTGGAAACCTGAAGTATAACGGGGCTCTTTAATTCGCCTGCTGCTTCCGTGATACCCTGAACGATCTCCATGTTGTTTACGTTGAAAGCACCTACGGCATAGCCGCCGTCATAAGCTTTCTTGAACATTTCGGTTGTTGTAACCAATGACATTACAATAATCCTCCTTATGTTTTTTTATTATAATAACATGCATATCATATCATGTTTATTACACTATATTATACCGATAACTCATTACACTTCAAACATAAGATCCGCATATGAAGGTAAAGGCCATGTTCGTTTGTCGACGATCGTCTCAAGATTGTCAACGGGCTTTCTTAATTTGGCCATTGCGGGAATGATATTATCCTTGAAGTAATAAGCTTTTTCCTTGATATCCCCGATCTCAGAGACATTTTCAAGTAAGAACTTAAGCTTTACGAGTGCTTCGTCAACTTCCGTAAGCTGAGTGTTGACGTCATTCAAAAGTCCCATCTGAACCATGGGCTTTACACCCGCCTGAAGCATATTGTTGACCGTATCGGCAAGCCTTCCCGAATATCCCGAAACTGCCGGGATTATCTGGCGTGATACGATATCGATCATCGTATTGGCTTCGATATTGATGGTCTTTACATATGTCTCATACAGTATTTCGGCTCTGGATTCAAGCTCTGCTTTTGTAAATATCGAGAATTTCTCAAAAAGCCTTGCTGTCTTTTCGTCATTTAACGTATCGATGGCATCGACCATCGATTCAAGGCAGGGAAGTCCGCGTCTTGCGGCTTCTTTTCTCCATCCTTCCGAATAACCGTCACCGCTGAAGATAACGCGCTGATGTGCGGTAAAGTTATCGGTTATCACATCATGGATGGCGCTCTTTTTGTCCTCGGCAGACTCTATTATATCACAAGCTTCGCTGAATGCCTCGGCAACTATCGTATTGATGGTGATATTGGGACTTCCTATCGAATCGGAGCTTCCGACCGTTCTGAATTCAAATTTATTTCCGGTAAAAGCAAACGGAGACGTACGGTTACGGTCCGTTGCATCGATCTCAAAATCGGGAAGAGCCGATACACCGGTGCGGATGGTAACGTTTTCTTTTAAATTGTTGGCCTCACCGAACTCGATTATCTGACGAACGATATCTTCGAGCTGTTCTCCCAAAAATACGGAAATAACAGCCGGAGGAGCCTCGCTTCCGCCAAGTCGAAGATCGTTACCGACACATGACGCACTCTGTCTTAACAGATCCGCATGAACATCGACCGCTTTTACGATACACGAAAGTACCAGCAGGAACTGAAGGTTTCCGTTAGGTGAATCGCCGGGATCCAAGAGGTTTATTCCGTCATCGGTATTGAGTGACCAGTTGTTGTGCTTACCCGAACCGTTGACTCCGGCGAAGGGTTTTTCATGGAGAAGGCATGCCAGATCGTGACGGGTGGCAACCTTTTTCATGATCTCCATCACAAGCTGGTTGTGATCCATTGCCACATTGGCAGTCTCATATATGGGTGCCAGTTCGTGCTGGGCGGGTGCGACTTCATTGTGCTGTGTCTTGGCCGTTACACCGAGCTTCCACAGTTCAATGTTAAGATCGTGCATAAATCCGCCGATACGTTCCTGGATATTGCCGTAATAGTGGTCGTCAAGTTCCTGTCCTTTGGGCGCAGGAGCACCGAAAAGCGTACGGCCCGCAAAGATAAGATCTTCACGCTTAAGATATTTGTTTCTGTCGACCAGGAAATATTCCTGCTCGGGACCTACCGAAGGCGTTACTTTTGTAGATGTTGTATTGCCGAATAATCTTAAGAGTCTTAATGACTGTGTATTAATGGCTTCCATCGAACGAAGGAGAGGCGTCTTCATATCAAGCGCTTCGCCTTTGTATGAACAGAATGCCGTAGGGATACACAAAATGACACCTATGGCATCTTCTTTTAAGAATGCGGGAGAAGTCATATCCCACGCAGTATAACCTCTGGCTTCGAATGTGGCTCTTAAGCCTCCCGACGGGAAACTCGAAGCATCCGATTCGCCTTTTATAAGTTCTTTACCCGAAAACTCAAGAAGACATCTGCCCTCTTCGTCGGGGTGCTTTATGAATGCATCGTGCTTTTCGGCAGTTACACCTGTAAGCGGCTGAAACCAGTGCGTAAAATGAGTCGCGCCGTTTTCAACAGCCCAGTCCTTCATGGCATTTGCCACAACGTCGGCCGTATGAAGAGGCAGCTCTCCGCCCTGACTTCTGATGGTCATAACCTCGTCAAAGACTTCTTTGGGGAGGTATTCCTTCATCTTACCTATGGTAAATACATTTTTGGCAAAAATATCTTCAACATTTACCGCTTTTGACATTGTCTTTTCTCCGAAAAAAACACTTTTATCTTTCTTACGGATTTTACTCTAATTACCGAGGCACGGTCAATAAAAAATCAACGCTTGCGTTAATTTTCATTGTTTTTTCTTCGTAGGATATCATTGGGGTCGGGTTTTTGTGAAAATTTAACATGAAGTCTCTGTCTTGCATGAGGAGCACTGTCCTGATGAAGACCTTCATCGTTTTTGATATCTTCTACGGTCACGAATATGTTTTCACCCGAAGGCTTCATGATCTCGATCTCTTCGCCTTTAAGAAACTTGTTCTTTTGCTCAAATATGACATATCCGTCATCACTGTCATCGCACTCAACCGTGCCGATATATATGTATTCGCTGATATAGGTGTTGTTGTCGTACACCTGGCTTTCCGTATCGGGTTTTCCGAAAAAGAAACCGGTCGAAAAATTGCGATATGTGCACTTTGCGATCTCTTCTCGATACCAGTCAAGATTTTTCGTATATTCGTCGGGCGATCTTAAGAAATCATCGATGGCTTTTCTGTAAGTTCTTGCAACGGTAGCAACATAAAGTGCTGTCTTCATGCGGCCCTCGATCTTGAAACTGTCGATGCCGGCGCCGATGAGTTCGGGAATATGCTCGATCATGCACAGATCTTTTGAGTTAAATATATATGTTCCGCGCTCATTTTCGTATACGGGAAGATAAACTCCGGGACGCTTTTCCTCGACAACCGCATATTTCCAGCGACAGGGATGGGTGCACGCTCCCTGATTGGCGTCGCGACCGGTAAAATAGTTGGAAAGTAAACACCTTCCGGAATACGAGATGCACATTGCTCCGTGAATAAAACACTCTATCTCAAGATCGTCGGGGATATTGGCACGTATCTCCTTTATCTCGTCAAGCGACAGTTCTCTTGCGGCAACCACTCGTTTCGCGCCGAGTTTATGCCAGAAATTGAATGTATCGTAATTGGTGTTGTTGGCCTGTGTGGATATATGGATGTCGATCTCGGGACAGATGCGGCGGGCACGTTCAAACAAACCCGGATCTGCGATGATAAGCGCATCCGGTCCGAGGCTTTTCAGCGTTTTGAAATAATCGTCCGCATCGATAAGATCTTTGTTATGAGCAAGTATATTGGCGGTAACATGTACTTTTACACCGTGGGAATGGGCATACTCTATGCCTTCTTTAAGTTCTTCGACGGTAAAATTGTCGGCTTTTGCCCTGAGTCCGTAAGCTTCACCGCCCACAAAGACCGCATCGGCTCCGTATGTTATCGCTGTTTTAAGTACATTGAGATTGCCCGCAGGCACCAGAAGTTCAGGTTTTTTCATGGTCAGGATCCTAAATAATTCATAATACGCAAATTACTGATTCCTAAGGCTTACAGTAACGCCGTCTCCGACCGGTAAGATCACCGTCGTAAGAGCGTCGTTGTGGGTGAGTTCATAAAGATAATCACGCATCCTGGTATGGATCGTGCGGTTTCTCCGTTCAAGTGCATAGCGGGACTTAAGTATGTCACCGTCCTGCATGACATTGTCCGAAAGAAGCATTGCTCCGGGTTTTAAAAGCCTCATCACATCGGGGAAAAAGTTGATATACTGTCCCTTTGCGGCGTCCATGAATATA
>Ga0310691_10007333_pt1 | contig 11525 bp, 15 predicted proteins | sample 176DNAGHGlowgp2_FD_203887 | JGI IMG/M metagenome (GOLD analysis project Ga0310691, IMG submission 203887) | Sheep rumen microbial communities from Palmerston North, Manawatu-Wanganui, New Zealand - 1766 DNA GHGlow gp2 (v2) (version 2) | ecosystem: Host-associated > Mammals > Digestive system >... | reverse complement strand
GCTGGCGCGTCGCCGACCGCGCGTTTCTTGAACTCGTCGAAACGACGGGCTCGGCAAAATGCGCCGACGCGGGCCGTCCGTTCCTCACCCACGTTCCGTGCGCCTCGCCGCTCTTCGCCGTCTCGGCGAAAGTGCTTGTCGCCCCGGCGGCGGCCCGTGCGGGTTCCTTCCTCCTCAAGGCGGTGCCGATGGGGACGGCCGGCGCGCTGTGCGTCACGCAGTTCGGTTCGGAGTGGGTCGTCCTTGCCACCGCCTCGCGCACGGCGCGCATTCCGCTCGCCGACGGCGAAACCCTTTCCGTCCGTCCGGAGGCGGTCGTCGCCTGGACGGGCGGGCGACCGACCGGCTTCTGCCGGAAGCTCTCCGTCCGGGACGTTCTCCTGCCGCGCCCTCCGCGCGACCTGCTGTTCACGTTCTACGGGCCGGGCGTCGTCTGGGCCGAAGGCTCCTCCGGTCCCCGCCCGGCCTTTCCCCCGACCCCCTTCCACCTCTGGAGGCGACATGGCGTTTGACGCGGCCCAGATCCTCCGGCAGACCTACGCCTCCGGCATTGCGGACCTCCGGCCGTCGGCCTTTGAGGAAGTCCCCGCGCCGACGGCGCGCGGCGAACTCATGGGCACGTCCTTCACGGTCGAGGCCGATCCGACGGCGGAGCTCATGGACTCCATGGAGGAGCTTTCCTTCCAGTTCGAGGAAAAGGAGGCGAAACGCGCCGGCGACCGGAAACTCGGCGAAATGCAGGGGCCGCGCACGGCGATGGTGAAGGCCGTCGAGTCCTGGATGGCGATGATGCCGGACATGCCGGGCCGCGAGTTCCTCGCGGGCGTCATGCGCAACCTGCGCGGCGCCGCGCAGGCCGGAAACCCGCAGGACGCGCAGGGGCTCCTGAAGGAACTGGCGCGCGGATCGACCGATCCGAGCCATCAGTTCGCGATGCTCGACATCCTCGAACAGGCGTTCGGGGAGGGCGAGGACGCGCTTCGCGCGCTCGTCCGGCAGGCCAAGGCGCAGCTCGCCGAGGCCAAGGGCCCGGAGATCCGCGCCGGCATCAACCTCGCGGAGGAGGTGAACGCGCGCGCCACGACGCCCGAGGAGATGGGCGAGCTGCGCGAGATGTACCGCAGCGAAGTCGTGGGCTTCACCAAGCCGCAGGACTGCTTCCGCTCGCTTCTGGCGGCTCGCGGCCCGGAGGGCCTCAAGGACGCGATCGACTTCTTGATTGCCGGCTGCGGGGCGGACCTCAAGTCGCCGGCGCCGTCCATGGAGGCGGCGGCGCTCGGGCGCATTCTCACGGATCTGCAGTGCGTCCAGGTGCTCCAGACTGTCCTCGACGCCCTGACGGCGCTCGGACGGCGGATGGACAAGCAGTTCGGCGAGCGTTGCGCGCTCGACGGCGAGCAAATGGCGGGGCGCGTCCTCGACTTCACCGAGCAGGCCTTCGTCGCCGAGTCCGGGATTGCGGCCTTCATCGGCGACTGCGGGATGAAGGCGCTTCTCGCCCGCATGGACTTCGCGCGCGAGCTCACGGGCCTTTTCCGCAAGCTGTCGCCCCGGCTTTTCGAGCGCGAGGGCGACCGCCAGCGGCTCGTCGACGCCGCGCAGGAGCATCTCGACAACCTCATCTCCGAGGAAGAGGCGGAAGGAGGCGCGGCATGACGGCCCCCGCGTGGATGGACGCCGTGATCGGCGAATTCGGCCGCGCGGCCGGTCTCGGCGGACTTTCGCTCGGCGAAGCCGGCGTGGCGGCTCTCCGGTTTGAAAACGGAGCCGCGCTGCGGCTCGAATACACGGGCTCCGAGCTCGTGGTGGCGATGACGTTCCCGCGCGGCGACCTCAAGCGCCTCCTCTCCTTCGCGCATCCGAAGGCCGCCTTCGGATTCCGGGCGAGGTGCGGGATCCTTCCCAAGACGGGCGAATTCCTCGTGGCCGTGCGCCTCGCGGAGCGCGACGTCACGCTGCCGCGCCTGAACGACGCGTTCGCGCTGCTGTGGCGGCTTGCCGGAGAGACGGGAGGCGGATCATGGGCCTGAACGTTTCGAGAACGACCGAGCCGCTCCGCTTCGACGTCGGCATCGGCAGCGCCGGCTACGCGGACGTGATCCAGTCGCCGGCGGCCGGCGAGGCGCAGCGGTCGCTGCTGCCCGGCGCGACGACCGTCACGCAGGCGATCGACGAGCTCTTCCCGACCGACCGGAGCGTGGGCGGGGAAATCCTGCGGGCGCTCGTGGCCGGAAATTCCGCGTCGCTGCGCACGCCCGGCGGCTTCGCCGAGGCGGCGCGGGGAAGCGTCCGCTCCCTCCGCGCGCGCAAGACACCCGCCTCGGAACGGGCGGCCGCCGAAATCGAAAACCTGCTCGCGGACGCCGATCTGCTGGAGCGTTGCCGCATGGCGCTGCTGGAAACGTGATGAGTGGCAAACTGACAAACTTTTCAAGCGTTTTTTCGCGGTTCGGCGACCTGGTGCTCGCCTTCCTCGTCGTCTGCATCATCGGGCTTCTCATCATCCCGCTGCCGACGCCGATGGTGGACCTGCTCATCGCGATCAACATCATGATTTCGACGGTGATGCTGATGCTCTCGCTGTATCTTCCGCGGGCGCTAGCGTTCTCCACCTTCCCGTCGATGCTCCTCTTCACGACGCTCTTCCGCCTCGCGCTGAACGTCACCACGACGCGCCTCATCCTCCTCAAGGCGGACGCGGGCGAAATCATCTACACGTTCGGCAACTTCGTCGTGGGCGGCAACTTCGTCGTGGGCGCCGTCATCTTCCTCATCATCACGATCGTGCAGTTCGTGGTGATCGCCAAGGGCGCGGAGCGCGTCTCCGAAGTGGCCGCGCGCTTCACGCTCGACGCCATGCCCGGCAAGCAGATGTCGATCGACGCGGACCTGCGCGCCGGCGCGATCGACCAGGACACCGCCAAGCAGCGCCGCAACGAACTGGCCAAGGAATCGCAGCTGTACGGCGCGATGGACGGCGCGATGAAGTTCGTGAAGGGCGACGCCGTGGCGGGCCTCATCATGACCTCCATCAACATCGTCGGCGGCATCTGCGTCGGCGTGTTCATGAACGGCAAGGAGATCGGCTGGGCGGTCTCCAAGTACGGCATCCTCACGATCGGCGACGGCCTCGTCTCGCAGATTCCCGCGCTCCTCGTCTCCATCACTTCGGGCGTCATCGTGACGCGCGTCGGCGACGTGGACAACAAGCCGCTCGGCCAGGACATCATCGACCAGTTCTTCGCCCAGCCCAAGGCGATCCTCCTCGGCTCCGTGATGCTCGTCGCGATCGGCCTCATCCCGGGCTTCCCGAAGGTGCAGATCTTCGGTCTCGCGGCGTTCGTCGCGCTCGTGGGCTGGAGCCTGAAGGCCCGCGCGAAGGCGGCGGCCGCCCGCGCGGCGAGGGCCGAAGACCCGCTCGCCGCGGCCGCGCCCTCCGAGGGGGCGACCCCGCGTCCGAAGAAGAAGGAGGGCGACGACTTCTCGATGGTCGTGCCGCTCACGGTGGACATCGACGCCGGCATCCGCGGCGCGCTCACGTACGAGGCGCTCAACGACCAGATCATGTCCGTGCGCCGCGCGCTCTACCACGACCTCGGCGTCCCGTTCCCCGGCATCAGCCTCTCGCTCAACCCGTCGCTTTCCGACGGCCGCTACCGCATCCTCGTGAACGAGGTGCCGGTCTCCGAGGGGGCGCTGCGGAAGGGCTTCGTCTTCGCGCTCGAAGAGCCGGACAACCTCACCGCGACGGGCATCGCCTTCGAGACGGGCAAGCCGTTCCTCGCCGGCCACGAAACGTGCTGGGTGAAGGAGGAGGACAAGGCGCGCCTCGACGAGAGCGGCATCCGTTCGCTCGACCTCGGCGGCGTCCTCACCTACCACCTCTCCGGCGTCCTGCGCCGCTACGCGCACGAATTCCTCTCGCTCCAGGAGACGCGCATCCTCTTCGACCACATGGAGAAGGAGGCGCCGGAGCTCGTGAAGGAGGTCCAGCGCGTGCTGCCGCTCCAGAAGATCACCGACGTCCTGCAGCGTCTCGTCCAGGAGGGCATCTCGGTCCGCGACCTCAAGCGCATCACGCAGACGCTCATCGAATGGGGGCAGAAGGAGAAGGATTCGGTCCTTCTGGTCGAATACGTGCGCGCCGCGCTTTCGCGCTACATCTCCTACAAGTTCTCCGGAGGGCAGAACATCGTCGCGGCGTACCTGCTCGATCCGGCGCTCGAGGAGAAGATCCGCAAGTCGGTGCGCCAGACGTCGAGCGGCTCCTACCTCGCGATGGATCCGGCGACGGTGCGCTCGATTCTCGCCGTCGTGAAGCGCACGATCGGAGATCTCGCGAAGATCCCGCAGAAGCCGGTCATCATCGTTTCGGTGGACATCCGCCGCTACTTCCGCAAGATGATCGAAAAGGACTACTACGAGCTGCCCGTCCTTTCCTTCCAGGAACTCAGCGCGGAAATCAACATCCAGCCGCTCGGGAGGCTTAAACTGTGAGTTTTCTTCTCAAAATCGTCGAAGGCCCGAACAGGGGCGCCGAGGTCGCTCTGGTCGACGGCGTCGCCGTGACGCTCGGCAAGGGCGAAACGTGCGACATCGTGCTCGCCGACCCGACGCTTCCCGACGAGCCGCTTTCGCTGGAGGCTTCGGCGTCGGGCGTGACCGCCGGCGGCGAGGCGCTCGTCCCGTTCGCCGTGAAGACGCTCGGCGCGACGTCCTTCGCCGTCGGTCCCGCCGACGCCCCGTGGGAGCCGCTCCGATGGCCGGAGAAAGAGGTCGAAGGTCGGGAGGCCGAAGGTCCGAAGGGCGAAGGTCCCAAGGGCGAAGGTCGGGATGGCGAAGGTCCGAAGGGCGAAGGGCCGGCGGCCGAGTCGGCGGCGCCGGACGCCCCCGCAAAGCCGGAGCGGGCGAAGAAGCGCGGCCTTGCTTTCCTGGTCCTCGCGGCGGTCCTCCTGGCGGTCCTTCTCGCGCTCGCCTGGTTCTTCCGCGGCTCCGGCTCCGGAACGTCCGCAACCGCGGGGGATTCCGGCGAAGCCGGCGGGGCCGGGCCCCTGGCGCCGACGCTCGAAGACCTCGCGGGGCGCCACGGCCTTTCGCTCGAAGGCGGGAAGATCCGGGGCAACTTCGCCACGCGCCGCGAGCGCCTGGCCGCCACGGCGGAGCTCTACGCCGCGCGGCCCGGCGCGGAACTCGACCTTTCGGACGACGAATCCTTCCGCACCGCCTGCGAAGACGCGCTCTTCACGCTCACGGAAGGCACCCTCACGGTCGCCGCCGCCACGAACCGGGTCCTGGCCCTCTCCGGCACGTCGCCTTCGCCGGACGCCCTCGCGCGGACGCTCGACGCGCTCCGGTCCGACCTGCCGAAACTGCGCGACGTCGACGTTTCCGCCGTGTCGTTTCCCGCCCTGGCGGGCCCGGTCGCCGCCGCGTCCGGCGTCTCCGTCCCGTCCGCTTCTTCCGGCGACGCGCGGGGCGCCCGTCCGCAGAGGGCGGCGGCCGCCGCCGCGCCGGCGCTACCCGTCTGCGGCATTCTCACGTCGCCGTACCCGTGTCTCGTCATGCGGGACGGGCGCCGCCTCATGGAAGGCGCCGCGCTCGGCGACGGAATCATTCTCGAAATCGGCGCGGACAGCGTCGTCGTCACCAACTCCGCGGGGAGGTTCACGTGGAAGCCGTGAAGGACCCCGTGATGCTGATGGAGCTCGAACGCGAGCTCGCCGGACCGGACCGCGACGCGGCGCTGGCCCGCCACGACGGCGTCCTTTCGCGCCTGGACAAGCGCATCGAGGAGGCGATGAGGGAGGGGCTTTCCCCCGACGAATTCGCGAAGGTCCAGCAGCTCAAGGAGGCAAACGTCCTCGCAAGGAAAATTTTGCGCCTGACCGCCCGGGTGGACGGCCGGAAGCAAAACGCGTAGCCGCAAGGCGACGTTCAACCCAAAAAACAACACCAAGGACAAAAAAATGGCAGTCACAATCGATCAGAGCATCCAGTTGCCCGAAGTCGTCACGATTGGCGGGCACCTGACCCGAGTCGACGTCACCAGCGGCGACTTCATCCACACCGATTCGGTGTACAACGCGCTCATGAACGCGACCTGCGCGATGGAAGAGCGCCTGGCCACCTCGCTGAAGCAGTACCAGGAACACCCGGACGTGCAGGCGAACCTCCAGCAGCTGCAGTACGACCTGCAGCAGTGGAACCTCTGCCTCACGACGATGACCAACATCAACAAGAACATGGGCGACGCCCTCAACTCGATCGCGTCCAACTTCCGTTGATGGTCGACCTCGAAAAGGAAGAGGCGCGGCTTCTGTTGAACGTCGCCTTGATGGCAACCGGGCAGAACCGCTTCCAGTCCGCGGCGAAGATCCTCGCGGCGCTGGAGCGGTTCCGACCCGGCGAGCCGTCTCCGGCCGTCGCGAAGGCCATCCTCTTCATCAGCATGACGGACTTCAAGGGCGCGGTCGAATACATCGACACGGTCGCCCTGCCTCGTTTTCCCCGCTCCTCCATGCTGAAGGCGTTCAAGGGCATGGCCCTTCTGCGCCTCGGACGAAACGACGAGGCGGCACCGCCGCTCTCGGAAGCCGCATCGGATCCCGACGATCCGGCGGCCGCACAACTTGCAAGGGATTTGCTCACATGACAGAAGCAATGGCAATCGAAGCGGTCCGGGCCGCTACCGGACCGCAGACCGCGGCGGCGCAACCGGCCGCCGCCGTGGCGGATCCTTCCGCCGTGGACCGTTTCCAGGCGGCGATGGCCGCGCAGGGGCCCCAGGCCGCGTCCGCGGCCGACCCGATCCCCTTCGCGTCGGAGGCCGCCGCCGCGTGGCGGAGCGCGCAGGTCAACAACCAGGGCATCCTCCACCGCGTCAAGGCGCTTTCCGAACTCGGCGCCGGCGGCAACCCCGCCGCGGCGCAGTTCGTGGAACTCCAGTACGAGGTGATGAACCTCTCCTTCCAGCAGGAGATCGTCACCAAGGTCGCCGACAAGTCGTCGAACGCGATCCAGACGCTGATCAAGAACCAGTAGGCAGGACGCGCGCCGCGCTTCGCGACGCGCGGTCCCGCCTGCGGGGCGAGCCCCCGCACCCGATGATTCCGACATGAATTCCAGCATTTCCTCTTTCCATCCTGCCGGCCCGCGAGGCGGGCGCGCCGCCTGCCTCGCGGCGCTGGCCCTGTTCGCCGCGGGCTGCGACAAGGAGACCACGCTCCATTCGAACCTGGAGGAGCGCCAGGCGAACCTCGTCATGGCCGCTCTCATCGACGCCGGAATCACCTGCCACAAGGCTCCCGGCGAAGAAGGCACGTGGAACGTGACCGTGACGGAGGCGAAGTTCGCCGAGGCGGTGAACCTCCTCGAACGCGAGGGCCTGCCGCGCCGCCCGCACCAGGGCATCGGCGAAGTCTTCAAGAAGACCGGCATGATCTCGTCGCCCGGCGAGGAGCGCATCCGCTTCATGGACGCCCTTTCGCAGGACATCGCCAAGACGATTTCCTGCATCGACGGCGTCGTCGACGCCCGCGTCCACATCGTCCTGCCCGAGAACGACCCGTTCGCGCGGCACGCGCTTCCGTCGTCCGCCGCCGTCGCGATCCGTTCGCGCTGGGACGCCGACCTCACGGACGTCGTCCCCTCCGTCAAGGGCCTCGTCAAGAACGCCATCGAAGGCCTTACCGCCGAGAAGATCATGGTGACGGTCTTCCGCGACGCCCCGCCGAAGAAGTAGAAGCGGACCGAAGGGCGAAGGTCGGGACATGGAAGACACCGAGAGACAGTTCCTGCTGACGGCCGCGTGGATGTTCATGCGGCACGGGCGGGGCGACCGCGCCTCGGCCGTCTGCGAAGCCCTTTGCGAGGACGATCCCCGCGACGGCGTCGCGGCCGCGGCCTACGCGGAGCTGCTTCTCGGCGGCGGGGACGCCGGGCGCGCGCTGGAACTGCTCCGTTCGGCCGACTTTCCGCCGGAACTCGGCCACGCCCAGGCCGTGCTTGAGACCCGCGCGCTGCGGCTCCTGGGCCGCGTGCCGGAGGCCCGGTCGCGCTGGAACCGGTACCTTGAATCCAGGAAAGGAGCGGACCGCAAATGGATCCGTCGATAGAAGAAGCGCGCGCCCTCGTTTCCGATCCCGCGCTCTGGCCGCCCGTGCGCGATTTCCTCTGGAATTTCGTCCCGCAGATCCACCCGAGCTGGATCGAAGGTCTGAAGATCGGAGGTCCGGAGGTCGAAGAGCCGCCGGGCGGGCCCCGCGTCGGCCGTTTCATCCTGGAGGCGCTCGGGATCGAACCGTTTTTCCACGCTTTCCCCAAGGACGACGGCTCGCGGCTCGCGCTGCTCGACGGCGCGACGCTCCTCGAAATCGCCAAGTGGCTCGGCGCGCTCGCCTTCGCGCCGGCCCTCCGCCGCGTCACCGACGGCGCGACCGTCCGCGCGCTCAAGGCCGAGCTCGCCGGCGTCTATCCCGACGTGTTTTCCTTCACCGCGTATTTCGGGGAGTTGAAAGGCGGAAATCCGGAAACGGAACGCCCGGAAGCCGGATCGGTCGTTCCGTCCGGGATGGCGATGCTTCTTTCGGCGCTTCCGGACGTCCCCCCCCTCGTTTCCCGACTGAAGTTCAAACTTCCGAAGCCTTTGGCGGAGCGGCTTCCGGCTCCCGGCCTTCGCCCTCCGACGCTCAACCCCAAAACCATCCCGAAGCTCCTGAAGCTTCGCTTCCCGGAGGCGCATTCGCTATGCTGCTGATCGACAAAAAAGACTTCAAACTCGAAAGCGACCGCCGCGTCGTCAAGGCGGCGGACGTCGCGACCGTCCGCACGGCCGAAGAGATCGTCGCCGCCGCCGAAGCGGAGGCCGCCCGCATCCGCGATGAGGCGAAGGCCGCGTTCGAGGCGGAGAAGAAGCGCGGCTACGAGGTCGGTCTCCAGGAAGGCAAGATGGAGATCGCCATGCAGAAGCTCGACCAGGTGGACCAGTCGGTCGCCTTCATGGAAAGCGTCGAGAAGAAGATGGCGGACGTCGTCATGAAGGCCCTGCGCTCGTGCGTCGTCGAGATCGGCGACAAGGAGATGGTCGTGAACATCGTCCGCAAGACGCTTTCCGCCGTCATCCGCACCCAGCGCCGCGTCACGCTGAAGGTCGCGCCCGAGATGGCCGCCACGGTCCGGGAGAAGATCGCGTCGTTCCGCTCGGACTATCCGACGGTCGAGACGTTCGACGTCGTCGAGGACGAGCGCCTCAAGGGCCCCGCCTGCATCCTCGAAACCGAGGCCGGCGTCGCCGACGCCTCCGTCGAAACCCAGCTCGCCGCGATCGAAAAGTCGCTCGCGAGGCACGTTTCCGGCGGCGTCGCGGATTCCGGGAAAGGCGCCGGGGCATGACAACGGTTTTCGACTACATTCCGCAGGTGCTCGACCGCGCCGTCGAGGACGCCCAGCCCATCGACGTGAAGGGCAAGGTCGTCCAGGTCGTCGGCACGATCATCAAGGCGTCCGTCCCCGGCGTCAAGATCGGCGAAGTCTGCATCCTGCGCAACCCCTGGGAGGGGCTCGAAGTGCAGGCCGAGGTCGTCGGCTTCACGAAGGACGCCGCGCTCCTCACCGCCCTCGGCGCGATGATCGGCATTTCCGCCGAAACGGAGGTCATCCCGACGCGGCGCGTCCAGATGGTCCCGGTCGGCATGAACCTCCTCGGGCGCGTCCTCGACGGCCTCGGCCACCCGATGGACGCCGAGACGAAGGGCCCGCTCCGCCCCGACGGGTACTATCCCGTCTACGCCCCGCCGCCCTCGCCGCTGGAGCGCACGATCATCTCGAAGCCGATTTCGCTCGGCGTCCGGTCGATCGACGGCATGCTCACGTGCGGCGAAGGCCAGCGCATGGGCATCTTCGCGGCGGCCGGCGGCGGCAAGTCCACGCTCCTGGCGCAGATCATCCGCAACACCGAAGCCGAAGTGACCGTCCTCGCCCTCATCGGCGAACGCGGCCGCGAAGTGCGCGAATTCATCGAAAAGGACCTGGGGCCGGAAGGCCTCAAGAAGTCCGTGCTCGTCATTTCGACGTCCGACCGTCCGTCGATGGAGCGCCTCAAGGCCGCCTACGTCGCCACCTCCATCGCGGAGTCGTTCCGCGACCGCGGCATGAAGGTGCTTCTTCTCATGGACAGCGTGACGCGCTTCGGACGCGCCCAGCGCGAAATCGGCCTCGCCGCCGGCGAGCCGCCCACGCGCCGCGGGTTCCCGCCAAGCGTCTTTTCCGAGCTTCCGAAGCTCATGGAGCGCGCCGGCAACTCCGCCAAGGGGTCCATCACGGCGCTCTACACGGTCCTCGTCGAAGGCGACGACATGACGGAGCCCATCGCCGACGAGACGCGTTCCATCCTCGACGGCCACATCATCCTGTCGCGCAAGCTCGCGCAGATGAACCACTACCCGGCGATCGACATCCTCGCGTCCGTCTCGCGCTGCCAGTCCGCCATCATCCCCAAGGACCACAAGGCCGCCGCCGCGAAGCTCCGCACCCTTCTCGCCAAGTACGCGGAAGTCGAACTCCTCCTGAAGATCGGCGAGTACAAGAAGGGCAGCGATCCCGAAGCCGACGAGGCCATCGCCAAGAACGGCGCCGTCAACGCCTTCCTCAAGCAGGGCCTCGACGAAAAACCCACCTACGAGGAATCCATCCGAAAGCTGAAGGAGGCGGTGAGCTGATGCCCTACCTGCTCCAACCGCTCCTGAACATCCGCGCGATGCGCGAAGACCGCGCCGCCGGCGAACTCACCGCCGCGCGGCGGGCCGTCCGGGACGCGGAGGAGACCCTCGCGGGGCGCAAGAGCGAGCTGGAGAAGTACCTCGAGACGAAGGAAGAGCGCCGGGACCGCATCTACGCCGCCGTCATCGGCCGCACGGTGAGCCGTGACCAGCTCGACATGGCCGCCGAGGGCGTCGCCCGCATCGACGAGGAGGGCGTGCTCCGGGAGGACAACGTGAAGCGCGCCGAAGCGGATCTTCGCGCCCGCGAAAAGGCCGAGGACGAAGCGCGCGTCCAATTTACCATCGCAACCAAGAACCGAATGAAAATCGACGAACACCGAGCCGTATGGCTCGAGGACGAGGCCAAGGCGCAGGAAGCCCGCGCCGAGGGAGAACTGGAAGACTTCACCGTGCGGAAGGAGGAAATCTGATGGTCGAGGCCGTCTCGCTGGACTGCGGAAGTCCCGTGTCACCGTCCGCCGCGCATTCGCTGCGCCCGGCGGAGCTTCCGTTCCTGCTTCCCGACGATTCCGGCCTCGCGCCGCTTTCCCTGCCCGCGGAGTGCCTGCGGGGAAGGGAAGGGGGCTCGGCCCCGGTTCCTGCTCCCGACTCCGTCCGCCGTTTCATGGCGGCCATGGAGGCGCCCGCGTCCCCGTCCGCGTCCGCGGCTTCGTCCGCCGCGCATCCGCTGAGCCCGGCGGATCTCCCGTCCCTGCTTCCCGACGATTCCGGCCTCGCACCGCTTTCCCTGCCCGCCGCGTGCCGGCG
>Ga0310691_10007331_pt1 | contig 11527 bp, 11 predicted proteins | sample 176DNAGHGlowgp2_FD_203887 | JGI IMG/M metagenome (GOLD analysis project Ga0310691, IMG submission 203887) | Sheep rumen microbial communities from Palmerston North, Manawatu-Wanganui, New Zealand - 1766 DNA GHGlow gp2 (v2) (version 2) | ecosystem: Host-associated > Mammals > Digestive system >... | reverse complement strand
AAGTTTCTTCATATTCGAATTAACCTCTGCGATATTAATCACTTCGCGCGTATCTTCCTGCTCTACATAGCTGGAGACGCTGAGGTTAGCATCATTAGCAAGGATATCGTCGTTCTTCACCAGCTTGGCCAGATACTGCTCGTCTTTGCGATTCTGGAAGAGCTCCATAATCTTTTCCTGATGCTCGGGCAGGAGGACGTTCTTATTGCCATCCTTTTGGAACAGTTTGCTGGCGTCGATAAAGAGCACAGAACTATCTGTCTTGGCACTCTTCTTCAATACGATGATACAGGTGGCAATGCCTACGCCAAAGAAGAGGTTAGCAGGCAACTGGATAACGGTATCCACGCGATTCTCCCTAATCAGATACTCACGGATTTTTTTCTCGTCACCACCACGATACAACACGCCTGGGAATTCTACGATGGCTGCGGTGCCCTTCTCCGACAGATGCCACAGCATGTGCATGGTGAATGCCAGGTCGGCTGCACTCTTGGGTGCCAGCACGCCTGCAGGAGCATATCGCTCGTCGTTAATAAGGATTGGATTCTCCTTGCCGTCCCACTTCAGCGAGTAAGGCGGATTAGAGACTATGGCATCAAAGGGGGCATCGTCCATGTGCTGAGGTTTCAGCAGAGTGTCCTCCAGGCGAATATCAAAATTGTCGAAATTCACATTGTGCAGGAACATGTTGATGCGACAGAGGTTGTAGGTCGTGGGATTCACTTCCTGACCAAAGTATTTCAGGTCTGGATTCTGCTTGCCTACGGTCTTGGCAAACTTTAGGAGCAACGAGCCAGATCCACATGCAGGGTCGTACACCTTATTAATATTAGGATTGTTCCAAGAAGCCAATTGTGCAAGGAGCTCGCTGACCTGCTGAGGGGTGAAAAACTCACCACCACTCTTGCCTGCCTGCGAAGCGTACATCTGCATCAGGAACTCGTAGGTGTCGCCAAACGTATCGTTGTTGGTATCGTTATACTTCGAGCCTAAGTCCATCTGAGAAACGGCCTGTAGTACTCGTGCCAACAGCTGGTTGCGCTTGATGACGGTAGAACCCAGCGCTGAGTTATCTACAGTAAAGTCGCTAAAGAGACCACGCAGATCGTCCTCTGATGGCGTACCAATAGCAGAGGCCTCTATAGAGCGGAAGATGTTAGTCAGACGTTCATTCAGGTTCTCATCCTTCTCTGCTATCTTCACCACGTTTTAGAATAGCTGTGAGGGCAGGATGAAGTAACCTTTCTCTTCTACCATCTTCTTGCGGATGTTCTCAGCAAAGTCATCGCTGATGGTAGTATAATCAAAATCGGGCTGACCTGCCGCAGCCATCAGCTGGTGTATATAGTCGCATATATTCTCTGAGATAAACCTATAGAAGATGCTACCCAAGACATACGCCTTGAATTCCCATCCGTCAACGGCGCCTCTCAGTTCGTTGGCTATCTTCCATATTGTCTTGTGTAATTCTGCACGTTCTTGCTGTGTTGCCATATTAGATAGTTTTGAGCACTTGTTATCGGAACGTTTATAGGCTTTCAAAACTAAGGCCTCCAGACATGGAAAAAGCGTAGAACGCTACTTACCCATATCTGGAGGCCCTGAGATTGCCTATATAGTCAGATAAGTTGTGCCTACGCTATCGCATAGGCATCAATCTTGTCGTTGACTATATGAATATCTTTGAATTTCTCAGGTTCCCAGATATTTCCAACAACATTAATGCTGTATTGTTTTACCCTCAAAAGTCTCACCAGCGACCTCCACTGAGGCCATGTGCCAGTGATTAGGTGCAAAGATAGTAAAAAAAATGTAATCTGTGTTCTTTTTAGAGAAAAAAAATGGCTTAGTAGAGAAAAATGGCGAGAAAAGGAATATGCACATAAGTTGTTCCAGTTCCAGTTGTTCCAATTAAAAATTGAGAGGGACAGAACCCCTATTGTATCATATAATTAATTAATATATAGATAGTTATATAATATAAAGAAAGAATAATAGATATCCAAATATAAACTGGAACAATTGGAACTGGAACGCACTCCCAGCGTCAATCTATCTAAAAAGCAGAAAATCAACGACTTATGTTTACCAACCTTCTCACTCCTATGAAGCACTATCCTCTATAAGGCACAAATCGTCTCCATTTTCCGCCCTAAATGCCGTCAAAATCCATGCAAAAACGGCATTTTTCGATAAAGAAACACGCGTTTGCTGCAAAAATGGTTGACGGAAAGAATCAGGCAATTATTAAATTTGAAGGCCTTTAGCATCTAAAGCGAGCCGTAATCTCATAGGAAGTGAGCCGTAATCTCGCATTGGGTGAGATTACGGCTCGTAATTCTTATGGTAACAACGAGAATGAGGTTTCTTCTTCAACACCCAACCCAAGAGCATAAAAATCTTCTGTAAAGCCTTTAAACACTAAGGAAGGCGCTGGGTGGGGTGTTACCTCAACACTAACCCCAACACCCAACCTGACACTCCACCCAATACCCAACCCTAAGGTTGCTAGAAAGAACAAAGCTTGATACCTGTGTCAAATAAATTCCAAGCCCATTAATCTTGACTATTTTCTCATTGGCCAGGAAACAATTGCGCTCTGACTAAGAAAATATTTTTTCCTAGTGAGGGAACAATTGCGACATTTAAAAGTAGCGAAATAGATTCAGCATAGTGTAAAGAAAATTTAACAGCATCAGTAGTCGTCAGATTTCCAGGGGGAGTGTTGGGGTTAGTGTTGGGTGGAGTGTCTGGGGGAGTGTTGAGGCAACACCCCACCCTAGTTGAATATACCGTATTCAAAAGCTTTTCAGGCAATATTATAATTCTTGGGTTGGGTGTTCAAAAAAAAACTCATTGTTCCTCAATAAAGCTTATTCAATACACGTCACATTCAGCAATACGACGTTTCGCTTATCGAGAAACGACGTTTTGCTTCCAGTAAGTTGACGAAAAAAGTCTATCACGTCCATTGGGGTGACTTGGCATCTAAAACGAGCCGTAATCTCACAGGAAACGAGCCGTAATCTCCCCTTTTTTCGGTATGCGGCAGCAAATTTTTCACTTTTCACTTTTCCGTTTTCCTTTTATTTATTTCCTTTGACTGCCGTCTAAGGTACTTCCGCTAGAAAATGAAAAAAAGAAATGAGTTTCTTTGTTTTGTGCTCGACTTTTCGTACCTTTGCATTTCAAAAGAAATAAAAACCTATGATACAACATATCGACTACACAAACGCCAATGCTGACTTCTTTGCCTTTGATCGCGGCGAAGGGGTAAAAGAATATCACGCTATACTGCACGTTACAGACTGCCGTCTGACTTTCCACGACCAACTGGATGCGCTGATGAATGCGTACCAGCAACTGATTGAGGGAGAGCTGAAGGGAACGGTGGCTGTGTTTAAACGCTACTTCCTGAGTGATGCGGCTAACCAGGCCGACGAGGTGGCCGTTGCCGATACGAGCGACTGCGCCAAGAGTCTTGTGGAACAGGCACCGTTGGACGGTACGAAGATTGCCTTATGGGTGTATCTGCTGACAGACGTAGAGACGCGTCCGCTGCAAAGTGAACTCTTCGAGGCACGCCACGGAGCATATCGCCATCTGTGGAATGCCAGCGCTCACAACATGGCAGCTAACTCGGAATATCAGATGCGTCTGCTCTTTAATGAGTATGTGATGCAGTTGGCACAGGAGGGATGTACGCTGGAGGCCAACTGTCTGCGCACTTGGCTGTTTGTCAACGATATAGACTTGAACTACGGTGGCGTGGTGAGGGCTCGCAATCAGGTGTTCTTCACGCAGGGACTGACCAACAGCACACACTTCATCGCCTCTACGGGCATTGGTGGACGTATGCACGATCCCAACGTGCTGACGATGATGGACAATTATGCCGTGGATGGTATCAAGAAAGAACAGATAACCTATCTCTATGCGCCCACACACCTGAACCGCACCAGCGACTACGGGGTGAGCTTCGAGCGCGGCACGCGTGTGGACTACGGCGACCGTCGTCATGTGATGATATCAGGTACGGCCAGCATCAACAACAAGGGTATGGTGGTGCATCAGAAAGACGTGGTGAAGCAGACACACAGGATGTGGGAGAACGTGGAGGCGCTACTCAACGAGGCAGAGTGCACCTTCGATGACGTAGCCCATATGATTGTCTATCTGCGCGACGGAAGCGACTATGCGGTGGTGAAGGAGCTCTTCCAAGAGCGTTTCCCCAACAAGCCATTGGTCATCGTAAGGGCCGCCGTATGTCGTCCCGACTGGCTCATCGAGATGGAGTGCATGGCTGTGAAGGCAATAGATAACGAGGCGTTCGCCAAGTTCTAACCTCGTAATAACGTTATCACGTAATAACGTAATAACGAGACAACGTAACCTCGAAAGAGATTCACTTATTATTCTTCTTTATCAGGCTGTAGGCATGATAAAGTCCCAGTTCGCCTGCCTTGCTCAAATCGAGCACGGCTTCTTGTTGCTGTTTCAGATAGAGGCGGCACAGACCTCGGTTAAAGTAGGCCTCGGCAAACGATGGATCGTGACTGAGGGCAGCCGTGAAATAATCGACGGCACCTGCGTAATCCTGCTGGAGGGCAGCCATCGTGCCTAGGTTATAAAGTAACCAAGGAGAGTCGGGACTCAATTCCAGCGCATGCGTCAAGTCACCACGCACGCTGGCATTCTGCAACTGCACGTTGGTGCCCTGAGAAGCCTGAAAACGATTGATTCGCATCTGACACGCAGCGCGTTGCCAAAGGGCAAGCACAGAGGTGGAGTCAATATAAAGATAGGTAGAGAGGTCCTCGATGGCAGCCTCGAAATTCTGAAGCATTGAATAAGCTACAGCCCGCTGCAGCAGCAGGTTGGCAGCATTAACGGTAGATGACGAGGTTTCGATGGCATGGGATAGCGTATCAATAAGTTGGAAATAGACAGCCGACTGCGCATCATCCAGCGAAGTGTGGGTGTTGCTGATATAAAGCTGACGACCCTTCAACTGAGTATTCATCTGTTCCACCTGTTCGTCATAGGCATTACGACTATTCACCTCATGCTGCTGAGGCATATACGAGAGGGCAAACATCGGTTGGAAATCCATCTCCACACGACGGTTCTGTACGTGACCGCGGTATTCGTTCTCGTACTCCTGCTCCTGTTCCTGCTCGTCCTCCATCACCAGCTGATTGTATTTCTCCACATCAGCATCGCTACGCTTACGTATCTGACTGGGATCCATGCGTGGCTGGGTGCCGTAGAGGTGCTTATAAAGGCGCGCCTTATAGACGGTGAACTCATCAGCCTCGGCCTGTTTGGTCATACCCAACTTACGATAGCAGGCAGCACGGAATTCCAGTCCTGTCCAGAAATTGGGAAACTCGTCAATCACCTTAGAATAGTCGCGGATAGCCGCTTTCAGGTCGCCCGTCTTATCAAGCAACACGGCACGATTGAACAACGCCAGCATGTTGTCCGGCTCCAGTTTCAGCACAAAATCGAAGTCGGTAATAGCCCGGTTATCGTCGCCCACCTGTGCACGTAGCAGTCCGCGGTTATAATGTCCCAAGAAATTATTAGGCTCCAAATCCAGCGCCATGTCATAGTCGGCCATGGCTCCACGCAGATTATTCTGATGAATGCGAGCCAAGGCACGATTGATATAACAGCCAGCATGGCGCGGCATCAGATGAATGGCACGATCCAGTTGGACCACAGCCGAATCCCACTCCTCACGGGAGAGATAGATGATGCTGCGTGCCGCCCACGCCTGTCCGTCGTAGGGGTCGATCTCGATACTCTTATTGAGTGCCGAGAGGGCCTGCACGGTATCCTTCATCTGCATATAGACATCGGCACGCATCACGTAGGCACGGGCATACTGGCTCCAGCGACTCTGTATGGTATCCAGTTCCAACAGCGCCTTCTCGTACTGTTTATCCTGCATGCGACAAAGCACGCGGTTGTGCCACAGGCCACGATTGTCGGGGGCATATTTCAGGGCACGCGTATAGTCGTCGATAGCCTCGGAGAACTTCTCCTGTTGGATACGCGTCAGTCCGCGCAATTCGTAAAGGTTGGTGACATAAGGATTACGTTTGATCGCCTCCGAACAATCGTTCTCGGCACCAGCATAATCGTCGAGGTAATACTTGGCTATTCCCCTGTAGAACCAAGGTTCATAGAGATACGGTTTGGCTATGACAGCCTGATTGAAGTACTGGATAGACAACACGTAGTCCTCGTAATAGAGCGCGGAACGCCCTATGGCGATGAGTCGGTCGGTATTGAACTGGGCACATAAAGGTAAAAAAGTAAAAAGGTAAAAAAGTAAAAGACTTATGAGCCTCTTACTTTTCAGATTCCTGAAACGATTCCTGTTGCCCATCTTTTTTACCTTTTTACTTTTTTACCTTTTTACTTTTTTTACCCTTTTACCTTTTTTACCCTTTTACCTTCTTACGGGCTTCGTCTTATAGCCACAACGATAGCGGCCCTGGGTAAGTGCTTTCAACTTACTCTTGATGAGCTGCTTACGAAGGGCAGAGATACGGTCGATGAACATCTTACCGTCCAAGTGGTCGAACTCGTGCTGCATCACACGGGCCAGATAGCCCTCAATCCACTCGTCGTGAGCCTGGAAATTCTCGTCCATCCATTGTACACGGATACGTGTGGGACGAACCACCTTCTCATGGATAGCGGGCAACGACAGACAGCCTTCCTCAGAAGCGTCGGTATTAGTCTCGTCGTACTCCACGATATGGGCATTGATATATACCTGACGGAAATCCTTGTATTCAGGCAAGTCTTCCGACAATGGGTCTAAGTCAATCACTACCAAACGGATATCGCGTCCTATCTGAGGTGCTGCCAGACCGATACCTTCAGAATCAGCCAGCGTCTCCCACATATTAGCGATGAGGGTCTTCAATTCTGGATAGTCGGGCGTGATGTCTTCTGCCACCTTACGCAACACGGGCTGTCCATAAATATAAATAGGTAAAATCATAATCTTGGAAATAGTTAGAATTTGCGAGAACGCATATAGTCCTCAAGGATAATCGTAGCACTAATCTCGTCAACCAAGCCCTTGTTCTGACGCGCCTTCTTACGCAGTCCGCCGTCAAGCATAGCCTGATGGGCCAGTACCGACGTGAAGCGCTCGTCATAATACTCGATAGGGATATTAGGCACAGCCTTGCGCCAGCGATTTACAAACTGCTGCACACGCGCCAGATTCTCGCTAGGTTCGCCATTAGGCTGACGTGGCTCGCCAATCACGATACGCTCTACAGGTTCTCGGGCTATATAAGCCTGCAACCACTCGAAGAGCTCAGATGTAGCAACAGTCGCCAATCCGCCAGCAATAATCTGAAGCGGATCGGTGACTGCCAAACCTGTTCTTTTACGACCGTAGTCAATAGAAAGTATTCTTGCCAATCGTATTGATGCTTAGCGGGTGTAGAACAGCAACCATGCGTCGGGATAGGTAGCACGCAGCTGATCACGGCTCTGAACGGCCTCTGCCTTTGTAGAGAAAGTAGAAGCGACGACACGATACATGTTACGGTCTTCGTTCTTGACAATCTGAGCTGCATAACCGGCATTCTTCAGACGCTGCTGCAGACCCTCTGCATTAGCAATCACAGAGAAAGAACCAACGACAACGCTGAAGTCCTTCAGGCCAGTACCATTGACAACAGACACGCGCTCCTGACGAACGGTGACATTATCCAGGTTGTCAACTACCTTTGTCTCGGTAACGGGCTTTGTGACAACAGGCGTCACTACGGGAGTCTCCTGTACTACTGGTGTCTCCTGCTGTGTGGTCTGAGCCTGAGCCTGAGCTTTCTCGTAAGCTTTCTTGTAGGCACTTTCACTAGATTTACAACCGGTAAATGACATAGCCAGGCAAAGGCCTGCACACAAAACGATGTACTTCTTCATAATTCTTTTATTATTTCTTGAATAATTCATTTTTACCGTGCGAAGTTACAAAATATCGTCGATATAAGGACCAAAAAGGTGCATAAACTTTGTTAAATGGGCAAAATATCGGCATTTTAACAAAAAAATATGCCTAAAACACTTGTCTTATCTATATTTTTGTGTAAATTTGCTCGCAGAAAAATTATTTACTCAAAAAACACTTATAAATTATGAAAGGTTTAGGTTATCTGGGAGCTTTCCTTGGTGGAGCATTAGCTGGTGCCGCCATCGGTATCCTCGTGGCTCCCGACAAAGGCAGCAACACACGCGAGAAGATTTCAAACACCGTTGACGAGTTTCTGAAAAAGCACAACATCAAATTGAACCGCAAGGATGTGGGCGATTTGATTGACGACTTGGATGAAGTTGCAGATTAATGTTGTCGAGCGATAAGAATGTAGAGACCATCACCCAACTCATAGAGATGGTGAAGCACAACTTCGAGCTTCGCAAGGAATATGCGAAACTGGATGTTGTAGAGAAGATTGTGCGCCTTCTGAGTGCCATAGCCTTGGCTGTGACGCTGGCCATCATCTTGGCTATCTCGCTATTCTTTCTCTCTGCAGCCTTTGCCGTGTGGTTGTCACAATTCATAGGGCTCACTATGTCGCTTCTGGCTGTAGCCGGTCTCTATCTGCTCCTGTTGCTGACGGTCTATGGCTCACGCAAGTCGTGGATTGAGCGTCCGTTAGTGAAATACCTGTCCAAGATGTTGCTTAACTAACTCTTTTTACTGACTATGGCAAAAAAGAAACGTGTAAGACCTTATCACTCATTAGAGGAAATCCAGATGCGCAAAGAGCAGTTGGACGAGGTCATCGAGTTGGAAAACGAGGAGATTAAGCGCTTGTGGGGCGAACTGACGGAGAAGGAAGGAGAGATGTCGCGTAGCGAACAGATTCTGAAATTCGTGAAATACGGCATTATGGCTTACGACGGCATGATGACCCTGCATAAGCTGAAGCGCAACTACGGCAGTATCCTGAATATTTTCCGACGCTAAAGCATAAAAAACAATGAGTCTCAGCAACCGCTGGGACTCATTGTATTTCTAACACCTGTCCGTCGAAAGCTAGTTCAATGCCTTCAGGCAGTATCTTGTTGACCTCCTCGTGCAGACCCACGTCATGACACATGTGAGTCAGTAGCGTGCGTTTGGCCCCTACCCTTCTGGCAAAGGCTATGGCATCATCTACCAGTTGATGTGAGTGGTGAGGCTTGTCGAAACGCAGAGCGTTGACACATAGCGTCTCTACACCTTCAAGCAACGGCATCTGATCGTCCTCTATATACTTCATATCCGTGATATACGCAAAGGTGCCGAAGCGGAAGCCAAGGATAGGCAACTTGCCATGCATCACGCGGATAGGCATCACGCTTATATCACCAATAGTAAAGGGATTGCCTGCGCAGATCTCGTGCAGTCCTATCTGGGGCACACCCGGATAACGATGCTCTGCAAAACAGTAAGGCAACATTTCCAGCATTCCCTTACGGGCAATGGCGTCGGCATAGACATTCATCTCGCCAAACTGGCAGTAAGGACGGATATCATCCATACCGCCCATGTGATCATAATGGGAATGGGTGACCAGAATAGCGTCGATACGACGGAAAGGCTGAGGAAGAATCTGCTGACGGAAATCGGGACCTGCATCAACGAGGATACGTGTGCTGTCAGTCTCTACCAATATAGAACAGCGCAGACGCTTATCCTTGGGGTCTGTGCTCTGACATACCTTACACTGGCAACCTATCACGGGTACGCCACACGATGTGCCTGTGCCGAGGAATGTGATTCTCATATGATATTCACCTCCGGATTAATCTGAATGCCGAAACGCTCGAGCACATCTTTTTGGATCTGTTGACAGAGGCGCACTATATCGCCCCCCGTAGCACCACCACGATTCACCAATACCAGAGCCTGACGGTCGTGTACGCCGGCAGGACCCAACGAGCGTCCCTTCCAGCCAGCCTGTTCTATGAGCCATCCGGCAGGAATCTTCTCATGCTGCTCGTCAATATGGTAATGGGGCATATCAGGATACTGCGCCAACAGGTGTTCATACTGCTCACGACCCACCACGGGATTCATGAAGAAACTGCCTGCATTACCCAGTTCCTTGGGGTCGGGCAACTTGTAGTTACGGATATCGATAATCACGTCGCGCAACTGCTGCAACGTGGGATTCTCTATCTGTCTGCACTCTAATTCCGCGCGTATATTACCGTATTCTATATTCAACGTGCCCGTCTGTTTTGACAGACGATAGGTGACGTGGGTTATCAGGAAGCGATTTTTCCACTCCGTCTTAAAACGACTCTGACGATAGCCATACTGACAATCCTCATTCTTAAACTCGCAAAGACGTCCGGTAGAGAGTTCTACGGCCTCTACTTTATATATAACATGACTGGCCTCACTACCATAGGCGCCAATATTCTGAACGGCCGAGGCGCCCACCTCACCAGGTATCAGAGACAGGTTCTCGGCACCCTGCCAACCATTCTCTACACACAGGGCCACGACATCGTCCCAAACCTCACCACTACCAACGCGCAGCAAAAGGTGATTGGCATCATCAGCCTCAAGCACCTCATGTCCCTTGATGGCAGAATGTACGGCGATACCACAGAAATCTGTCGTCAACAACAGATTACTACCACCACCGATAATCAGCAATGGTGCCTTTTCCTCGCGCAGCAAAGCAGCCACCTGCTGAGCCTCCTCTACGGATGAGAATTCCAGGAACCTGCTGCACTTGGCATCAATACCAAAGGTGTTATGACCTAACAGAGAATAATTACGCAGATCTTTCATTATTCAGATAGTTTTGTGAGTCTCCATTGGTTGTGCTCGCGATGGAACGTCATCTCAACCTCCAAGCCATTAGCTATACCCCTCAACACAAATATCTTGGTGTTGGAATGACTGTGGGGATGTCCGTACACTATATTATAAATCGTGCCGTGAGGCAGTTCCGGAGCAAAGGCCTCCCAGAAATCAGGTGTAATCACACCCTCCATCTGATCGAAATCATTATCGGGGTCAGGACCGCTGAAGGCTATCTCCTGTGCCAGACTCTGCTGACGGAATACGGAATCCGTAGCAAAACGGCGATAGAACGAGAGAAAAGAGGCGTTCGGGTTATGAGACATCGTCTGTTTATTCATCCTGTCAAGCATCCAGCGTCCGTTTTTACGGTCAAACTGATACTGGCACACAAACCCCTGATCCATGAAGATCTTCTCTACGATAGCATGATTCACAGACGTATCCTTCACAGCCTCCATCTGTGCCTCGCTGTCAAATATCAGCGTGTATTCACCGTGGTGCATGAAGAAATGCTCCATCTGCCAATCGTTCTTTTCCAACGTATCAGCCTTAGCCTCTGAACTCACGATGATAGGAAATTTCACACGCTCCATCTGCAGACGCTTGTTTGACGCGAAGTTAAACAGGAAATCATCAAACAATTCCTCTGCCGACACAGGCATGGGTTCTTCAGAAATCAATTCA
>Ga0310691_10007329_pt1 | contig 11528 bp, 11 predicted proteins | sample 176DNAGHGlowgp2_FD_203887 | JGI IMG/M metagenome (GOLD analysis project Ga0310691, IMG submission 203887) | Sheep rumen microbial communities from Palmerston North, Manawatu-Wanganui, New Zealand - 1766 DNA GHGlow gp2 (v2) (version 2) | ecosystem: Host-associated > Mammals > Digestive system >... | reverse complement strand
TCAATGGTCGTGTAGGATAAACAGAACCAATACATCCTCTTAATTTATCCTCAATTTCAAGTGTTATAAATGATGCGCCAAACTCTAACAAAACCGGCGGAACATGCTTGGGTATAAAATCTTCTCCATTAATTGAATACACTATACTCTGTCTTACAATATCAATAATATAATCTCTGTAATATCTTTCTATATAAGCATTTTTACTGTCAGGATATAAAAACCAAGAACCGTAACCGACAACCCTTTCTTTATCATTACTAATATCACCGGAATTGTACATCTCTATTCTGATTAATGAAGAATCATTATTATTGGCAAAATCTAACAATCCTTTTATCGCAATAAGACCACAAGCCTGTTCTGATTCAAAACAATCAATTTTGCCTGTTTCAATAATCGTTGCAGTATAAGTATCAATCTGACGACACTGCTCATGAGTATAAAAATGGCTTAAATCCGATGTTATTACAAAAGATGATGTTTCCCAATACTCTGAGATAATGTCCGAAATCAATCTGTAATCACATTTTCCAACTAAAATCGGAACTATTCTTAATTTTCTGCCAAGTTGAGTCAATGTTTTGACAAAATCAGCCGCGCTTTGTCTTTGCGGGAAAAACACATCCTGTAAAAACGGAAGTTGTATTTCAACTGAATGTTCATTTTCAAACGGAGCATTTGAAACAATACAAGGATATTTTTCTGCAAGCTCTTTTATCAAACGATTATTAACCTCTACACTGCCAAGCGGAGTATCAAAATATGTGTACTCAGGGAGAGCAATATTAGTAAAATCTTCATGATGAGAAGGTGCAATAATAAAAATATTTTCTGATGGTTCAAGTCTTTGAAATGCCGACATTGAGGCATGTCCGGAGTAACTGTATCCGGCATGCGGTACAATTATAGCTTTAGATTTATATTTAATCTGCTGTTTTCCCTTAAAGGAATTGAGCATACTCCTTAATTCATCCGGTTCTGACGGATAGAATATTCCTGCGAAAGTCGGTTCTCTATTCATAGTGTAATTATATGCTAATCCATTTTTAATAGCAAAAATTTTTTAATAATGTACCAAAATAAATCCTATTTCCGTACGATATTTTAAATCAATTTATACAATATAATAAAATTTGAAGAGAGGTCTTTGATGGTTGTAAGAGTTTTAATGCTACTATTAGCACTAATTGTTCTGGTTAATTTGTGCATTATAACCGCTTGCTATATAACGGGTAGGAATTTATATCAGGAATATGGAAAACAAATGTTATACATATTCGGCGGATTTGTTTTTGCCGTATCTGCGTTATATATTGCACTTGCACTTATTGGTTTGGAATAGCTTAATTATTAATAAAAAGTAATCACAAAAAAGAAAGGACAAAAATGGACAAGAGATTTTTAGGAATGCCCGTAATTATTCTCGGATTGCTTGTTGTATTTCTCGTTATGTGCAATCCGTTTGTAATGGTTGGTCCGGGCGAAAGAGGGATTAAAATTACTTTGGGAAAAGTATCACCGACACCGTATGTAGAAGGACTTCACACGATTTTTCCATTTATACAAAAATTCAGAACTATGGACGTCAAGACTCAAAGAAATCAGTTTACCACCTCTGTTTATACAAAAGATATTCAACAAGCAAGAATTACATATGTTATTAATTACCACGTAATGCCCGATATGGTTAACAAATTATTCCAAGAAGTCGGCATGGACTACGAAAACAAAATTCTTACTCCGGTAGTTGAAGGTACGATTAAGGATATTATCGGTAAATGGAACGCACAAGACTTAATTGCTAACAGAGAAAAAGCAACAGGTGAAATATTACAAAAACTTCAAAATCAATTAAGAGATAATTATATTAACGTAACTGATTTCCAAATGACAGGAATTAATTATTCCGATGTATTTGAAAGAGCAATTGAAAGCAAAGTTACAGCAGAACAAGAAGCTTTGAAAGCAAAAAACAAAACCGTTCAGGTTCAGGAAGAAGCAAGACAAAAAGTTATTGCAGCAGAAGCAGAAGCTCGTTCAATGGCAATAAGAGCTCAAGCATTAGCTCAAAATAAATCTTTGGTTCAATATGAAGCAGTTCAAAAATGGGACGGTAAAATGCCTCAATACATGTTAGGTAATTCTGTTCCGTTTATCAATGTAAATGCGGCAAAATAGACTTTAAATTTATAAGAATTACGTTAATAAGTTAATAAGAGTTAAACTCTTATTAACTTATTCGTTTATTGAGTTACTTGATATATATTAAAGTGTTGTATTTATTTCAAAAATAATATATAATCTTGTATATAATTTATTATAGGAGAAGAGAGATGTTACCGATTATAACAGAAGAAATTTCATCAGAAATATTTACCGAAGCTTTCCAAGATGTTCATGCTTGGAGAAAAAATATGGTTCAATACTTAAAAGAAGAAAATCCGGAAATTAATTCCGCTATTCTTGAAGTAGCAAAACATGATGAAAACATTGATTTAAAAGCGGTAGCACTAGGAGCTTATCTTTCGTACAGACTTCTTGAAGTCGCAACTGAGAATGAAGGTATTACTGTAGAGGGGTAAATTTTAAATAACATTATATACCCCTAAACTCTGCAAGAGCGAAGAAATTCTTTTGTTTTTTCTCTAACCTCATTGTCAATCTCAAATATTTCATCTATTGACAATGTCGTTAGTGTTTGGTGATTTGATAACATATATTCAACAGAATCGATAATATCAAACAATTTTATTTTTCCCGCCAAAAATTCAAATACGGCCTCTTCGTTTGAAGCATTTAAACAAACTGTTGCAGAACCGCCTTTATTACCTGCCTCATATGCAAGACTGAGAGCTTTAAACTTTCTCCAATCAGGTTCTTCAAAATCAAGTCTTGCAATTTCGGAAAAACTGAAGCTTTTTGATTTTATTCCTTCATATCTTTCCGGATAAGTAATTGCATATTGTATAGGAATGTGCATACTCGGAAGTCCGAGTTGCGCAATAACACTTCCGTCAACGTACTCAATTGCAGAGTGGACAATACTTTGCGGATGCACTACTACATTAATTCTGTCATAAGGCATATTAAAAAGATGATGAGCCTCAATAACCTCCAAACCTTTATTCATTAGGGTTGCACTATCAACTGTTATTTTTTTACCCATATTCCAACGGGGATGATTTAGCGCTTGTTCTACAGTTGCATCCTTCATGTCTTCAACCGATTTTTTAAGAAATGGTCCGCCTGATGCAGTTATTATCAGACTTTCCACTTGAGAAATATCCTTTATACATTGATGAATAGCACAATGCTCACTATCTACGGGAATAATATTTACACCTTTTTCTTTAGCTAAAGGCATTACTATATCACCTGCCATGACAAGAGTTTCTTTATTTGCTAAAGCTATATCTATACCGTTATTAATTGCGGTTATAGTCGGTCTTAACCCGATTTTTCCTGATACGGCAACAAGAATTATGTCATTTTCCCTGTTTGAGCATATCTCCTCCAATGAAAGAGGCTCTGCACCTTCTATCAAAGTAATATCATTTGCATAAGCATATTTTGGTTTAAACTTTTTAATTTGTTCATTGAGTAAATCGACATTGCTTCCGCCTGTAAGAGCAATTATTTCGAACTTATCCTGAAGTTTTTCAATTACCTCCAAAGCTTGTCTGCCGATTGAACCTGTTGAACCTAATATGCTTATTTTTCTTTTCATGTTTCTCTCCGTAGTTTATCCTTATTATATTACAGAAAAACAAACACATAAGAATTTTATTATCTTTTATCAGATAAATTTCTGAATTCTTTATTCTCATCTTTATCGGGAACAATAAAATACAATGGCAAAAAGATAATTATTCTTATTAATTGATAAAAATTTTTCAATAAATTAATCATAATAACCTAAAATATAAGTAATAGCTTATTTTATATAATTTATAACATTGTTATATTTATAAGTCAATATTTATATACTTATAAGTATGAACAAACAAGAATTACTTAAAAAATTTGGTAAAAACGTTAAAATTGAACGTATAAAAAAAGATTTGACCCAAGAGCAATTGGCAGAAATAATGAATGTTTCACAAAATTACATTGCAAATATTGAATGTGGTAAGGCTAACATGTCTTTGGGAAAAATATTGGAATTATCTGATTACATTGGCATAAATATTAATAATTTATTGGATTTTTAATTATTAATATTAAAAAGTTAAAAATAAAAAACGAGAGCAGATTTATTCTGCTCTCGCTATTATGATTTATTATCCTTAGCCTTCTTTTTTGCTTGGAATTCTCATTCCGTAGAAAGAACGAATTACAAAGAATAATGCAATTACCAAGAATACTAATCCGCATATTTTAGCATTTTCTTTAAATGCAGGAGCGATTGCAATTTCCATTGCTAAAAGTCCAAACAGGGTTGTAAACTTAATAATCGGGTTCATTGCTACTGATGAAGTATCTTTGAACGGGTCACCAACAGTATCACCAACAACAGTTGCTTCATGGAGCGGTGTACCTTTTTCTGCCATATCAACTTCAACTATTTTCTTTGCATTATCCCAGCATCCGCCGGCATTAGCCATATATACAGCTTGGAACAAACCAAATACTGCGATTGCTATTAAGTAACTTACAAAGAATGACACAGGTGCATTTTCTTCACCCATTGGAGCTGACAAGCAAGCCAAAGATAATGCGAAGAAGAATAATGAAATAAAGATATTATACATACCCTTCTGTGCATACTGAGTACAAATCTTAACAACTTCTTTTGAATTAGCTAAATTTGCACTCTTTTCATCAGCTTCACCTAACTTGATATTGTCTTTAATATATTCAACAGCTCTGTATGCACCTGTTGTTACAGCTTGCATAGAAGCGCCGCTGAACCAATAAATTACCGCACCGCCGGCTATTAAACCAAGAAGTGTATACGGATTCAACAAGTTAAGTATCATTTCAGGCTGAATACCCAATGTTTCTTTTATAACCAAGATTAATGAGAAAATCATTGTCGTTGCACCAACAACTGCAGTACCAATTAATACAGGTTTTGAAGTTGCTTTGAAGGTATTGCCGGCACCGTCATTTTCTTCCAAATACGTTTTAGCATTTTCAAAATCAGGTTTAAAACCGTAATATTTTTCAATACCCGATGCAACATCAGGAATTTCTTCAATCAATGACAACTCATATACCGATTGAGCATTATCCGTTACAGGTCCGTATGAATCTACGGCAATAGTTACAGGTCCCATTCCTAAGAAACCGAAAGCAACTAAACCGAATGCAAATACAGACGGATAAATCATTACATCTGCAGGAATATTCAAACTTGCAAAGTAAGCTAATCCCATCAATAATACTACAATTGAACCAATCCAAAAGCCTGAGAAGTTTCCTGATACAATACCGGAAAGAATTGTAAGTGATGCTCCGCCTTCTTTTGAAGCAACAACAACTTCGTGAGTATGTTTAGCTTTCGGACTCGTAAATACTTTCGTCGCTTCAGGAATAAGTGCTGCTCCTAAAGTACCGCAAGAAATAATTATTGAAAGAACTAGCCATAAATTAGCAGGCAAGTCTTTTAATAAATAATTACTTACTCCAAATGTCATGCCGATAGAAAGAATTGACGTAATCCAAACTAAAGATGTCAGAGGAGCTTCAAAATCAAATTTCTCAGCTTTTGCTAAAACTAATTTTGTATAAATTCCGTTTATCCAATATGCAACAACAGAAGTTACAATCATTAAAAATCTCATTGTGAAAATCCAAGCAAGCAATTGAACTTGGTAATCGTGGAATACGCCCAGCAGAATAAAACTTACAAGGGCAACACCGGTTACACCGTAAGTTTCAAAACCGTCAGCCGTAGGTCCGATTGAGTCACCGGCATTGTCACCTGTACAGTCTGCAATAACACCGGGGTTACGAGGATCGTCCTCTTTAATACCAAATTGAATTTTCATCAAATCAGAACCTATATCTGCAATTTTTGTAAAAATACCGCCTGCAACACGAAGCGCCGAAGCGCCCAAAGATTCACCGATTGCGAACCCGATAAAACAAGCACCTGCAAGTTCGCCCGGAACAAACAGTAAAATAATAAGCATCATAATTAACTCGATTGATACAAGTAAAACACCGATACTCATACCTGCTTTTAACGGAATATTCAGAATATCAAGCGGTTTGCCTTTTAAAGCGGTAAATGCAGTTCTTGAGTTTGCAAGTGTATTCATTCTGATACCGAACCATGCGACCATATAAGAACCTAAAATACCCAAAACAGACCAACCCAAGATAATAAGTACGGATTTTAACTCCATTCCTTGTAAATGCCAGAAATAATAAGCAATACAAATACCTATTAAAGTTTCCAAAACAAGTAAAAATTTACCTTGTTGAATAAGATAAGTTTTACACGTTTCAAAAATAGTGTTACCTACAGAAGCCATAGCTTCATGGACTTCAACTTTTTTTACCTCATTGTACTTCCACCAACCCCATATTAAGCCGAAAACAGAAACTGCAATACCTGCCAACAGGTATAGATAACTTTGTTCCGAAGCTTCCCTAATATTAGGAACTACAAGAGATGCTTCTCCTGCAAATACAGGAGCAGAAATAATCATTGCCATTAATGACAAAAACATTTTTTTTAGCATATTTATCTCTCCTTCTTCTCTTAAACGTATTAAAACACTAATAGGTTTATTATATATAATTATATAATTATGTGCAATATTTTTTTGTTTACATTAACAAAAGCTGATAGTTAATTAACAAAAAGTCTTATTGACATATTAACTTATTCACTAAAATTATATTTTTTGATATAATTATTTGCATATTTAAGAGGGAGAATTATGAACAAAAATCAATCGGTAGGAATGTACGTAATACTTGGTATTATGGTATTAGCATTTATATCAATGCTTTTTGCAGGTCCTACTTCAAGTACGGAAGAATTATCATATACTGCTTTTATGCAAAAAGTAGAAAATAAGGAAATTAAAAGTGTTAATTTGGGTAAAGACACATTAATCGCAGTTCCGATTAAACAACCCGAGCAAAAGGAAACAACTACAAATCCGATATATGGAGAAGTAAAAACACCTACTTTGCAATACAAAGTAGTTATTCCCGAAAACTCTGATGTTTTACCGAAACTTGAAGCAAATGATGTTGAAGTAAATGCGACAAAAACATCTGAGTCAGGTTCCATATTAGGTTTAGGGTCGTCAGTCATTACCATACTTTTGATAATCGGCTTTATGTTATTAATAATAAAATCAATCCAAGCAGGCGGAGCTCAAGCAATGTCCTTTGGGAAAAGCAGAGCAAAAATGCTTATGGATAACAAAGTTAAAACAACATTTAACGATGTTGCAGGTATAGATGAAGAAAGAAAAGAGCTTGAAGAAATTGTTGATTTTCTAAAACACAGCGACAAATATGTAAAACTCGGAGCAAAAATTCCAAAAGGAGTACTCCTTGTAGGCGCCCCCGGTACAGGTAAAACACTTATGGCAAAAGCTGTTGCAGGAGAAGCAAAAGTACCGTTCTTTTCAATTAGCGGTTCTGATTTTGTTGAGATGTTTGTCGGTGTCGGTGCATCTCGTGTTCGTGATTTATTTGAACAGGCTAAAAAACATCAGCCATGTATAGTCTTTATTGATGAAATTGATGCAGTCGGCCGTCAAAGAGGTGCAGGACTTGGCGGTGGTCATGACGAAAGAGAGCAAACTCTAAACCAACTTCTTGTAGAAATGGACGGATTTGATGAAAATACAAATATAATTATTTTGGCTGCAACAAACAGACCTGACATTTTGGACAACGCTCTTTTAAGACCGGGAAGATTTGACAGACAAATTGTTATTAACAAACCTGACGTTCTTGGCAGAGAACAGATTTTAAATGTACACGCAAAGAATAAACCGCTTGCAAAAGAAGTTGATTTAAAAACTCTTGCAAAACGTACCCCCGGATTTACCGGTGCAGATTTATCCAATCTGTTAAACGAAGCAGCACTCCTTGCTGCCCGCCATGATAAATCAGAAATTGAGATGCCTGATTTAGAAGAAGCTATTGATAAAGTTATGGCAGGACCGGAAAAGAAAAGCAGAATCATATCAGAAGAAGAAAAAGAAAATACCGCATACCACGAAGTCGGTCACGCACTTCTTGCAAAACTTCTTAAAGATTGTGATCCGCTTCATAAAGTTTCAATCATTCCGAGAGGTATGGCACTTGGTATAACTTTAACTCTGCCCGAAAAAGATCATCTTACAATGAGAAAAAATCAACTGTTAGACAAAATTACCATGATACTTGGCGGACGTGTTGCGGAGGAAATAATTTACGGCAAAGATAATATTACAACAGGCGCATCAAACGATTTAGAAAAGGTTTCAGCACTTGCAAAAAGCATGGTCACGACTTACGGAATGAGCGAAAAAATGGGTAATATGGCTTATGGTAAAGAGCAAGAGCATGTATTTATGGGCAGAAATTTTGGTAACACAAGAGATTTCTCGGAAGAAATTGCTGCAGATATTGATAAAGAAGTTAAACGCATTATTGATACTCAATATGAATTAGCAAAACAATTACTTAATGAAAACCGAGATATGCTTGAATATATCGCTAAAGAGCTTCTTGAAAAAGAAACATTAGATCAAAGCGAATTTGAAGAATTAATGAATGAAGTACGCAATAAAAGAGAATTTAATTAAATAGTGGAAGGAGAGCAGAATAATGGATAGAGATTATATTGTATTTGAAGAATACAAAATGTATACAGAACAAAAAGAAAATTTTATCGAAAGAAACTTTAAGACAAACAGATTCTATATGATAGCAATTGTTGTTCTTATTTTTGCAATGATTTATACAAACAACGTGATGTTTTTGGATAAACTTTCAGCAACTCTTGTTTTTTCATTTTTTGGAATTGCGATAAGCTCGCTATGGTGGATGAACGTTGATTCATACAATACTCTTATAAAAATCAAATATGCTGATGTCATAGAAAAAATAGAAGAAAAACTTCCTGTTCATCCGTTTACGGAAGAATCAAAAGCAATAGAAGAATTTAAAAATAAAAAAATCTTCTTATTCTCAGATATACAGAAGTTTATTTCTGTAATCTCCGCATTATTCTTCTTTGCAATCATTGTAAGCGAAGTATCTCCGCTTTGTATCGCTATTTTTGACAAAATAATGAGTCTTAAAGGCGGAATTTAGGGACAAATATAAATACACAAGGGTTATTAATTCTCTCTTTTTAGAGAAGTTACGTGTATTAATCCGCAAGGGGAAAGTATGAAACAAAAAGAATACAGTTTAATGATTAATTGGAATTGGGTTGGGATATCTGTTGTGATATTTTCCGTGTTAACAATTTTGGTTCTTTATCTTCCAAACATGAGAAGTGTCGACAGTACGGTTTTGCGTTCAATAAGACTTGCGCTTTCTCCGTTCCCAAGCTATATACCAATATTTATAAGTGAATTCGGCAGAGCAAACCATATGCTTTGGCCTCAAATAGCTGCAGGATGTACGCTTGTGTCACACAGATACTACTTAAAAGCATTTATGCTTATTCTTTTTACAAATATATCATTTTTCTTAAAAGATATAATTAAGGATTTTATTTGCAGACCGAGACCTGATGGTTGTGGTCTGCATAGTTTCAGCTTTCCATCGGGGCATGCTTGTACTTCAATGTGTTTTTACGGAATAGTATTATACTTGGTTCATATATACGTACAAAGTAATTTTTGGCGCAATTTACTGATTGCATTATTAGGTTTGTGGATATTTTTGTGCGGATTATCAAGATTATGGCTCGGAGTACACTTCCCATCAGATGTGCTTGCAGGCTGGGCTTTAGGATTTATTCTTGTAAATCTTTATATAATTCTTGATAAATCTCTGTGCAGATAATAATAATTTATGCAATAATTAATCTATGGTTAGAGAATTTGATTTTTATGTTGTTCCGACTCCGATTGGGAACATTCAGGATATTACATTAAGAGCTATTGATGTTCTTAAAAGTGTTGATTTGATCGCTTGTGAAGACACAAGGACAACTCAAAAGCTTCTCAACCATTACGATATAAGAACAAAATGTATATCTTATCATAAGTATAATGAGCGAGAAAGGGTAGAATTCTTTTTATCCGAATTAAAATCAGGCAAAAAGATTGCGCTTGTATCTGATGCAGGAACTCCGCTTATTTGTGACCCCGGAGCTATAATTCTTGATGAGCTGCTCAGTAACGGATTTTCAGTAACTTCACTACCGGGAGCTTGTGCCATAACAACATTTTTATCACAAATTCCAAAAGGTAGTGAAGAATTTACTTTTATAGGGTTTATACCGAAATCAGAAACACAAATAAAAGAGCTTATTCAAAAATATGTATCACAAAATATGGTATTCTATGATTCGCCCGAAAGAATATTAAAAACTCTTGGGATTATTAAATCCGTAAGAGGAAATATAAAAATCGCTCTCGGCAGAGAACTCTCAAAACTCTTTGAAGAAGTTAAAATCGGACTGATTACAGAAATTTTAGAGCATTTTAAAGACGGAATAAAGGGCGAAATTGTCTGCATGATATATGCAGATGAAAAAGCTGAAGATAAAGAAATTGAATATAAGATAAAAGAATTAAAGTCAAAAGGTTTTAAAGATAAAGAAATCTCTGTAATCCTTTCGACACTTTTTAACCTAAACAAAAATGAAATTTACAAAAGGAGTTTAGAGTTATAAATTGAACTCTTGCCATTTTTAAATCGGTTTTTGGAACATCCCTTTTGCAACATTCGTTTATGTATAACATTCACAAAAAAATTAGGCTACTATTTTTTACAAAGATTTACATAATATTATGATAAAATAATAGCATTATCAGGAGGAAATTAAGATGGCAAAAATTATAACAATCGGTAGCGCAACAATGGATGTTTTTGTAGAGTGTGATGAGGCAAATATAGTTTCAGTTTGTACAAAAGATCACAACAGAGATTTTATGAGTTATCCTTACGGAGCAAAAATCGATATTTCTGAATTTTCATCACGAGTCGGCGGAGGCGGTATTAACACGGCTTGCAATTTTGCAAACTTAGGATTTGATACTTCTGCAATCTTTAAAATCGGTGAAGATATATATTCGGACGGAATTCTACACTTCTTAAAAAAACGGAAACTCAATCTTAAACATATTATTCAGAAAAAAGATACCTCTACAGGTTTTTCAATAATATTGGTAAGTTTTCAAGGCGACAGAACCGTTCTTGCTCACAGAGGCGCAAATGCCCAAATCAGAAAAGAGGAAATTGATTTTGATGCAATTAAGGATGCTGATTTTATTTATGTTGCACCTCTAAACGGAGAATCAAATGCGGTTATCGAACCGCTTGTTGATTTTGCTCACAAACACGACCTTGCAATTTGCTTTAATGCAGGAACTACGAGTCTTAAA
>Ga0310691_10007327_pt1 | contig 11529 bp, 8 predicted proteins | sample 176DNAGHGlowgp2_FD_203887 | JGI IMG/M metagenome (GOLD analysis project Ga0310691, IMG submission 203887) | Sheep rumen microbial communities from Palmerston North, Manawatu-Wanganui, New Zealand - 1766 DNA GHGlow gp2 (v2) (version 2) | ecosystem: Host-associated > Mammals > Digestive system >... | reverse complement strand
TAAGGGTATAAACGAACGATATTTCTTAATGCGCTATCGCATTGTGCCGATAAAAATCTCGGATAATCATCTACATTAAATACCGCTTTAGCAGTATCCGTAACCTCCCAAGTTACCATAATACCTACTTCGATAGGGTTTCCAAGTGCATCGTTGATTTTCTGTTTACCATTATCAAGAGTTCTTGCCTTTAATGATATTTTACCAAACGGTCCAAATAAGCTCCCCGCAAAAGGATTGACCCAATAAAATCCCGGATTGCGAAGTGTTCCGTAGTATTTACCGAAAAGTGTAAATACGATTGCTTCTTGGGGGGCAAGAATTTTAAATCCGCCAAAAATGAATAAATCAAATAAAAATAAAATAACACCAAAAATAGTTAATGCTGCTCCTGCAGGAATGAATAAACCTGAGAAAAATAACAATATTGCAACTAAAGCTGTTATAAGAACCAAACCTGCCATTACCCAACCGTCACTTTTAGGTACTTGTTTTTCTGTTTCTTTATTTTGTATTTTCATTGTTACACTCTCTTTCTTTGTTTTTGTTAGTTCAACTTTTGTATTTTCTTCTTCTTGAATATTTTTTTCGGGTTCTTGCTTTTCAATAGGAACTTCTTCTGCTTCTTTGCAAAACGTTTTTATAAATAAAGCATTACTCATAATATCAATTTGTTTATTTGAAAACTTTGCAAAATATTTTGAGAATTCCCCGTTATCAAAAAACAACAACTGACATTTATCACATCTGTCAAGCAAAACTCCTTCATAAAATATTTTGACCATATTTTGATTACAGTGATGACAAACTCTTTCATCCTCTTTTGCATTAACAGGTTTTAAATTAAACAGGTCAACAACCGCACAATTTGCATCTATCATTTTTGCAAGCTTTTCAAAATTATCTTTTGAAATAATGACAGAACCGCAACCTTTACATATCTCAAAAATAATCCCATTATATTTATAAGTACGAATTTCTTGCCCGCACTTTACACAATTTGGCATTAAACCTCCACAAAAATAACAAACACTATTTTAATTTATATCGCAACGGCAAGCAAACAATTTATAATTCTTAATAAATCATTTCCCAAATCTGCGATTTCTGCGTTTGTATTCAATGACACAATCGGCTAATTTTTCTTTATCAAACTCCGGCCAAAAATCAGGAATAACTATAAATTCAGAGTATGCAATCTGCCAAAGAAGATAATTTGATACTCTCATTTCGCCGCCGGTTCTTATTAACAAATCGGGATCGGGTATATTTTTAGTATAAAGATGTTTTGAAATAATTTCTTCGGTTACATCCGTTATACCTTCATTTATTATATTTTTTACGGCATGAACAAGTTCATCTCTTGAACCGTAATTGAATGCGATTTGGAGATTTACTCCCGTATTATTTTTTGTAGTTTCAACGGCATTTTTAAGTATAGCCTGAAGTTTATCGCTTAACTTTGTTGTATCCCCGATAAATCTTATGACAACATTGTTTTCATTCATTTCCTGTAATTCATTTTTAAGTGTTTGTCCGAGTAAGTCCATTAGAAAATTGACTTCCTCCGGCTTTCTGTTCCAATTTTCAGTAGAAAACGCATAAACAGTTAAATATTTAATTCCGAAATCATCACAAGCACGCATAGTTGCCTTTAGCGCATCTACTCCCTTTTTATGTCCGACCATAGAAGGCAGATTTCTTTCCTTTGCCCATCTGCGATTTCCGTCCATAATTACAGCTATATGCTTTAAATCACATTCTTTTACAATCTCTTTTATATCTTCCATTTTATTTTCCTAAATTTTCCAACCACTCAAATACTTCAAAAACCGGTTTTACCAAATCCTCTACATCACATTCTTCATCAAGTTCAAGTGTTATCGTAGGAATTCCTTTTTCAATTCCCGCCCAAGTTCCAAAACTTCCGGGAGTCGGATAACCTATGGATTCTTCAACCGGATAACCTGTTATTTCCGATATCTTTTCCGCATACTTTCTTGCTTCACCGTCATAATTAACAACTTTATACGGTGCATGCAAAGTAAGTATAAGTTCAGGCTGATTTGTTTCCACCAAATTTATAATAAATTTTGTTTCTTCTTCTCCTGCAGGAGATTCTCCGCCGAAAAAATTATCTCTTTCAGACAGAATCCAATTTTTTGTCGGGAAGTTTCTGTTTAAATCAACACCGTTAGAATTTGTGCGTACGTTATGCTCATAACCGTATTTATTCAAACACGGAACAAAAAGAAGCTTCGTTTCAGGATTAATTTCCAAATACTTATCAATCAAATATTTGCCTTGAGGCTCATCGCCGTGAAAACAACCGATTACAATTATTTTTGAGTTTTTATTGCCTTTTATTTGCATATTTTTCGCTTAACTTTATGGCTTAATGACGGCAAGAACATAATCGTCCGTAAAATACTTATTCGCACATGCCTGTAATTCCTCTGATGTGACTTTCTTTATTTGTTCAATAACGGTATCTCTATAGTTAAAAGTTTTGCCCATTATTGAATAATATGCCATTATATTAGCCTGTTGAGAATTTGTTTCCGACAAAAATTGTTGTTTGCCTATAAGATTGTTCTTCGCATTATGAAGTTCTTCTTCACTTACGGGAATATTTTTAATCTTTTCAATTTCTTCTTTAAAACCTTCAATTGAAGTTTGAATATTCCCCGGTTCCGTTCCTATATAAATACTAAAGATAGCAGACTTTAAATGCGCTTCATAAGAAGTTCTGACTGTATATGCAAGACCTTTTTTCTCTCTAAGCTCTAAAAATAGCCTTGAACTCAAACCGCTTGCACCGAGAATAATATTCAAAAGCATCAACGCAGGATATTCCTTATCGGTTATTGTTCCCACATGCCAGCCTTGCAAAATTTGCGCCTGATTTGCATCCTCTTTAATAAGCTCTGCATAAGTTTGTTTTAGGTTTTCCGGTTTTTGAATTTTGGATTCGTTATCCGTTGCCTGCGGTAAAATACCGAAATATTTTTCCAAAAGTCCGTTTTCTTCTATATCACCAACCAAAGCTATTGATTTTCTTCCCGTTGTAAGAATTCTTTTGTAAGCCTTAAGCACATCCTCCTTGGTTGTTTTATCAACTTCTTCAAGAATTTTTGTATAGCTGTGGCCGTAAAAATGCTCTTTGTATATTGTTTTGGTAAACAAATCGGAAACTTTAACCTTTGCGGAATCCAATTCTGCCGTTAACTCTCCTTTGAGCTTACTTACCTCTTTATCATATTCCTCAAATGTGGAATTCAATATAATATCACTCATAAGTGACAATGCTTTTTCAAAATCTTCATTTAAGCAAGTAAACCGTATTCTTAAATAGTCCGATTTCATCTCCGTATAAAGCTCTATTGCATTTTCATCCAATATCGTTGCCAATTCTTCAGATGAATACGTTTTTGTACCCTTCAATAAAAGACGATTCATAACCGAATATTCACCGGCATATTTTTCGGGTTCATCAATAGATATATTAAGAGTTAATGCAACTCTTGGCGTATTGTTGTTTTGCTTTATACAAGCTTTAATTCCGTTGTTTAAAATAAATTCTCTCATAAGGGGATTATAGCACAAACTTAATTTTGTTGTTTATAAATTTTACTTTCTATGTTAAATTAATATAGTGAGATTTTATTAGAGGGAATTTATATGAAAATAGATTGGAAATCAAAACAAACTAAAATTACGGCAGGTATTTTAGCTGTTATTCTTGTGCCAATAATATGGAACCAAGGTAAAACACTTATAACAGGAGCAATTAGCTCTTATATGATGTCACAACCAAAGACAGTTGAGGTTGCGAATCCTATATCAAAAGAAATTAACCCTACTTTTTCAACTACAGGTCGTATAGAAGCACAAAAATCTGTTGATATAATAGCCCGTGTCAGCGGTTGGCTTCAAGAAAGATACTTCCAAGAAGGCGATATAGTAAAAAAAGGACAAAAATTATTCCTTATTGAGCCTGATGAATATGCACTTGCAGCACAAACAGCAAGAGCAAGAGTTAACGAAAATTCTGCCGTTTATAAAAACTCAGAAATAGCTTTAAAACGTGCAGAACAGCTTCTAAAAGAGGACTTGGTAAGTCGTGAATATTATGATGATGCACTTGCAGACAGAAATAAAAACAAAGCATCTTTAGATGGTGCCGTTTCTGATATGAATAAAGCTAATCTTAACTTGAGTTACACAAATATAACCTCTCCTATGGACGGAAGAATCGGCAAAAAACATGTTTCTGAAGGTAATTACGTTACACCTTCTTCAGGAGTTCTTGCAGAAATATATACAACAAATCCTATGAAAGTCATATTCTCTGTAAAGAGCGGTGATTATATAGAACTTAAGAAATATTTTAAAGAGAAAAAACATGAAAATCCGAGTCTTGATGACAATGTATCTATACTTTTAGGTCTTTCTGACGGTACGACTTATGAAAAAGAAGGTAAAATAGAGTTTGTAGATAATAAAGTTGATGAAACGACAGGTTCGGTCACTTTAAGAGCGGTGTTTGAAAATCCGGATGAACTACTTATTCCAGGAGATTACGTAAATGTTACGATAAGGGTTAATAAACCTCAAAAAGTTATGCTTATTCCGCAATCTGCTACAAAAACAGATGTAGGTACAGGATACTACGTTTGGACAGTTAAAGACGGTAAAGCTGTTAAAAAGGATATTGTTGTGAACGAAAACTACGAAAACAACTGGATTATAGAAAGCGGACTTGATTACAATGATGTAGTTGTAATGAAAGGTATTCAAGATATCTACAAATCAGGTCAAAAGGTAAAAACAAAACCTTATACACCGGATAGTGCCGTTAAAAAAGAAGAGATACAATCTAAATTTAGCAACTAAGATTAATGCATATTTTCCGTTATTAACAATTATTGGTTTAATAATTGGCGGTATTATTGCAATAGGTGTAATAATATTTTTGGTTTATATAATTATAACAAAATAATATAGGATACAGTTTGTAGAGTGCAATTATTTGCACCATCAATAAGTAGGTCGGCTTTACTAAGCCGACAAAACAAAAACAAAAAAAATTAGAGTGCGGTGTCCCGCACAGGAAAGAAAAAAGGAAAAAGAGAATGGCGATTAACAAAGAAGATTTGTATTTTTTCATTAAAAAACCGAGATTTGCGGTTGTAATATCAGTAATTATAGTAATTTTAGGTTTACTTTCACTATTTGGATTACAACAAGAAAAATATCCTAATATTACACCGCCACAAGTTACGATATCTGCGTATTACCCCGGTGCAAGTGCAGCTGTTATAGAATCTTCAATAGCTTCTCTTTTAGAATCTCAACTTAACGGTGTTAAGGATATGATTTATATGTCTTCGACAAGTTATGACGGAGCATATAATTTAAACATATTTTTTAAAACAGGTACTGATAATGACATCAACCTGATGAATGTTCAAAATAAACTACAGCAGGTTCAGGCACTTTTGCCGCAAGAAGTTATGCAGCAAGGTTTGACTGCTGAAAACAAAGTCGGCGGTGCGGGTGCTATAATCTTAAATCTTGCATCCGAAAATGAATCTTGGAACCAATTAGATTTAACTAACTATGCAAATATTTACGTAAAAGATGCAATAAAGAGAATAAACGGTGTCGGTTCCGTTAACGTATTCGGTGCAGATGATTATTCCATGAGAATTTGGCTTGACCCTGCAAAACTTGCAAGTTACAAGGTTTCTATTGCCGAGATTCAAAATGCAATAAGAAATCAAAATGTTCAGCTTTCGGCAGGTGCCTTAGGCGATAAACCAACAAATGCAAATCCGAGTTTAAAACTCTCACTTCTCACAAAAGGAAGACTTCAAACTCCTGAAGAATTTGGAAATATTATAATTCGTTCTAATTCTGACGGATCAAAAATAAAACTAAAAGAACTTTCAAGAATTGAATTAGGCGCAAAATCTTATTCGATGTTCGGTATAGTTGATGGAAAACCGGCAGCATTAATTCAAGTAATGCCTTTACCGGGGGCAAATACGGTTGAAATATGTAATAACATATACAAAACAATAGATGAGCTTTCACAAACACTTCCTGATTCATTAAAGCTTGATATTATGATGGATAGTTCGGTTTTCATTAATGAGTCAATGGAAGAAGTAGAATTTACGATTCTTTTAACTTCTTTAATTGTTATTTTAATTATATTTGTATTCTTAGGCGATTTTAAAGCAACATTGATTCCTTGCATAACAATTCCGGTGTCATTGGTCGGTACGTTTATTGCCCTAAAAGCATTAGGAATGTCGCTGAATCTGTTAACATTATTTGCTCTTGTTCTTGCGGTTGCGGTTGTAGTAGATGACGCAATTGTTGTAATAGAAAACGTAAAACGACATATTGAAGACGGTAAATCAGCAATTGAAGCAACACAAATTACAATGGGAGAAGTTGGCGGTTCGCTTATTGCTATGGCGGCAGTTCTTATGGCTGTATTTGTTCCGATGTGTTTTATGACCGGATTATCAGGAACAATGTATAAGCAATTTGCGGTTTGTATAGCCGTATCAATTGGTTTCTCCGCAATATGTGCTTTATCACTTTCTCCGGCAATGTGTTCTATTATATTAAAACCGTCTGAAAAGAAAGAACATGATAAACTGACTTGGCTTAAAATAGCAGAAGAATACATAAACAAAGGACTTACTTATTTTAATGAAAAATTTGATAAATTAACTAACTATTATATTGATTTAGTCAAAAAATTTGTTCATGATAAAAAACTTACAATAATCACATATATAGCAATTGTACTCTTGATGTTAGGCTTATTCAAAATTATTCCTACAGGATTTATTCCCGATGAAGATCAAGGTATGTTAATCTCAGTTGTAACTTTGCCTGACGGTGCATCACTAAACAGAACGGAAGCTGTTTGCAATAAATTTATCAAAGCAATAGACAGCATAGAGGGTATTGATAAAGACAGAGTTATTGCTTTTGGCGGTTTTGGACCGTCTAACCAAGCAACAATAGTTATTCAATTAAAGGAATGGGGAGAAAGAAAAGTCAGTCTTATAGGCAAGGTAATTCGTGCAATTCAAGGCAAACAGACAGATCTTTCTCATAACGGAATTTTGGTTGAAATATATAAACGTACTGCAGATATTAATGAAGCATCAATATTTACACTTTCACCGCCGGCAATTGACGGTTTAGGTATGGCTGGCGGTTTTGAATACCAGCTTATGTCAACCGGCAATGCAAGTGTTCAAGACCTCGCTGCTTTTACAAATGATTTTATTGCAAAAGCTAATCAAGATCCTGCAATACAAAATGTATATACACAATTTCAAGCAAATGTTCCGCAGTATCAATTAGATATAGACTATGAAAAAGCTTTGGCACAAAGTGTAGATATCGCAGAACTTCATAATACACTTGCATCAACTTTATCTTATTCATATGTAAATGATTTTAATAAGCTGGGCAGAGTTTTCAAAGTATTTATGCAGGCAGAGGGTGATTACAGAAACAAAATAGAAGATTTACAAAAAATTTATGTAATGAATACCAAAGGTGAACCTGTTCCTATAATGACAATGATTACACCTAAACAGACGGTAGGTGCGGTTTCTATTACAAGATTTAACCAATTCCGTGCCGCACAGATTCAAGGTTCGCCTGCAAACGGCAAATCTTCGGGTGACGCTATGAATGCAATGACAAAATTGTCTAAGAAAAATTTGCCGCACGATTATACATTTGCTTGGTCTGGAACATCTTTACAAGAATTGGAATCATCAGGACAAACGGGTCTGGTTGTAGGTTTTGCACTATTATTTGTATACTTGTTCTTGGTTGCATTATATGAAAGTTGGATGATACCTGTTGCGGTACTTTTAATATCACCTGTCGCAATTATAGGTGCATTAATATTCCAATTAATGATGGGACAAGCGCTTGATTTATATTCACAAGTCGGTTTAATTACATTGATTGGTCTTGCAGCTAAACAATCTATTTTGATTGTAGAATTTGCAAAAGAAGAACACGAAGCTCACGGACTCAACATTTATGATGCGGCAATTAAGGCATCACTTCTGAGGTTTAGAGCTATTATGATGACTGAAGCTGCTTTCATCTTAGGTATTTTACCGCTTTTGTTTGCATCAGGCGCAGGTGCAAACAGCCGTATATCAGTTGGTTCAACAGTAATCGGAGGTATGCTTGTTGCAGCAACTCTTGGTACAGTCTTAACACCTGCTTTTTATGTAATCATACAAGATTTGGTTGACAAAAAGTTTAATTCCAAAAAACAATAGGTATAAAAAATGAAAAACATCAGACAATCAAACGTAAACACACATAAAGATGCGTGGGTAGAGATTAATCTTGAATCTCTTGCACAGAATATTATAGAGATAAAAAAGGGGATTCCTAAAAATAAAAAATTTTTAGGAATTGTAAAAGCGGATGCGTACGGACACGGTTCACAGATGATAGCACAAACTATGCTTGCTTCAGGTGTGGATATGTTCGGAGTATCTTCTGTTGATGAGGGGTTGGATTTAAGAAGTGTAAGAATTAAAGCTCCCATTTTAGTTGTAGGTGCAATTCCTACTTGGGCGATTGAATCTGCCGTAACAAATGATATTGCATTTTCAATTTTTAATAACGAACATTTGGAAGCCTGTAAAGACGTATATGAAAGAACAGGTATAAAACCAAAAGTCCATGTAAAAATAGATACAGGTATGAACAGAATTGGTGTTCGCTCGGAGGAAGCCGTTGAATACATAAAAAAAGTAAGAAATGCAGACTATTTGAATTTTGAAGGAGTATTTACCCACCTTGCAGCCGCAGAAGAACCCGAAGAAGCCGAAAAACAAATTGTTCGTTGGAATAGTGTTATTGATAATATTGATACATCAGGATTATTAATCCATATTCAAAACACGGTTGCAACTTTTGCTTATGACATAAAATCAAACATGGTTCGGGTCGGAATCTCGCTCTACGGACTTTATCCTGATTTACCGCCTAAAGTTAATTACAAACCTAAATTAAAACAAGTTATGGGTTTAAAAGGCAGAATAACAAATATTCATGAAGTAAAAGCAGGAGAGGGTGTAAGTTATGCTCATACTTTTGTTGCATACGAGCCGACAAGAGTCGCAACAATACCTATCGGGTATGCAGACGGTGTATCAAGAGGACTTTCCAATAAAATTTACGGTATACTTAACGGCAAAAAAATCCGACAAATCGGAAATATTACAATGGATCAAATGATGTTTGATATAGGTGATATTGAAGCTAAAACGGGTGATGTTATAACATTATTAGACGATTCTCATTTACCCCTTGATAATTGGGCAGAAATATTACATACTATTAATTATGAACTGACTTGCAGACTTAAAGTAAGATTACCGAGAGTTTATGTAAGATAATGAAAAATTGAAAACGGAAAGTTGGTTATGAAAAAGATACTTGTACTACTAAGTTTATTTTGTTTTTCTTTAAGTGTATTTGCTTATGAATATACTCCGAAGAATGTAAATTCCAATCCTTTTGGGAATTCAAAACAGACAATAAATACATCAAAACAAACGGTAAATATCCCGACAAAACAAACTAAACAAGAAATCCCTGAAGGTATGAGAGAAATTAAAACTCTTAATGAATATTTCAGATATCTTCCGGCAGAAGTTCACAGACATTGGACACCATACAAAGCAGAAAAAGATTATGAAGTAGGTGTTCGTTTTACCGTACACAGAAACGGAGCAATCTCTAACGTGCAAATAGTTTCAACAAATTATCCTGCTGCTAACCGTTCTGTATTAGATGCTGTAAAATCAGGCGCTCCATATCAACCGCTTCCAAAATCATACTCACAAGATAGTGTAAAAGCACAAATTATCTTGGAATATCATAATAAAAAATAGTTTTTCCGCATAATTTGTAAGAAAATGTATCGATGTGATATAATAAATTCTATGATAGAATTATTAATTTTGTTTGAACTCAGAAAAAAAGTATTAACCATGTACGGAGTATCAAAAGAAATAAGAGGGGACTTTTCCGTACTTACAACCCCAAGCTACGGAACAATTAAACCTGCACTCAGAAGGCTTGAAAAGAGCGGTTTTGTAAAAACTCAAAAAACCATGTCGGAAGGCGGACGACCTTCTACATATTATTCTATTACTGATGAAGGAAATAAAGAGCTTATACGTTTAATTTTAGAACCGCCATTGGAAAATCCGATTCATTTTCTTCCTATGGCAAGAATAAAACTTGCTTGTGCTGATATTTTGGATGAGACATCAAGAAAGTCAATGTTTAAGGAATTAAAAACAAAAGCAGAAAGCATAATTGCTGATACAAATAATCTTATCACTTTTAAAGATTTATCTTTTTATCCCAAAATGGTTTTTGATAATCTGACTTTAGAATACAAGAATTTTATACTACTTCTTGAGGGTTTTGAGCATGCCGGCGCTGGTAAGTAGTGTCATAGAAGGTTCTATAGCGGAAGAACTTGAAATATCAAAAGGTGATGTAATTCTTTCTATTGACGGAGAGAAAATGCAGGATATGATTGATTACAAGTTTTTGTGCAAGAGCGAATTAATCACGGTTGAGGTTCAAAAACAAAACGGCGAAATAGAAGAAATTGAACTTGAAAAAGATTATGACGAGGATTTGGGAATTGTTTTTGAAAGTGCGGTATTTGATAAAGTTAAACCTTGTTTAAATAATTGTATTTTTTGCTTTGTTGCGCAGCAGCCAAAAGGGCTTAGGGATACTTTGTATGTAAAAGACGATGATTACAGACTTTCTTATCTTCAAGGAACATATATTACAACGACAAATTTAACTGACAAAGATAAAGAACGAATTTCAAAACTTCACCTCGGGCCGTTTTATATCTCAGTTCATACAACTAATCCAGAGCTTAGAGTAAAAATGCTCAAGAATCCGAACGCAGGTAAGATAATGGAGAATCTAAAGTGGTTTGCCAAAAACGATATTCCATTTCATGTTCAGATTGTTTTATGCCCTGATTATAACGACGGGAAAGAGCTTGAAAGAACTTTAAAAGACTTGTCAACACTCGGAAAATGTCTTTTATCCGTTGCGATTGTTCCTGTCGGTGTAACTCAATTCAGAGATGAAGAGTTAAGAACTGTAGACTCTAAAATTGCAAAAGAAACCATTAAAACTTCTTCAAAATATAAAAAGGTATGCTGTTCTGACGAGTTTTTCTTACTCGCAGGAAAACCTATTCCTGACAGTAAATATTACGGCAACTTTTCACAGCTTGATGACGGTGTGGGATCACTTAGAACACTCATGGATGATTTTGATTGTTTGGACCTTCCAAAAAGTATAAAAAAACCTTTAACAATATGCTTTGCCTGTTCAGTTGCCGCAAAAACAGCTTTTGAATATATTGCAGAAGGAATGAATAAGATAAAAAACTTGACGGTAAAAGTAAACCCT
>Ga0310691_10007326_pt1 | contig 11530 bp, 9 predicted proteins | sample 176DNAGHGlowgp2_FD_203887 | JGI IMG/M metagenome (GOLD analysis project Ga0310691, IMG submission 203887) | Sheep rumen microbial communities from Palmerston North, Manawatu-Wanganui, New Zealand - 1766 DNA GHGlow gp2 (v2) (version 2) | ecosystem: Host-associated > Mammals > Digestive system >... | reverse complement strand
TAAAGGAGATACACCCGAAACCGTGCAAGGGAAGGCATACGTGGTATCCATCAATGGCACGACTCGTGGTGCTCGTACCTCAAGACGATAGCATGTAGGCCATACCGTTACGAATAAGCGAGCGAAAATCCCAATTTTTTTTGTTTTTTCGCTCGCTTATTCGTAACTTTGCACCCGTTTAGAGAATGATGGGAAGAATGAAGCAAATAATAACGGTCCTTGTGGCCTGGCTGATGGCTGTGCCGGGGCTGCTGGCCCAGGGCACCGACCTGCTGTCGGCCAAGAAGGGCGTGACGCCCAATGGCTATGACTTCTGGGTTTATACGCCCGAAGACTACTACTACTCGCAGGAGTTCACACCGCTGGTGCTCTTCCTCCACGGTTCGAGCCTTTGCGGGCGCGATTTGAACCGCGCACTGCGCTATGGCCCTATGGCCGCTGTCAGAATGGGGCTCGATATGCCTGCCCTGGTGGTGACGCCCCAGAACCCGGGAGGGGCATGGAACCCCAAGAAGCTGAACGACGTGCTGGAGTGGCTCGACCAGAACGGCTATGTCTACGACCACGACCGCCTCTACGTGCTGGGCATGAGCCTGGGGGGCTACGGGACGCTCGACTTCGTGGGCACTTACCCTGAAAAGGTGGCGGCCGCCATGGCTCTCTGCGGCGGCTGCACGCTGAAGGACCAGAGCAGCCTGGGCGATGTGCCGCTGTGGATTATTCACGGCACGGCCGACAAGGCTGTTTCACTGAGGGAGTCGCAGACAGTGGTCAACAGGATGAAGCAGGAAGGCCACGACCAGCGCCTGCGCTTCGACTGGCTGTCTGGGGCGTCGCACGGTGCCTTGGCGCGCTATTTCTATGTGGGCAAGACCTACGAGTGGCTCTTCGCCCATTCGCTGGCCACCCCCGACCGCCCCGTGGAACGAGGCATTACTATTACGCAGGACGACCTGAAGCAGGCCTACCGCATGATGGAGAAACGGGGCGAACAGCTGGAAATGGAATGAAGTAGTCTATAGTGTGGGCTTCGCCCTAAAGAATTAGTTTATAATAATAATAAGGTATAATGAAAAAAGTTATTTTGACTGGTGACCGTCCCACGGGCAAGCTGCATCTGGGACATTATGTAGGCTCGTTGCGCCGTCGCGTGGAATTGCAGAATCAGGGCGACTACGAGCGCATGTATGTTTTCATGGCCGACGTGCAGGCGCTGACCGACAACGCTGAGAATCCGGAGAAGCTGCGGCAGAGCATTGTCAACGTGGCACTCGACTGGCTGGCCGCCGGTCTTGATCCTGCCAAGTGCGTGCTCTTTGTGCAGAGCCATATTCCCGAGCTGGCCGAGCTGACCACCTATCTGATGAACCTTATCACCGTGAGCCGCGTGCAGCGCAATCCTACGGTGAAGACCGAGATAAAGATGCGCAACTTCGAGGCCAACATTCCCTTAGGCTTCTTCTGCTATCCCGTGAGCCAGGCTGCCGACATCACGCTGTTTAAGGCTACCACCGTTCCTGCCGGCGAGGATCAGGAGCCCATGCTGGAGGTGACCCGCGAACTGGTGAACCGCTTCAACCATATCTATGCCCCCGTGCTGGTAGAACCCAACATCATGTTGCCCGAGAACCTGACGGCCCGCCGACTGCCGGGTACCGACGGCAAGGAGAAGATGTCGAAGAGCCTGGGCAACTGCATCTATCTGTCGGACTCGAAGGACGAGGTGTGGCAGAAGGTGCGCTCGATGTACACTGACCCCACCCATCTGAACGTCAGCGATCCTGGCCATGTGGAGGGCAATGCCGTCTTCACGTATTTGGATGCGTTCTCCTCGGACGACGACTTTAAGAATTTCTGGCCTGAATATCAGAACCTGGACGAGCTGAAGGACCATTATCGCCGGGGCGGACTGGGCGACATGAAGTGCAAGAAGTTCCTCAACGAGGTGCTCAACCAGTTCCTTGAGCCCATGCGCCAGCGTCGCCATGAGTTGGAGCAGGACATTCCCGAGGTGTATAACATCCTGCGCAGGGGCACGGAGCAGGCCCGCGAGGTGGCTGCTCAGACCATGGACGAGGTGCGCCGAGCCATGCGTATCGACTATTTCAACGATGCGGAGCTAATTCTTCAGCAGACGGAATTGTTCAGGCGTAAGTAGAAGGTCAGTCTGAGTCCCCCCAGCTGGGGGGACTCAGAAGGGCGCATCGCCGTCGCCTACCGTTGGCATCATGTCAGAGCTGAACGGGTCAGCTCCATTGAAGGGGTCGGCGGGGTCACCGACGGGCGGCTGGCCGTCTCCGTTTATTTTCGAGCCTATAATCTCGCCGCCCAAGGGTGGTGGAGTGTTGCCCAGGCGGTTGTCGTCGGGATTCTCGAAGCGGGTGAATTCTCCTCGGAAGGTCAGCAGCACGTCGCCTGTGGCACCCTTTCGGTGCTTGGCAATGATGATTTGCGCCATGCCGTGCAGGTCGCGCCCCTTGTCGTCTTGGTAGATGTGGTAGTACTCCGGCCGGTGTACGAACAGCACCATGTCAGCATCTTGCTCAATGGCTCCCGACTCTCGCAGGTCGCTCAGCTGGGGGCGTTTTCCTTCTAATCCGTCGCGCGACTCCACGCCTCGGTTCAGCTGCGAGAGTGCGAGTATGGGTATGTCCAGTTCCTTGGCCAGCCCCTTCAGCGAGCGGCTGATGGTGCTCACCTCTTCCTGTCGGCTGCTGAAGCGCATGCCGTTGGCGTTCATCAGCTGGAGGTAGTCTATCATGATGATCTTCACTCCGTGCTCGCGCACCAGTCGTCGTGCTTTCGTGCGCAGCTCGAAGACCGACAGTCCGGGTGTGTCGTCGACGTAGAGGGGGGCTCCCTGCAGGTCGACGATGCGCTTGTCTAAGCGCAGCCACTCATCGTCGTTCAGTTGTCCGCTTTGTATGTGCGAGCCTTGAATCTCGCAGCAGTTGGAAATGAGGCGGTTGACGAGCTGCACATTCGACATCTCCAACGAGAAGAACGCCGTGGGCACCTTGTAGTCGGCAGCTATGTTCTTGGCCAGCGACAGTGCAAACGATGTCTTACCCATGGCCGGGCGTCCGGCAATGATGACAAGGTCGCTCGACTGCCATCCGCTGGTTATGTCGTCGAGTTTGTGGTAGCCGGTGGGCACGCCCGTCAGTCCGTCTTTATTGGCAGCAGCAGCCTGTATAGTCTTCTGAGCCAGGTCGATGATGGGGTCTATCTGCGTGTAGTCCTTCTTCATGTTCTTTTGCGACAGCTCGAAGAGGGCACCCTCGGCCTGTTGCATCACCTCGTCTACGTCGAGTGTCTCGTCGAAGGCTTTCGTCTCCACGTCGCTGGCATACTGTATGAGTTGTCGTGCCAGTGACTTCTGTGCCACGATGCGGGCGTGGTACTCTATGTGCGCGCTTGAGGCCACGTGGCTGGATATTTCTGCCAGGTAGGTCGGTCCGCCGGCATCGTTGAGTGTGCCGTTGTGCGCCAGCTGTTCGCTGACGGTGAGCACGTCGACGGGCTTCTCGTTCATGGAGAGGTCGCGTATGGCGGCGTAGATAATCTGGTTGCGCGGCTCGTAGAAGCTCTCGGGGTGGAGCATCTCGCAGACCACGGCATAGGCATCTTTGTCGATGAGCAATGCACCCAGCACGGCTCGCTCCACCTCCAGTGCTTGTGGCTGGAGGTGGGCGTAGGTGTTGTCGATGGGTTGTTGGCGGTTGTTGCGCCTGGTGCTATACTGTTGTTCTGGCATGGCTCACGCGGTCAAATCTCCCAACCCACGGCCGATGCGCCCAGGACGGCTGCCGAGGCGCCGTCGAGCCCGCTGACGAGGAACTTCGCCTTGCCACGGAAAATTTTCAGTACGTGCTCTTCGTAGGCCTCGCGGATGGGCTTCATGATGAGTTCGCCGGCTTTCACCATGCCTCCGAAGAAGATGAAGGCCTCGGGGCTGGAGAAGGCTGCAAAGTCGGCGCAGGCTTCGCCGAGCATGTGGCCTGTGAACTCGTAGATTTCTTTGGCCAGCTCGTCGCCCTTGCCGGCAGCAATGCTGACGTCGAGCGAGGTGATGTCGTCGGGCTTCATCTTGCGGAGGATGGAGGGCCGGGTGGTGGTCGAGAGCAGTTCGCGGGCCGTGCGTGCCACGCCTGTTGCCGAGCAGTAGGCTTCCAGGCAGCCTGTGCGCCCGCAGCCGCAGCTGCGTCCCTCTGCCCCGCGCACCATAGTCACGTGGCCCAGCTCGCCGGCGAATCCGTCGCTGCCGTAGAGCAGCTGTCCGTTGACCACGATGCCCGAGCCGACGCCCGTGCCGAGGGTGATGACGATGAAGTTCTTCATGCCTCTGGCCACGCCGTAGACCATTTCGCCGATGGCGGCGGCATTGGCGTCGTTGGTCAGTGCCACGGGAATACCGCCCAGGCGGTCGCTGAACATCTTGGCCAGGGGCACCTTGCCGTCGTGGGCCCACGACAGGTTGGGGGCAAACTCAATGGTGCCGCTATAATAGTTGCCGTTGGGTGCTCCAATGCCCATGGCCTTGATCTTCTCTATGCCCCCCACCTGCTCTATGATGGGCTGCAGTGCCTCTACGCAGGCATCAGCGTAAGCCTCTGCCGTCTGGAAGCCTCCGGTCTTGATGGCCGTGGTGGCCTTTATCTCGCCACGCGAATCTACGATGCCAAATACTGAGTTCGTTCCCCCCAGGTCAAGTCCGATGACATAGGGTTTAAGTCCTGCTTGTTCGTTCATTTTATTTTGGTTTTTATGGTTATTATTATCTTTCAAGGCGCAAAGTTACAAAAAAACGAGCGAAATGCAAAAGAAAAGTTCGCTTTTCTTTTGCATTTCCGAGTGCTAGTAACTTCGGCAAAGCCAAAGTTACAAAAAAACGAGCGAAATGCAAAAGAAAAGTTCACTTTTCTTTTCATTTCCGAGTGCTAGTAACGGAACTTTCGCTTGGAAAAGTAAAAGAAAAATGTCTTTTTCTTTTGTTTTTCGCTCGCTTATTCGTACCTTTGCACCTATGTTACAAGTAGTACCCAATATCCTGGACTTTATTTTCAAGGGCATGCTCATTGGCATGATTGCCTCGGCGCCTATGGGGCCTGTTGGCATTTTGTGCGTTCAACGCACGCTGAACAAAGGGCGTTGGTATGGCTTCGTCACTGGTGTGGGCGCGGCAGCGAGCGACATGCTCTATGCTGGCATCACTGGTCTGGGCATGAGTTTCATCACCGACTTCGTCAACGACCCTACCTACCGTTTCTATTTGCAGGTCATAGGCAGCTTGGTGCTGCTCGTCTTCGGCTTCTACACCTACCGCAACGACCCGGTGAAGAAGATGCGGCAGTCGGGCAAGCAGAAAGGGTCGCTGTGGTATAACGCCTGGACGGCGTTCCTCGTGACGCTGAGCAACCCGCTCATCATCATCCTCTTCGGTGCCCTCTTCGCCCAGTTCGCCTTTGCTCCCAGCCATCCTTTCGACATGGGGGTCAGCTTCCTCAGCGTTGCTGGCGGGGCCTTGCTTTGGTGGTACGGCCTCACCTGGCTCGTCGACAAGGTCAGGGCAAAGTTCGACAACACCGGCATACGCATCATCAACCAAATCATCGGTGCCATTGTCATGACCGTCAGCGTCATCATCCTCCTTGGCACGGTGACTAATATATATCGTATATTCTAATGTATATATCACAAGAACTGCGAAAGAAGAACATTGCCGAGTACCTGCTCTACATGTGGCAGGTGGAAGATACCATCCGGGCCTTCGGCTGTTCGCTGCCGCGCATCCGCCGGGAGTATGTCGAGCGTTTCGACTACGACGACGAGCAGAAGGCAGAACTCGTCGACTGGTATGGCAACCTCATCAGAATGATGAACGAAGAGGGCTGTCGCGAGAGAGGCCACCTGCAAATAAACCGTGTCACGCTGCAGCTGCTCACCGAGCTTCATCTGCAGCTGCTCAGCTCGCCGAAGTTCCCCTTCTACAATGCCGCCTACTACAAGGTGCTGCCATTCATCGTGGAGCTGCGCAGCCGGGGGGCATCGAAGGAGGAGAGCGAAATTGAGACCTGCCTGAATCTGCTCTACGGCGTGATGATGCTCCGGCTACAGAAGAAGGAGATTACTCCAAACACGCAGCACGCCGTCAAGGAGGTCAGCACCTTCATAGGCATGCTCTCCGACTATTACAAACAGGACAAGGAGGAAGAACTGGACATTTGACGATTTGGCGATTGGACCTTGATATTATAAAATTGTATAATACTAAAATTGTAAAATACTAAGGCGTGAATATACTGATTACTGGCTGCAACGGCCAATTAGGCAACGAGATGCAACTCCTGGAGCAGGAGCATCCCGAACATGTTTTTTTCAATACCGACGTTCAGCAACTGGACATCACCAACAAGTATGCCGTACGGCGTTTCGTTGTCGACAACGCCATCGACGGCATTGTCAACTGTGCCGCTTATACGGCAGTAGACAAGGCTGAAGAGAACCAGCAGCTCTGCGCCTTGCTCAACACCGCCAGTCCGGGCTATCTGGCAGAGGCCATCGAGCAGCGTGGCGGCTGGCTTGTGCAAATCTCGACCGACTATGTCTTCGACGGCACCAACCACCTCCCCTACGTCGAGAGCGACCCCGTCTGCCCCAGCAGCACCTACGGGCGAACCAAGCTCGCCGGCGAGCAGGAGGCGCAGCGCCAGTGTCGCCACACCATGATCATCCGCACGGCATGGCTCTACAGCACCTTTGGCAGTAACTTCGTCAAGACCATGATTCGTCTGGGCAACGAGCGGCCGGAGTTGGGAGTGGTTTTCGACCAGATAGGTACGCCCACCTATGCCCGCGACTTGGCGAAGGCCATCTTTGCCGCCATCGGCCAGGGCATCCGTCCGGGCATTTACCACTTCTCCAACGAGGGCGTCACTTCGTGGTACGACTTCACCAAGGCCATCCATCGGCTGGCCGGCATCACCTCTTGCCAGGTGCGTCCGCTTCACACTGCCGAATATCCCACTGCTGCTGCTCGTCCGTACTATAGCGTGCTCGACAAGACGAAGATCAAGCAGACCTACGGCCTCGACATTCCCTATTGGGAGGACTCGCTGGCCGAATGTGTGGCGCAACTCATCTGATGCCCCGCTCATTGAGTGCCTGCTGGTAGCGGCGGGCGTTCTGGTTGTGCTCGGCCAGTGTCCGGGCAAAATTGTGGGTGCCCGAGAAGTCTTCCTTCGCACACATATACAGATAGTCGTGGTGAGTGGGATTGAGCACCGCCTCAACGGCCTGTACCGACGGAACCCTGATGGGGCCGGGCGGCAGTCCGGCGTGGCGGTAGGTGTTGTAGGGGCTCTCCACCTCCAAGTGGCGGTTGAGAATCCGTCGCAGGCTGAAGTCCTTCAAGGCATACTTCACCGTGGGGTCGGCCTGCAGCAGCATGCCGCGCTCCAACCGGTTCAGGTACATGCCGGCAATGTCGGGCTTCTCGGCGTTGACGGCTGTCTCCTCGTCGATGATGCTGGCCAGCGTGACCACCTCGTTGGGGGTGAGTCCCACGGCCTCTGCCTGCTGTCGGCGTTCTTCGTTCCAGAAGGCATCGTGCTCGCGCAGCAGACGGTTCATCAGCGCGTCGAGCGACGTATTCCAGTACACCTCGTAGCTGTTTGGCACGAAGAGGCATGCAATGGTGGTCGTGTCGTAGCCCAGCTGCTGGCAGTAGTCCTGCGATGTCAGCGCGCTGGCAATGGCGGCACTGTCAATCATGAGCTTCGCTCCCAGGCGGGCGGCCATGCGCTCCATGGTGCGCACCTCGGGCACGGTGAGCAACACCGGACTCTGCTGTGCGCCGCGCAACATTCGGAACACGTCGACAGCCTTCTGCCCCGGCTCTATGGCGTAGCGCCCAGAGCGCACCTGGGCGGCGTAGTTGTAGTGGCCGGCAAGCCGCTTCAGCCCCGTCAGGCCCCTCTCGGTGCTCACGCCGGCTAGTTTTGCATAGACAGAGTCAGCGCTGTCGTCGGCATCTATATATAAATAATGTGTAGACGTGCCGCTCAGCAGCGGAGCAGTGAGCTGGCGGTAGAAATGGTAGACGTAACCAGCCGCTGAGAGCAGTAGCACGGCAGCAACAATGAGTACATAGTGTTTCTTTTTCAGCGTTTTCATGCTTTGGGATTAAAAAAACACTGCAAAGATAGTGTTTTTTGAGGAAAAATGGCTATCTTTGCGCATAAAATTTTTGTAGACTATGAAACTCGGTTTCTCTATACACTATCGCACGGAGTGGGGGCAGCAACTCGCCCTTCTGCTCATCTACCACCATCAGGACGGCACCGAGCGCCGCGAGCACGTCGGCATGACCACCACCGACGGCGACTGCTGGACGGCGGAGACATCGGCTGTGGAAAGCCGGCGCAGCCCTATCGACTCCTTCTCCTATGTCTACATCGTCGAGGATGGCCAGGGACGGGAGCTGCGACGCGAGTGGAACGGCGTGCCCCGCTGCTACGCCTTCGACCCTTCAAAGACCTGCCGGCTCGACGACCGCTGGCGCGACCTGCCGCTGGCCGCCCATCTCTACAGCAGTGCCTACCGCGTCACCACGGGGCAGGAGGTAGGCCGGCTGTCGCCGCTGCGCCTGCCGCTCTTTCGCAAGACAGTGCTCTTCCGCGTGTCGGCACCGCAGCTCGTCGCAGGGCAGCAGCTCGCCGTCATCGGCAATCACCCGGCCTTGGGGTCGTGGAATCCTGCCCGCTTCCTGCCCATGCAGCCCATTGGTGGCGGCGACTGGATGCTCACGCTCAATGTCGACTGGCTCGGCCTGCCCCTGGAATACAAGTACGTGGTGACCGACAGCGAGAAGCACGAGCTGGTGGCATGGGAAGAGGGCGACAACCGCGTCGTAGACGGCGAACTGGCCGATGGCGAGGTCTACGTCACCTATGGCGAGCCCCTGCGCCTGGCCGAGAAGCCCTGGCGGGCAGCGGGGGTCTGCGTGCCCGTCTTCGCCCTGCGCAGCGAGCAGAGCTGTGGGGTGGGCGACTTTGGCGACCTCTACCGCTTCGTCGACTGGGCGGCAGAGGTGGGCATGAAGGTGGTCCAGCTGTTGCCCGTCAACGACACCACACGGACGGGACAGTGGGGCGACTCCTATCCCTACAACATCGTGTCGGCCTTCGACCTCCATCCTCACTACATCGACCTTGACCAACTGCCGCCGCTGAAAGACAAGCGGCGCGCCAACGCCTTCAGGCGACAGCAGAGAGAGCTGAACGCCTTGACCTATAGCGACTACGAGGCCGTACATCGCGTAAAGATGGACTACTTGAGGGCCGTCTACGACGAGCAGGCCGACGGCAAGACCTCCTTCCACGACTTCGTACAGCAGCATCTGCACCAGCAGCTCAAGCGGGCGGCCGACCATGCCCGCCAGCGAGGCATCATCCTCATGGGCGACCTGCCCATCGGCATCAGCACCGGCAGCAGCGAGGTGGAGCAGCATCCGGCTTTCTTCCATCTCGACAGCCAGGCAGGAGCACCGCCCGACACCTTCTCACGGCAGGGGCAGAACTGGGGAATACCCACCTACTGCTGGGAGGCAGAAGGCATGGCCGAGTGGATGGAGCGGCGGATGGCCTGGATGGAGCAGTACTTCGATGCCCTGCGCATAGACCACGTGCTCGGCTTCTTCCGCATCTGGGAGATTCCGCAGGAGCAGCTCTTCGCCACCATGGGCCACTTCTCGCCCGCACTGCCACTGACGGCGGGCGAGATTGAACACTACGGGCTGCCCTTCCGGCGCGACTTCCTCACCCGTCCGCTCATCACCGACCGCGTTGTCGACCGCCTCTTCGGCATCCATGCCCAGTACGTGCGCCACACCTTCCTCGTCAGCAAGCCCTACGGCCTCTACGACCTCAAAGACGAGGTGAGCACGCAGCGACGCGTAGAGCAACTCTTCCAGGGCCGTGGCGACGAGAACAGCCTCTGGATTCGCGACGGTCTCTACCGGCTCATCGCCAACGTGCTATTCCTCGAAGACACTCGTCAGCCCGGCATGTTCCATCCGCGCATCCAGGCATGGCAGGAACCCGTTTTCGACGCCCTCTCTGGCGAGGAGAAAGACGCCTTCATGCGCATCTACAACAACTTCTTCTACCAGCGCCACAACATGTTCTGGGGCAAGACGGGCTACGACCGCCTCTCGCTGCTCCAACGCTCCACCCACATGTTGCTCTGCGCTGAAGATTTGGGCATGCTGCCCGAATGTGTCGAGCCAGTGCTCGACAGCCTGCGCATACTCACGCTCCAGATTCAGCAGATGCCTAAACAGCCGGGCGAGGAGTTCAGCCATCTCGGCGCCAATCCCGTGCGCAGCGTGGCCACCATCTCCACCCACGACATGGCCCCCTTGCGCCTCTGGTGGCAGGAGCAGCCAGAGCAGGCACAGCGCTATTTCACAACCATGCTCCAGAAGCAAGGACGAGCACCCGAGCAGTTGCCTGCCCATCTGGCCGAGGAAGTCATTGCCCGACACGTCTACTCGCCGTCGATGCTCTGCATCCTCTCGCTGCAAGACTGGCTCGCCATGGACCAGGAGCTGCGGGCCAAGAACCCCCGCGACGAGCGTATCAACACGCCGGGCGACCCCTTTAACCGATGGCAGTGGCGCATGCACCTCACCATCGACCAGCTGATGCAGGCCAGCAAGTTCAACACGAAGCTCCGTACCATGATAACAAGGGCTAAAAGATAGTTGCTGAATGTTGAAAAAATCCTTCACATGTAGTTTAACTGCCTGATGCTCAGTTGTTTGCGGTGAATGATTCTCTTTCCTCTGTGCCCTGCCTCCCAGGACTCTGCCGCCAGCCCCCTTGCTTTGCTGACCTACGTCAGCAAAGCAAGGGGGCTGCCTCAGTCTGTTACGCCTAAAACGGGCGATAAGGCCAGAGGCTTTGTCTCATCATGCTTCATCATGCTTCACAATATGCTTAATCCTTCACCGTATGTGTTTGATAGATAGTGTTTTATGTCTTCTGTGAAGCTTTTTTTGAGCACAGTCTTTGCAGTCTCGGCAACCTCCACTGCTCGCCAGTCTTCTCCATTTTAAAAACAGACGCACGGGTACGAAAAAAGCAAATTGTGCTCAAGATATTTTCTTATCTCGCATAAAATTCGTAATTTTGCACGCAAGTATCGCCGATGGCCGTCGCTCGAGCTATGCTCGCTTGCTACCTAAGGGACGCAAGAAGCGGCACGAGCCTCAGCAGTGAGGCTATGGGATGTCCCTGAGTGCAGGGTGGCGGTATGACTTTCGTGGGTATAACTTTAGCGTTGGCTATTATTCAAGATGTTCCGAAACTTGCAGGTAGAAAGAACATGATAAGATAATAATGGACGCGCCTACTGTCATAGTGGGCGTTTTCCTGTTTCTTATCATAGGTTTCCTGCAAGTACCTGGAACATCAAACGGGGATTCGTCCACGTTTTGTGTCCATACGGGTGCTTGCCCTACGGGCGA
>Ga0310691_10007324_pt1 | contig 11534 bp, 11 predicted proteins | sample 176DNAGHGlowgp2_FD_203887 | JGI IMG/M metagenome (GOLD analysis project Ga0310691, IMG submission 203887) | Sheep rumen microbial communities from Palmerston North, Manawatu-Wanganui, New Zealand - 1766 DNA GHGlow gp2 (v2) (version 2) | ecosystem: Host-associated > Mammals > Digestive system >... | reverse complement strand
AGAGGCAACAGGAACTTCGCCACAACGATAAGCGTTGCTGCCGCCATCAGCTCATAGGCTGCCATAGCGATACCCGATTTGAATGCCGAACCCGACATACCGATAAACTGTTCTGCCGAGATGTTGGCAGCGATGAGCGATGCTCCCACAGCCCACCAGGTCAGGGTGTTACCGGCAAGGAAGTAGTCGGTTGATGATTTCTCTTCTCCTTTCTTGCTACGCGACAGGAAGATACCCATGCCGACGAGAATAACAATGTACACAAGGAAGACTAAATAGTCGGCCGTTGTGAAGCCATTGTTTTTTAGCGCATCTAAAATACTGTTCATTTTCTGATAGATTTAGTTATTATTTTATGATTTATTTCACACTGAATTTATATGCTGCATGACTGAAATATTTCTCTCCTGGCTTCAATATCGGCTGCGCCCAATCTTTCTTGTTCGGAGAATCGGGGTATTTCTGACTTTCAAGACAGATGCTCACGTGCTTCGGATATTTCACGCCATGTTTACGGATGATATTGGCATCCTTGCCTACACCCTGGAAATTAGCGCTATATACCTGCACACCTGGCTCGTTGGTAAACATCTCCATAAAGATGCCGCTCTTCGGACTGTAAAGGCTGGCGCACACCTGCGTGTCATCACCCTTGCCATTCTGGAAGGTATTCAGACAGTAGTTATGGTCATATCCCCCAGCCTGCTGAATCTGTGCATAAGTCGAATGGATGCTGTCGCCAACAGCATGCGGTTTGCGAAAATCCATCGGGGTTCCCTCAACAGATACTATCTCACCTGTCGGAATGTAAGCCTTGTCGCTGGGCGTAAAATTATCGGCATTGACATACAGCACTTGGTCGTAGGCAGACTGCGTAAAGTCGCCACTCAGGTTGTAATAGTTGTGATTGGTCTGGTTGATAATCGTCTCTTTGTCGGTAGTCGCCTCCCAAGTGATATCAAGGGTATTGTCAGCCATTACCCGATAGGTTGTCGTTGCCGTTACCTTTCCTGGGAATCCGTTCTCGCCGTCTTCAGCAACGATGGTCAGTTTCAAGATGCTATCGCCAATCTGCTCTGCGTCATACACTTGATTCATCCAACCTGTGGTACCACCACCATGCAGACAGTTGGTGCCATCGTTCTGCTTCAACTGATAAACGCTGTCGTTCAGCGTGAAGCGTCCGTCCTTGATGCGGTTGGCATAACGACCCACACTGGAACCGTAGTCGCTGGGCGAGTTCAGCGTATCGGCATATTGCGCAATATTGTCAAACCCTAATACCACATCGGTTGGTTTCCCGGCTTTATCGGGAACCACCAGACTGACGACACGCCCGCCATAGTTGGTGATGCACACTTCCATACCATTATCATTCTTCAACACATACAAAGCTGTTTTCTTGCCGTTGATGGTTGAATCAAACGCTGCGGGATCTAAACCGGATACCGTTAACTTGCTTTCGTTTTTTGTCGCACAGGCCGCAAACAAAGCGGCGACAAAAGTTAAAAGAACAAAGGACTTTTTCATTGTTTTCTCCTATTTGATTATTATATATAATTCCATGACGTACACTAACGCCTTTTGTACTCAAAGAAAACAAAGAAAAATTGTATTTTTTCCACTTTATTCTATGGTGAAGTCATAAACATAGCCGCCCCAGTTACCTTCTATACCTGTAAAGACCAGACAGTATTCACCTGCTTTCCCATCGACAAAAACATCATATACACCTGGTCGAGTTTCACGATACCAAACGGTCATGTCGCGTACAAATTTGACGGTTTCATCGGTTTTTATGATGGTTGCCGTGATTCCGGTCAGCAAGCGTGTTTTTTTCTTCTGTTTGAACTTCCCTACATGAAAATCACGAACGGTATATTGTGCATCAAACAGGATATCCTCTGCTTTTGTCACCTCCTGCGGCTGACGGAAAAACATACGGAAATGTGCCCGTTTCTGGAAATGATGGGGACTTGTTCTGCCGGCAAACACATACCTTCCCTTTAGCCCCACGAATCCCAAGGTGAAGGTGGAAGCCAGCACATGGTCTGTCTTCACATCCTCATAACCGATGATTTCCATTTTCCTTATCTGTCCGTCTGTTACCGCATAGACACCAAGCGAGTCGCTGCCGTTCTGCGCCAACATCGTCAAGGGCGTTAACACCAGCACACACAGCAGCAACGTCCTGATTCTTTTACCCATATTCACGTTTGCACTCATCGATTCGATTCGTTTCATCTCTGCAAAGTTACATATTTTTCCGAAAACCAACAAATTGTTTCCATGAATGTTGAAATGTAACCTCTACATGACAAACAATGAATGTATATTAAAAAATGACAACTTCTTGCGTTTTTCATTTTGTTATTTCAAAAAATGATAGTAATTTTGCATCCGGTTTATTAGCCACCCCGCAAAGATTGCATTGTTTTGGAAATATAGTATTCATTTTAAACAATATCATCACAATTATGAAAATCGAAAAAGTACATGCCAGAGAGATTCTTGACTCTCGCGGTAATCCTACTGTAGAGGTAGAGGTAACATTGGAAAATGGTGTAATGGGTCGTGCAGCTGTTCCCTCCGGAGCATCAACCGGTGAGAACGAAGCTTTGGAACTCCGCGACGGAGACAAGGGCCGCTACCTGGGCAAGGGTGTGTTGAAGGCTGTTGAGAATGTCAACAACATCATCGCTCCAGCTTTGAAAGGTGACTGTGTATTCAACCAGCGTGCTGTCGATATGAAGATGCTCGAACTTGATGGCACACCCACTAAGTCTAAGCTCGGCGCTAATGCCATCCTCGGTGTTTCTCTTGCTACAGCACAGGCTGCTGCAAAGGCATTAAACATTCCTCTGTATCGTTACATCGGCGGTTGCAACTCTTACACGATGCCACTCCCGATGATGAATATCGTTAATGGTGGTGCTCACTCTGACGCTCCTATCGCTTTCCAGGAATTCATGATTGGTCCTGTTGGCGCAACTTCTATCAAAGAAGCTGTACGCATGGGTGCGGAGGTATTCCACAACCTCGCCAAACTGCTGAAGGCTCGCGGTCTTTCTACGGCTGTAGGTGACGAAGGTGGTTTCGCTCCTAACTTCAACGGCATCGAGGACGCACTCGACACCATCATGGAAGCTATCAAGGCTGCTGGTTACGAGCCAGGCAAAGATGTTCGCATCGCTATGGACTGCGCTGCTTCTGAGTTCGCAGTACAGGAGAACGGTGAGTGGTTCTATGACTATCGTCAACTGAAGAACGGCAAGCAGAAGGATCCTAACGGTAAGAAGCTCTCTGCTGAGGAGCAGATTGCATATCTGGAGGAACTCATCAACAAGTATCCTATCTACTCTATCGAGGACGGTCTCGACGAGAACGACTGGGAGAACTGGGTAAAACTGACCGAGCGTGTAGGCGACAAGTGCCAGCTCGTAGGCGACGACCTGTTTGTTACCAACGTGAAGTTCCTGGAAAAGGGTATCAAGATGGGTGCCGCAAACTCTATCCTCATCAAGGTAAACCAGATTGGTTCACTCACCGAGACACTCGACGCTATCGAAATGGCTCACCGTCACGGTTACACCACCGTTACTTCTCACCGTTCAGGCGAGACTGAGGACACCACGATTGCTGACATCGCCGTTGCTACCAACAGCGGTCAGATCAAGACTGGTTCACTCTCTCGTACCGACCGTATGGCTAAGTACAACCAGCTGATTCGTATCGAGGAACAGCTCGGTGCTACTTCTGCATACAAATATACAAAGTTGAAGTAAGAGCCTACCCCCAACCCCTCCCAAAGGGAGGAGAAAAAGGAAAATACATAAAAGCCTGGAAGCTTGTCTTTCAGGCTTTTTAAAACTAAAAATATCACATCACAACTCTACCCCTAATGACTCCCCTCATTTACAGGGAGGGGCCGGGGGAGGGTCTTTACTTATGCTCCACCCACTCCACACCAACCTGCCGCTGCCGAAGGAACTGAACAATCCGTTCAGTTACATCCCCGATGCGCTTTGTTTGGAAGCTGCCAGACAAGTGCAGGAATACCTGCAAACAAAGACCGAGTGGCACGAGGAACTGCAACAAGGCAAAATGTTTGGTGTACTGGTGGTTGCGAGGGGCAAGGAGCAAGGGGAAAGGAGCGAGGATTTTGGGTTTCTCGCGGCCTATTCCGGACAGATTGGCGGACAGAGCAACTGGGATTTTTTTGTGCCGGCCGTATTCGACTACCTCCAACCGGATGGTCATTTCAAACAGGAAGAGGCGCGTATCGATGCCATCAATGCAGAAGTGAAGCGACTGGTGGAATCGCCCGAACGACAGCAACTGCTTCACCAGCTTCATCAAACACAAGAGGAAGGAGCGAAAGCCGTCGAACTGAAACGCAATGTGATGATGGCTGCCAAGCTACTACGTCACCAGCGTAGAAAGGAAGTTCACCTCTCGCATGCCGAACAGGAAGAGATGACCCGTGAGAGCCAGTTCCTGAAAGCCGAGCTGCACCGTACCAAAGTCCATTATGCGGAAGAGACAACGCGTCTGCAGAACCTGCTTCACGAAAGCAACCTGCGCATCCATGAATTGAAAACTGAACGGCGACAACGTTCAGATGCCCTACAAGAATGGCTCTTCCGACAGTTCCGCATGCTCAACAGTCGTGGTGAGTGCCGCGACCTCGTTGATATTTTCGCACAGACAGCCCTCAAACGACCACCCGCCGGCGCCGGCGAGTGCTGTGAACCCAAGCTGCTGCAATATGCCTATGCCCACAACCTGCGACCTGTCAGCATGGCGATGTTCTGGTGGGGCTGCTCACCCAAGAACGAGGTGCGCCACAATCTTTGTTTCTATCCTGCCTGCAGGGGGAAATGTAAACCCATCCTGCAATGGATGCTCGACGACCATCCCGATTTCTTCACTTATCATGAACCTACCGATCCCAACCTGATACCAGAGGTCATCTACGAAGACGACGACATCATCGTCATTAACAAGCCCGCAGGCATGCTGTCGGTGCCTGGCATCGGCGCACCCTATTCCGTCTATTCCTATTTCCATCATCATCGTCCGGAGGCCGAACAGCCCATCATGGTCCACCGCCTCGATATGGCGACGAGCGGTATCATGGTATTGGCCAAGAAGAAAGCGGCACATTATGTCCTGCAGCAGCAATTCACAGAACACACGATTGTCAAACGATATATCGCCATTCTCGACGGCATCCCGAAGAGTCAACAGACTACCAACGGTTGTTGCAATCAAGCAACCATCTCCCTACCTTTGATGCCCGACATCTACGACCGTCCACGACAGAAGGTTGATTATGAAAACGGCAAGGAGGCCATCACGGAATACGAAATCCTGTCCGTAGAAAACGGCAAGACGCGTATCCGTCTCTACCCCAAGACGGGCCGTACCCACCAGCTACGAGTCCACTGTGCCCATCATGACGGCCTCAACTGTCCCATCCTCGGCGATACACTTTACGGAAGACATTTCTCGAACGACGAAGAGCGTCCATCACGAATGTATCTTCATGCCGAATACTTGGAAATCACCCATCCTACGACAGGTGAACGCCTGCACTTCGAAATTCCTGCACCGTTTTAACACAAAAAAGGATGCACTCCATTGTTGGGTGCATCCTTTTTTGATAGGTGTTTTTTACATTCCTGCGGCAGCAGTGCCGCCAATAGCTCCAAGCAGAGCGCTTGCGATGGCGATGATTACTTTGATCAAGGTCTGCCATCCATTCTTATTCATCTTTCCCATGATTTAATTGTTTTTTTATGTACTATCTCTTTTCAAAGGTGCGGGGTACCCTTACTCCCCTCCCTTTGGGAGGGGGCAGGGGGTAGGCTCCTTATGGTTCCTCTTCCTCCTCAGGTACATTGTACTCCCCTGCCTCCTGTACGGCACAGCCGGTAAGGAAGGTCTTGGTACGTGTCTTGTCTGCGGATGTCTTCACCTCCGGCTGGAAGTTCACGCGCAAGCCGGTGATGTGCTTAGAAGCAGAGAAGAGCTTGGGACTCTCTGCACCCTTTGAGCGCAATCCGATCTTGAACGAGCCGAAGCCGTCGATCTTCACGCGGTGCGATGCCTGCAGCTCGTCCTGCATCACCTCCACCAGTTCGGTGAGCACGGCCAACACGTCGCTCTTCTTCATCGAACAGTTACGCTGGATGATACTTGCCAGTTTCTCAAGAGTCACGTCGTTGGTCATGGTTGCACGTGCATACCACTGTCCACGGGTTGAGCTGTTCTTACGGTTGTTCTGGTACAACTTATACAATACTGCCATAATAAATTCCTTTCTTTTCTTTAGTTTCTTAATACTTGTTTTTTACTCTCTTTAGCTTAGGTTACTTTTGGCGCCGTTGTAACTTCATTGCGTCGGCAAAGGTACGGTGATATCCTGCCTCGCACCAAACTGGAACCCTCACGGTGGAATCCTAAAAAAAAATAGAACCAAAGGTTCTAATCTCACTTTTATTTCGTATCTTTGCCTTAAACAAATCTATGAAAGACAAACAGTCACATACTTCTATCACAGAACTAAAACAGATAATAGAACAACAGAGTCAGGAAATCATTTTATTACGTAATTGGATCAACTATATAGAAGAGAACCTGCCACAAATCATTTATGACAATACCACTACAGCCATACAACACGCATTAGGCAAATACAACATCCACCCTGTAGAAGGACTCCCCAGCGAACACCACATAGAAACTGTCGTGCTGAGGTTCAACGAATACGTCAATCCCAGCCAGACAATCAGGGACAAACTGCGCAGCTATTTTCGTGAGATGATCATGGAAAAGAAACTCTTTGTAAAAGACATGGGACCCGTAGTTATCCGTCATGGCAGTCTGGCACAGTTTATCCGTCATCTCGTCGAGTGCATGGATCCAGACAAGCTACGTGCTTTACGCGCCAAAAAGAACACTCCAAAGATTACGTTGCTATCCAAATACATCTCCCAGCGCATCATGATACGCCACTACAATTGCGACAAACCCATCCCCGCCCGCAACCTCGACTCACCCATCCGCCGAGCAATCCAATGACAAGGCAGACAGAACCAGCGGGACGCAAGAAGGGGTATTAAATTATCTCCTCCACCTCACTATTCAGGAAATCCTCCAGGCTCACACCACCGGTGCCTACCACAAACGAGCGTTTGGGATGAAAGGCCTCTACAAATTTGGGCAAACCGGAATTCATTCCTCTGCGGCCGCTCTTCACCTCAATGGCCATCACCTCACCGTCGCGCACCACAATGAAATCCACCTCCAAATAGCCCTGGGCAGCATTTCTTGACGGCTCGCGCCAATAATACACCTTATAGTCCAGTTCGTCCGCCATACTCAGCAGGTGCGCACCCACGGCACTCTCTACCCAACGGCCCCATGCCTTCGTATCTGTCCGGTCAGCCTCGAATCCGCGACCCTTGTAGGCCGTCAGCAAGGCATTGTTATACACCTGATACTTTGGGATGGAGCCCCTCTTGCGCGCTTCATCGTTGGCATATTTCTGCAAGCCTGTCAACAGGGCGCACTGATCCAGAATCTCCAGATAGCCGGCCAGTGTGGTCACATTGCCCGCATCTTGCAACTGCCCCATCATCTTGGTGAGCGACAGAATCTCTGCCGAATAGCTGCACCCCAACTCAAACAGTTGCTTCATCAGAGCCGGTTTGTAGATGTTCGACGTCATGATCACGTCCTTCTCGATGGCCGGAGCCACCAGCGAATCCTTGATGTATTTACGCCACCTGCGCTCGTTCTTTATCATGTGTGCAGGCCCAGGATAACCGCCAAAATAGATATATTCGTCCAACGTTACCCCAAAGGCCTCCCGCATCTCCGGCAGGCTCCAGTGCGGCATCCTGATCAGTTCAAACCTGCCCGCCAGCGATTCCGTCAGCCCTTTCTTCAACAGCAGACGGCTACTCCCCAGCAGCACCACCTTCAGGTTCACGTGACCCCGCGAGTCAGCGTCCCATTCCCGTTTCACCACCTCGCTCCAGTTCTCAATCTTCTGCACCTCGTCAATCACCAGCAAGTATTCGTCCTGTTTACGGAGCATCATCGTGGTGCGGGCCGACTCCCAAACGCGATGAATCCAGTCGCTGTCCTTCGGGTCCACCGCATCCGCCACCTCGATGGTATGAGGGATGGATACCTGTGCCAGCACCTGATCCACCAATGTGGACTTTCCTACCTGACGTGGGCCGGCCAGCACCTGCATGAATTTCCGGGGTTCCAACAACCGTTCTTTTAGCGTATAGAATTGTTTACGAATATATTCCATTGCTCAAATCGATATGACATTTTACTCAAATCACGCTGCAAAATTACTCAATTTCTCCGACGTGACAAAATGTTTTCGCAGAAAAAGTGCCTAAGGAATATCCCCAGGTACCATTTTTAACAGTTAACATTTAACTCCCCTAATCCTTCAAGTACCCGATGGGCACTACATACACACCATCCTCTCTGCGGTAGGTGTACTGTCCCACACCGACCAATACCATTAGAAAGCGATGGAGCAGCAAGCACAATGCCATGCTTGCATGAGCATTGTCGAGTGAGAAAATTGACCGAAGGGCAAATCTTTCTTCAGATAATGATCAACAGTCCCCATGATCACATAATTACCTTAAGAAAAACTGTCTTCATATGATGATTGATCCTGGTAACACCCCCACTTACGCTTTCAATGGTAACAGGTATCAAGTAAGCACTCCCTTCTTGAAGTCCCTCCGAGGAAAGGAGTTCTACTGTTGCAACATCAGACAAGCGATCTCCTTGCGCAATCGTCACCTCCGGATTTGTCAATCTTACGTTTTCAGAAGGCACCGTCAGATAAGATGTATGTGCTGATCCATTATATACTTTTACCAAGTAATTGTCTATTCCTAAACGTACTTTCACATTGCCTGTTGCCTTCTGCGGGATCTCAGCTCGAATAGGATAAGTTGCAGGAATTTTATCCGTGCGGAAAGTCCTTACATTTACTTCATAGACGTCGGTTATCCCACCTTCTTTGACATTCAGATTCGAGATAAAGACCCCATTCTCCTCGTTTTTAAGCAGCTCGAGATATGGTGCGATTATATCATCCGGAACCCGTGTAAATGTCTCCGTCGGATATGGATAACCATCCTCGTCAATTCTTTCTACAGCCAACTTGTGATTTGAGAACTTGTAAGATGCTTCTCGAAGATTGAGGTATAGTTTGTCGTTCTCAAAGAAATATGCCCGTTTCATCACGTTGGCCTTGCCACTTGTGCCATAGACAACAATCTCCACCCAAGTCCCGTCTGGCTGAAAATTCCAATACCAGTCCATATCACTTTCTTCAAGATCGCCTTTCCATGTCCCGACGATACTGGGAATTGTTTCTGTTGTCTCGTCATCGTCAGTACATGAGAACATCGCTGCTGTGCTCAGCAGCAGACATGCAATTATCAATTTCTTCATTTCCTATTTGTAGATTAAATTCAATATTTCAAAATAACGTGCAAAAGTACTCCTAATATTTCTCTCCCCCCAAATCTTTTCAACCTTTTTGCCCCCGTGATCCTCGTAATCCTGTCAAAAATCAATGACTACAGGTTAAATTTATATCCTAATGTCAACAATAGCATACTTGAGCGGATATCATCTTCTTTGTCGTAAGATTTTATAACCTTGCTTACTCCCCAATGGTAACGGGCATCCAGCTCAAAATTCTTATATTCATAGGATATGCCCACAGGTATTGACATGGTTGTCGTATGGAACCTGCTCTTTGCACCCATATTGGCATCACCGCTTGTATTGGTCTTTTCACCCGTTATCCTGTATAAGATACCATCATTATTATAGGATACGAATGGTATCGGTTCACCAGGATAATAGAATCCGTCTGATTTTCCCTTTATGCGGGCACTCATCACGTATTCTGCCTGTATGCCTGTTTTTATTGTTAATCCCTTCCATACATGGAAGTTCACCAAGATAGGTATATTCAGGTTTTTCTGTTCAACTCGTAAATCGTGATATACAGAGCAATAGGCAAAGTCATCTTCAGATTTGCCAAACATTTCCAAAGTGGGAAGAGGCGCATTCTTTCCTTGGGTGAATCCCAAAAACGTTTCACCGTTTAGCCCCAGACCAGTAATCATGTTCATATTGACCTTTGCGCCCTGTATGGAATAGAACACGCCGCCAGAGATACCGACGAGCGAACTAATCCTGTACTCAGCCTCGACACCGGCACTAAAACCCGTACTTGTCGAATACATGTCTTCCTTGTCTTTGGTATAATCTGATATCGTCATACCCACACGTGGGGTGATGCTCCATTTCCCTCCTTCATGTCCTGTTTGTGCCATTGCCGCCGTGCTTATCAGCAGCAGGCACGCTGTCATAAGTTTCTTCATTGATTTTTCCATTTTCTAATATTCTTTCTTGAAATCTTATACTTTAATCGATGATGTTTTACATGCTTTTTATCTTTACGTAGATAGTGCTTAATTTATCTTATATTCGTATCATATTCACCTTCTTTATTTCGAACAACAATCCGTTTCCTGAATAAATGTAGACTACATATCTTGTCCCATGAATACGAAACGCTCTTTGCATCTCCCCTTTTTATCAAGAAGAAATAACATGTATCACTGTTAGCAAACAAATAGTTTTCACCTGTGACACACATAGAGTCCGGGTATATAAAGTCAAACGTATGAATATTCATTCCATTCCATTGAGAGATATAAGTAGTGTCATTGCTTACATACTTAGGAAATACTATATCATAAACACTATCAATGTTATCATAGTGCGACACTCCAATAAAAATCGTATCATTTGTACAATTCTTAAATTCAGCCTTTTTTATCATGCATCCAGGCGGAATACATGACGACATTATACAAACTATGACAAGAGTGCCTCCTAATAGATTCTTTATTTTACAACAACTTCCCATATTTTCAATTCTTTATTCTTTAGAAATAATTAGAAAAAAACGCGAGGACGATAGTTTATCAGCTGAAGAGTCTTCACAGCAGTGATTCTGAGCATATTAAAACTACTAATGTTTTCTACTGGGTACCCGAATTTAAGTCCAAGCCATCCCCTTCCGAAATATCCTTTAGATAAGTAGTTTGCCCACGTTTCTGTCCAAAACGTTTTGTGCGACGAAGGAAAAAGAGTAGCATTTGTGAAACTTTCAGGTGCAATTATGGACCAATAAGCTAATGATCCGACCTTACGATACTGCAATATATGACCGAACTCGTGTTGCATCATCGCTTTTCCTGCCATTTTACCACTAGTGAAAACACCCTCCCCTGCTATAATTCCACGTTCAGGAACAGTCATCGCACCATAATGATTTATTTCCGGATCTATTAGACTTCCACAAGTTTTTGTTTCATAAACGTTCACACCTTCAAACTTCCCTACATATTTACCTGTAATGGTTTGCTCATTAAGTTTTAAGCCAGATGGTCTACACCCAG
>Ga0310691_10007323_pt1 | contig 11534 bp, 11 predicted proteins | sample 176DNAGHGlowgp2_FD_203887 | JGI IMG/M metagenome (GOLD analysis project Ga0310691, IMG submission 203887) | Sheep rumen microbial communities from Palmerston North, Manawatu-Wanganui, New Zealand - 1766 DNA GHGlow gp2 (v2) (version 2) | ecosystem: Host-associated > Mammals > Digestive system >... | reverse complement strand
TGCTGAGCGTGAGGCGGCGGGGGAAGGTAAAGGCATACTGTATGGGCAGGCGCATGTCGGGCACGCCCAGCTGCGCCTTCACCGAACCGTCGTGGAACTGCACAGCACTGTGGACGATGCTCTGCGGGTGTACGAGCACCTGAATCTGGCTGGCATCGACGCCGAAGAGCCACTTTGCCTCGATGACCTCGAAGCCCTTGTTCATCATCGTGGCGGAGTCGATGGTAATCTTCGCCCCCATGTCCCAGGTGGGGTGGCGCAGGGCGTCGCTCTTCGTCACCGTGGCTAACTGGTCGGCGGGCAGGAGGCGGAAGGGGCCGCCGGAGGCCGTGAGGAGGATTTTCTCAATGGGATTGTCGTCTTCACCCACGAGGCTCTGGAAGATGGCAGAGTGCTCGCTGTCAACGGGCAGGATGCCCACATGATACTGCTGCGCCAGCTGGAGGATGAGTTCGCCGGCCACGACGAGCGTCTCCTTGTTGGCCAGCGCAATGGTCTTGCCGGCGCGGATGGCATGAATGGTTGGCGAGAGGCCAGCAAAGCCCACCATGGCAGTGAGCACCATGTCGATGGGGTCGGCCTCGACAATCTCGTCGAGGGCACGGCTGCCAGCGTAGACCTTCACGTCGGGCAGGTCGGCCATGAGCCGCCGCAGCTCGTCGTAGTGCTGCTCGTTGGCAATGACCACGGCGGCGGGATGGAAGCGGTGGGCCTGCTCTGCCAGCAGCTCCACACGGTTGTTGGCCGTCAGGCAGTAGACCTCAAAGAGGTCGCTATGCTCTTCAATGACCTGCAGGGCCTGTGTGCCGATGCTGCCTGTCGAGCCAAGTATGGCTATTTGTCGTTTCTTCATAAGTCGAGGATGCCTTGCGGCAGTTCGATAGTTATTTGTTTCTTGTCGTTATCTATGTTCGTGATGAGATCTTCGGCGGCAGGAACGAGCCGTCCGTCCTCCAGCTCGAAGAGCACGTTAGAGGTGCTGTCGTCGACGCTGGCTATGCGCCCCACGGTGCTGTGGCTCTGAGCCTCAACGATGTCGAAGCCCACGAAGAAAGTCCAGGTGTACTCCTCGTCGTCGCTGTCGGCCAGACGACGCAGGAAGTAGACCTCGCTGTTGGTCAGCTCGCGGGCACGCTCCACACTGTCTATTCCCTCGAACTTGATGAGCGCTGTGGTGTCGGTGCGAAAGCGGTATTCCTCCATGTAGAATGGCACGAAGATGCCATCGACAAGGAGGACGAGGAAGTCGGCATCGACGCGGTCGAAGACATCGTCGTCGACCTGCATGCTGATTTCGCCCTTCACGCCATGGGGTTTCCCCAGACGACCGATTCTGTAGACTTCTTCTTTGCGGATCATGGGGTAGGTGGGGTAGGTATTGTAGGTGGGGTAGGTATTGTAGGGGATGACGGGAGACGCGTGATGCGGGCGCCGAGGGCATTGAGGCGCCCCTCAATATTCTCGTAGCCACGGTCTATCTGCTCAATGTTGTCGATGCGGCTGGTGCCACGGGCACTCAGGGCGGCGATGAGCAAGGCGATGCCAGCACGGATGTCGGGGCTGGACATGCGCCCGCCACGCAGCTGCAGCTTGCGGTCGTGGCCCACGACGACGGCGCGGTGGGGGTCGCAGAGGATAATCTGTGCACCCATGTCGATGAGTTTATCGACGAAGAAGAGGCGGCTCTCAAACATCTTCTGGTGGAAGAGCACCGAGCCGCGTGCCTGCGTGGCCACGGTGATGAGCACCGACAGCAGGTCGGGCGTCAGGCCCGGCCAGGGAGCGTCGGCCAGCGTCATGATGGTGCCGTCGATGAACGACTGTATCTCGTAGTGGCGTGCTTGGGGTATGAAGAGGTCGTCGCCCTCTTCCTTCACGCGGATGCCCATGCGGCGGAAGGTGTTGGGAATGATGCCGAGGTTGCTGAGCGACACGTCCTTGATGCGTATGCCCTGCCCCACCATGGCTGCCATGCCGATGAACGACCCCACCTCGATCATGTCGGGCAGGATGCGGTGGGTGGTACCGTGCAGGCTGTCGACGCCCTCGATGGTGAGCAGGTTGGAGGCGATGCCGCTGATGCGTGCTCCCATCTGGTTGAGCATGCGGCAGAGCTGCTGCACGTAGGGCTCGCAGGCGGCATTGTAGATGGTGGTGGTGCCACGGGCCAGCACGGCGGCCATGATGATGTTGGCCGTGCCTGTCACCGATGCCTCGTCGAGGAGCATGTAGCTGCCTTTGAGCTTCGGCGACGACAGCTCGTAGACGCTGCGCTCGGGCACGGGGGTGAAGTGGGCCCCCAAGCGCTCAAAGCCGAGGAAGTGGGTGTCGAGGCGGCGACGACCAATCTTGTCGCCACCGGGCTTGGCGATGACGGCCTTGCCCATGCGGCTGAGCAGCGGACCGATCATCATGACCGACCCGCGCAGCTGAGCGCACTTCTGCACGAACTCGTCGCTATGCAGATAGTCAAGGTTGAGGTCGTCGGCCTGGAAGGTGAAAGAGCGCTCTGCTCCCCCTTGGCCGGGTGCAGCGTTCACTTTCACGCCGATGTCCTTGAGTAGCTGGATGAGGTTGTTGACATCGCGGATGCTCGGAATGTTGTGAATGGTCACCGGCTCGCTCGTCAGCAGCGTGGCACAGATGACCTGGAGAGCCTCGTTCTTGGCTCCCTGCGGGATGATGGTCCCGCTCAGCGAATAGCCGCCCTCGATAATGAATGATGCCATCGGACTATTTCTTTTTCTTCCCTGACCGCTTGGCAGGCATCTCGTCGGTGGGCACGAAGTGCTCGAAGGAGAAGCTGCTCAGGTCGAGCTGAATAACTCCGTCGGTATGGCGGGCCAGGTCGTCGGCCACCTTCTCATCGTCGATAGAGCCGTGGCCCCAGAGCACGAGGTCGCGCTTCATCTGGTTGGCCGTCTGGCGCGTCAGCTCGTCACGCTCTTTGCCCGGTGGCATGGTCTTCAGCCGCTGCCACAGCTCCTCTACCAGCCGTCCGTAATGGCGCAGGCCGATGGTGGTGGTGGGCCGTGGCATGGGGGCGGGCTTGGCGAGTATGCGCTCGGCCTCGCTGACGTCGTAGGGCCAGTCTATGTCGAGCTGCTTGCCACTCATCAGGTAGAGATGATCCCAGAGTGTCTGCTGGTAGTTGGCATTCTCACGAATCTGCGGAACCTTTGTCTCCATCAGCTTCACGATGGTGGCTGCGCACCGCTGCCGTTCTTCCTTCGACGTCAGGCTGACGGCATGGTCCACCATCTTCTGAATCTCGCGTCCATACTCAGGCAGCAAGAGCGGCTGACGCTGCGTGTTGTAGTCTAATCCTTTGATGTTCACCTTGGTAATTTACAATTTGACAATTTACAATATGAAACCTGGGCTTCGCACTCGATTAAGTGTTCAACAGGTCTTTGGGCTGCTTGGCCACGAAGTCTTTCAAGTAGAAGGGCTCGTAGTAGGCCACGTCCTCCGTCTGCCCTCCGAAGAGCCTGCGCTCGGCCAGCGGCTGCATCCAGCGGGCCAGCGGCTCCACTCCGTCGAGCAGGTGGGCATTGGGGTGACTGATGGTGTCCATGCACTTCGCTGCCCCGGGTCCGAAGAAATAGACGGGCCGCTCATCGAGCCACTGCCGGTAGGTGTCGGCCGTCACCACGTCGGCACCCACGGGGCGCACCTCGCGCAGCGAGCGGTCGTAGACGGCGGCATAGACCTCCATGCGACGGGCATCGAGCATGGGGCAGAGCAAGGCATCGTCGCTCACCCGCTCGCCCAGGAGCACGGGCACGCAGAGCAGCTCGAGCGTGGGCACTGCAATAAGCTTCAGGTCGCGGCCGCAGCAGATGCCCTTGGCCATCGACACGCCGATGCGCAGCCCCGTATAGGAGCCGGGGCCGGCACTCACCGCCACGGCATCGAAGGGGATGGCATGGCTGTCGGTGAACGACATGGCCTCGTCGACCATCGTGCCCAACTGCTCGGCACTGGCCCCCTTGCGGTCGGTGCGCCGCTCGTCGTGGAAGATGACGTGCGAATCGTCGCTCACCGCCACTGAGCATACGGCAGTACTCGTCTCTATATGAAGTATGCAAGCCATAACAACTATTTCTATAAATATAATAAAGCGGTGCAAAGTTACAAAGAATATTTTGATTGAGCAAGCCAGAGGGCAAAATTCCACTTCGCCCACCCCAAAAACTTCGCCCTTTTCTTTGCCAGGTCAGGAAAAAGCTGTAACTTTGCGCACATTCTCGAAAGAAACAGATGATAGAAGTTAGAAACCTTTTCAAGAGCTTCGGGCAGAAGGAGGTGCTCAAGGACATCAGCACGGTGTTCAGCGACGGCATCACCAACCTCATCATCGGCCAGAGCGGCAGCGGCAAGACGGTGCTGATGAAGAACCTCGTCGGACTGCTCGACCCCACCAGCGGCCAGGTGCTCTACGACGGCCGCGACTTCGTGGCCATGAGCAAGCAGGAGAAGGTGCACATGCGCCGCGAAATGGGCATGATCTTCCAGAGTGCAGCCCTCTTCGACTCGCTGACGGTGCTGGAGAACGTCATGTTCCCCCTCGACATGTTTTCGCCCATGACGCTCCGCGAGCGCCAGCGGCGCGCCCAGGACTGTCTGGCCCGCGTCAACCTGGTCGACGTGGAGAAGAAGTTCCCCAGCGAGCTTAGCGGCGGCATGCAGAAGCGCGTCGCCATTGCCCGTGCCATCGTCCTGCAGCCCAAGTACCTGTTCTGCGACGAGCCTAACAGCGGACTCGACCCCAAGACCAGCCTCGTCATCGACGAGTTGCTACACAGCATCACCCACGAATACCAGATGACCACCATCATCAACACCCACGACATGAACTCTGTCATGGGCATCGGCGAGAACATCCTCTTCATCTGCGAGGGGCGGAAGGAGTGGCAGGGTGTCTCTGCCGACATCATGGAGAGCAACAACCAGCGCCTCACCGACTTCATCTTCGCCAGCGACCTGCTGAAGGACATGCGCCAGGCCGTGATGAAGGGCGGCAAGCAGTAGATAACTATTACCCTTAGAAACCATGGAACTAACAGAAGTTGAAAAGATGGCCCTGAGCCAGTGCTCGCAGCAGGAGCGCGAGTGCATCTATCAAGCCGTGCGTGCAACAATGATGAGCGACGGCGACTCTGCCGAGCCCGAGCAAGGGCTGCTCGACGAGATGGCGGCCATGCTGGCCTTGGGCGAGCAGGAGCGTGAGCAATCGAAAGGCATTGAGCGGAGCGTGCTCGTGAGCACCATCCACGACATGAACTACTTCAAGCGGTTAGCCACAGGCAAGCTGATGACGCAGATGGTCTATGCCGACGGCATCATCACCCAGCGCGAACAGCTGTTCATACAGCACGTCTTCGACCAGTTCAACATTCCCGTGGCCGACTGATTCAGCGGAAAGCTATTCGAGCATAGGCCGAGCCTACTGCCTTTCAAAGTATGCCTCTACGCGCCGCGCCATGTTCTGCCGGATGTAGGGGTAGTAGAATTTCAGCTCCATGTTGTGGTAGTTGCCCTTGCGGCCGATGACGGGCAGCAAGTACTTCTCTTCATAGCCACGGACCAGCAGCAGATGGCTCTCGGGGTCGCAGCCCACCGAGAGCGTGTCATTCTGCAGGCGTCCATAGAGCACGAAAGGGGCGCTGACGCTGTCGGTGCGCCAGTTCACGGGGTTGATGCAGAACAGGTTGCCCTCGCTGACAATGGGGATATAGCAGTCGGCCGACTTCACGCTGTTGATGCAGATGGTCACGCCGACATCGTCGGCACCCTGGGCAGGGCGTATGTGCCGGCACTCGTCGACATCCTGCTGGGTCACCTTGTAGCCGATGGCATAGGCAGCCACCATGCGGCGCGCCACGCTGTCGGGCATGGCTTTCAAAATATCCATCATGGCATGCGCCCCCTGGCTGAAGCCTGCCAGGATGAAGGGCCGCCCATGGTTCAGGTGGGCCAGATAGTACTTCCAACTGCGCATCACATCGCCAATGGCCAACTGCAGGCGCGCCAGTGCCGTGTCTTGGCTGACCCACGACTGCATCGACACCTGCCGGTAATAGGGCGAATAGTAGTTGAGGTGGCCAGAATAGAACGAGTCTACGGCATACATCTCGTGGTGCATGGCACCACGCATCTCGTCGTCGTAGGTGTCGGCGAAATGGCAGGTGTCGCCGCCACGGAGGTGGTCGCCCGTCTCGGTGGAGATGATGTAGAAGAGGTCGGCGGCTGCGCCACGCTCGCGGAAGCACCACTGCGAGGGGTCGGAATAGTCGGGCTCGGGAGGAGCAAGGTAGGCACAGGCCCCAATGTGGGAGTTTGGGGGCGGAAGCAGGAAAGAGAAATGGACAACCACAACTGCCAACACCAGTGCCGCGCCAATGCCTCTGCGTGCCTTGTTCGCCCATGAGCCGATTACTGTGCTTCCTATTTCCTTCATCTTATTAGTTCGAACTGTTTAAATATGCCTTCGTCATTTCATCAGCCACACCCCGTTGCGTTCCACCATAGGCGTGACTATCTCTTCTTTTGTGCCGTCGCCATAGTTCACCACGAGAAACACCTGCATCACGCCCAGGGTGCTGTCGCGCTGACAGTCGGAAACAGCCACGCTCCTCACGCCACGGTGATTGCTCTCCGTCTCACTGACATGCTGGCGATAGGCATCGAGCAGCTGGCTGCGATAGTCGGCCGGCAGCTGGCCGGCACCGTCGCGCCCGTCGAGGAAGAGTTCGGGGTGCCCTTGGTAGAGGGCTTCGTAGCAGCTCTTTGCCACGGCGGCAGCCCGCTCTTCAGGGGTCACCTCGCCAGCCGGGCGGCGGCCACATCCAGCCAACAGCAGTACAGCCAGACAGCAGCCCGCAAAGAACCGTGTAGAACCGTGGCTCATTTCTGGCGGACAAAGATATTAATGGGCGACCCCGTGAGCGTCCAGTTCTCGCGAATCTTATTCTCCAAGAATCGCTTGTAGGGCTCCTTCACATACTGCGGCAGGTTGGCGTAGAAGATGAAGGTGGGAATCTGCGTGTCAGGAACCTGGCTCACATACTTAATCTTGATATACTTGCCCTTGATGCTGGGGGGCGGAGTGGCCTCGATGATGGGCAGCATCACCTCGTTCAGCTTCGTCGTGCCGATGCGGGCCTTGCGGTTCAGGTAGACCTGCTTCGCCGTTTCCAACACACGGAAGATGCGCTGCTTCGTCAGCGCGGAGGCAAAGATGATGGGGAAGTCGCGGAAGGGGGCCATGCGGTTGCGGATAGCCGTCTCGAAGGTGTCGATGACCACCTGCGACTTGTCTTCAACCAAGTCCCACTTGTTCACCACCACCACCAGCGACTTGTTGTTCTTCTGGATGAGCTGGAAGATATTCATGTCCTGCGCCTCAATGCCTCGTGTGGCATCGATCATGAGAATGCACACGTCGCTGTTCTCAATGGCCCGGATGGAGCGCATGACAGAATAGAACTCCAAGTCCTCCGTCACCTTGTTCTTGCGGCGGATGCCGGCGGTGTCGACAAGGTAGAAGTCGAAGCCGAACTTATCGTAGCGGGTGTAGATGCTGTCGCGCGTCGTACCGGCAATGTCGGTGACGATGTGGCGCTCCTCACCGATGAAGGCATTGATGAGGCTCGACTTGCCGACATTGGGGCGGCCCACCACGGCGAACCGGGGTATGCCCTCCTCCACGCCGTCGCTGCCCTTCTCAGGGAGCAGCTCCAGCACCTTGTCGAGCAAGTCGCCAGTGCCGCTGCCAGTGGCAGCACTCACGCAGAAGGGGTCGCCAAGGCCTAATTTATAGAAGTCGTACTGCCCGTAGAGGTCTTTCCCGTCGTCGGCTTTGTTGGCAACGAGGATGACGGGCAGCTTCGAGCGACGCAGAATCTGGGCCACATCCTCGTCCCAGTCGGTCACACCGTTCTTGATGTCGCAGAGGAAGAGCACCAGGTCGGCCTCCTCGGTGGCAATGAGCACCTGCTTGCGAATCTGCTCCTCGAAAATGTCGTCGCTGTTCACCACCCAGCCGCCAGTATCCACAACGGAGAACTCACGGCCGCACCAGTCGCACTTGCCATACTGGCGGTCGCGCGTGGTGCCGGCCTCATCGCTCACAATGGCCTGTCGACTCTTGGTCAGTCTGTTAAAAAGGGTGGACTTCCCCACATTGGGGCGCCCCACAATCGCTACTAAATTTCCCATAACAATGCTATTTGCCTGCAAAGATACATAATTATTTGGAGATTATGGCCATTCAAGCCGAAAATATTTTTGGAAGCAAGGGAAAAGCCAGTGTAAACTTACAGTTTCAAGAGCAGCAAAAAAATCCTTCACAAGCGGCACAGACAACTGTAAGTCAGACGGTTGCGGTGAAGGATTTTCATTTCCCCTCGTCGCCCTCATGAGCGTTCTATTAATCTGGGGCAACCGACAATCGTGGGCATACTACAACTCTCTTCCCACCTTTTCGGAGGAAAGGGCTGAACAACAGCAAGCGTCAGTATAGCATAGTAACTTTCCACCACTCAAAAGCATCCCCTTGCTTTGCTGACCTGTGTCAGCAAAGCCCCAGCCCTGGCTCAGCAGCATGCATGGGAAATGCCAACAGACGTGCAACGGGGGTGGATTGCAGCCAACGACAAAAAAAGCTTCACCGCAAGCCACTGTCTCGCAGACAGTTAAGCCTTCGGTGAAGCATTTATTTGCACAAGACAAAGACGGTTATGCCTTGTCAGGATGGATGGCCTTCCAGATGCCTGCTGCGAGGGCACCACCAGCGAAGGGTCCGACGATGAACACCCAGAGCTGGCTCAGGGCTTCGCCACCCTGGAAGAGGGCCGGGCCGATGCTGCGGGCAGGGTTCACACTGGTGCCGGTGAAGTGGATTCCCACGAGGTGAATCAGGATGAGGCTCAGGCCGATGGCCAAGCCTGCGAAGTTGTTGGTGGCACCGTTGGTCTTCGACGTGCTGCCAAGCACCACGAGGACGAAGAGGCAGGTGAGTACCACCTCGACAATGAGACCGTTGGTAACCCCGAAGCTGCAGGCGTTAGCTCCTGTGGCCGTGGTGATGACGGCGGTGGGTTCGGCAGTATCGACGATGAGCTTCAGCACGGCAGCTGCAATGATGGCCCCAATGACTTGGAACACCATGTACATGCCGCAGTCTTTAGCATTCATGCGCCCGGTGAGGAATTGGCCCAAGGTGATGGCGGGGTTGATGTGGCAACCGGAGATGCCGCCGATGGTGTAAGCCATGGCCACTACTGCCAAGCCGAAGGCCATGGCCGTTCCTACGATGCTGGCCGTGTCGCTGCCACAGCCGAGAGCCACGGCAGTGCCACAGCCCAAGAACGTCAGCACAAACGTTCCCACAAGTTCTGCAAGATACTTTTTCATGATAGTTTGTTGGTATTAAAGGGTTAAACAAAAAAATTCGGTTTACATGCTGACACTTGTCTCCTCTGCGCTACTGCTCTTGCTTCTCGGTGTAGGCCACGAAGTCGAAGTCGGCCTGCCCCTGTCCGAAGGCATAGAGCCCGAGCGTGACGCCCGTGAAGCCGCCCACGGTCTCAGTAGAGAGCAGCGTGCAGTCGAGCTCGCCCACGGGCTGGTAGTGCTCACCATCGGCCGAACAGCTGAAGCGGTAGTTCTTGGAGTCGCTGTCGACGCGCAGCCACAGGCCCTCCGTATTGCCGGCAAGGGGCTTAGAGGCCAGCACAGTGTTGACATTCTTCATGTTCAGCCGCAGCACTACCTTGCGCTTGCCCTCCTCCTGCACGACGCAGAGCTGGGCGTAGCCGTCGTTGATTTGGTAGACGCTGATGCCCGCCTCGGCCTTGTCGGTCAGGTGGCAGTTGCTGATTTTCGTGTCGAAGGCAAAGAAGGCCGACTCCTGCCGACGCCCCACGAAGGTTGGTGTCTTGTTGGTCCTCAGGTCGGAGGCAGAGCCGAGCAGACGCAGGCGGCCGTTGCCCATCTGATAGCTGCCCATGTCGGGGTTCTGCAGGTACACCCACTCCGGACCGAGAGGGCGGTCGAAGTCGTCGCGCACGGCGATGGGCTCGCGCTGGCGGGGCACAATGGGGTTGCCGCCGTTCACCACTGGCCAGCCGCCCTGCGGCCACTCCACGGGAGCGAGGAACGTCTCGCGACCGATGTGGTGGTAGGAACCGCCATACTGCCGATAGGCCAGAAACGTCAGCCACCAGCGTCCTTGCGGGTCCTGAACCAAGTCGCCGTGGCCGGTGCCCTGTATCTGGCTGTCCTGCCCCTTGCGGCTGCAATGGGTCAGAATGGGGTTCTGCGGATTAGCCTCGTAAGGGCCATAGATATGGCGCGAGCGGGCAATAGTGATGCTATGGGCCAGCTCCGTGCCGCCCTCGCTGATGAGCAGATAGTAGTAGCCGTCTTTCTTGTAGATATGAGGGCCTTCGGGCCAACGCCCACCGGTGCCCTGCCAGACGGGGCGGCTCTCGGTGAGCTGACGCCCCGTCGAGGGGTCTATCTCGCAAAGGGTGATGGTGTTGTCGGGGTTGCTAACCATGTAGCACTTCCCGTCCTCGAAGAGCAGCGACGGGTCGATGCCCTGCTGCTGCAGCCATATAGGCTCGCTCCACGGGCCACGCGGGTCGCGGGCAGTCACCATGAAGTTGCCGCGCTTGCCTACGTTGGTAGTAATCATGTAGTAGGTGCCATCATGGTGGCGGATGGTGGGGGCATAGATGCCCAACCAGCTCGTGGCTCCTTCAAGGGGCAGCTGAGAGGGCCGCGTAAGCACGTTGCCAATCTGCTCCCAGTGCTGCAAGTCGGTGCTGTGGAAGATGGGAACGCCGGGGAAATACTGGAACGAGGAGTTGACGAGATAATAGTCGGTGCCAACGCGGCAGATGCTCGGATCGGGATGATAGCCGGGAATGATGGGGTTCGTCTGCGCTATGCCAAACGACAGTTGGCAAACGATAAACGACAAAGCCAGTAGTCTTTTCATTGGTGATTTATTTATGACAAATTGGACTGCAAAAATACAAAAAAGAATTCTAACGGCCAAAGAAAATGAACAAAAAAAAAGGGTCACCGCTGTGACCCAACCTTTGTTAACCTTAAATCTAATACTATGAAAAACACGTTGCAAAGGTAGCACCTTTTGCTTTCACCTGCAAACTTTTTCAGGCAAAAAAGTACGGAATTGACAATTAATTGATATAAATCAATAATAACTGTCACTTTTACACTATTTTTTTCGCATCAGCGTCAGTCCGTCGCGTATGGGCAGAATGACTTTCTCCACGCGAGGGTCGCGGGCCACCTGGTCGTTGAAGCGCCGGATGCCCAGCGTCTGCTGGTCGTGGTCGTAGGCCGGGTCGACCACATGGCCGTCCCACAGCGTGTTGTCGGCTATCATGAACCCGCCCTGTCGAAGCAGCGGCAGGAGGCACTCGTAAGCATCGACGTAGGTCCGTTTGTCGCCGTCGAGAAACACCAGGTCGAAAGAGAGGCCCAGACGGGGAGCC
>Ga0310691_10007322_pt1 | contig 11535 bp, 13 predicted proteins | sample 176DNAGHGlowgp2_FD_203887 | JGI IMG/M metagenome (GOLD analysis project Ga0310691, IMG submission 203887) | Sheep rumen microbial communities from Palmerston North, Manawatu-Wanganui, New Zealand - 1766 DNA GHGlow gp2 (v2) (version 2) | ecosystem: Host-associated > Mammals > Digestive system >... | reverse complement strand
CAATCACGTTGCGTTTTGGGGTTCTGAATTCTCAAACTTTCATAAATGCAAGTTCATATATTTAGGCGTTGAGTTTAAATCTTCTGAACAAGCATTTATGTATGAAAAGGCTCTGTATTTTAATGATAAAGAGGTTGCAGACCTTATTTTAAAGGCAAAAACTCCAAAAGAGGCAAAGGAATTGGGTAGGAAAGTTAAAAATTTTAATTCAGAACAATGGTCTGAGGTTTGCGAAGACATTATGTATAATGTTGTTCTTGCAAAATTTTGCCAAAATGAATATTTGGCACGATTAATAACAAGAAGAGACTTGTTAGATAAGACTTTTGTTGAGGGAAGTCCTGTTGATTGCATATGGGGATGTGGAATACGATGGAATGACCCAAAAATTGACGATGAATCAAATTGGAAAGGTAAAAATCTTTTAGGAAAAGTCCTTGGAAGAGTAAGGGACTATATGATTAATGTACTATAATAGTATAAAAATAACAGCGAATAAGCATGCCAAGGGATTTGGCTATTTCAAATGGGACAAAATTTTATTAAAAAAGAGATTACTCCTGAAGTAATCAGTACATTTTTAAATGGTAGAGACGAACAAGAAAGAATTGTAAACCTTGATTACAAATACCAAAATAACTTCATAACAGTATTTTACAGAAACGAAAACGATGACAAATGTGTTTCTCAAGAGCCATTTATGCCGTTTTTGTGGGCAACTGAAAATGCTTGCAAAAGGCTATGTGATGGTGATAAACAAAAAGTAAGATATCTGCTAAAAAAATATAGAATATGGGTTAAGGCACTTGATGTGACAAATTCTGATGGTGAAGTTGTAGAAGAAATTAAGAATGGATATACATATTTGTTCTATGCAACAGTACCGATGAGTTATTCTGACTTTTTGGACTTTTTCAAAAAAGCAGGAAATCCTGTTTCGAGTAGAAAAAAGAAAGATGACAAAGGTGGAACCCAACAAAAAGAAGAAAAACAGTATTTAACAGTTACTCCAAAAGAGCAATTCATGATTTCAACAGGAAAGAGGTTCTTTAAGGGGTATGAGGATTATAATGATATTCTAAGACTTATATTCGACTTGGAGTCAACAGGCCTTAATACAAAAAAAGATAGAATAGAACAGTTTGGTATAAGATTTAATCGCCCTGTAAAATATAAAGGGGAATATATTAAATTTGAAAAATTAATTAATGTTGAAGGTAATACTGAAGAAGAAAAAAATATTTCAGAATTAAATGGCATTATAACATTTTTAAAAATAATTTATACTTTTAGGCCCGATGTAATTACTGCACATAATGGAGAGGCATTTGACTGGCAGTTAATTATTGGCGCTTGTGAAAGACTTGGAACTTCTCTTGAAGAACTATCAAAGAAATTTTTCAATGGAGAGTCAATCAGAAAAGATGAACGTGAGTCAATTTTGAAATTAGGTGGCGAAATTGAAAAATTCAATAAAACTATTGTTCCAAATATAATAATCACCGATTCTTTGCATGCTGTTAGAAGAGCACAAGCATTGGATTCAAATATGCTTTTCTCAAATTTGAAATATGTTAGCAAATATTCAGATTTGATTAAAGAAGACCGTGTTTATATACCAGGTGACAAAATTTCAGATATTTACAACGATAAAAATAGAAAATTTGCAATTAACGATGAAACAGGCGATTGGTATATATATGACGAAAATCATTCTTGTGAAAGTGAAGAACTATTATTGAAAAAAGGAAAAGACAACCCAACTTTTGTTCTTTACACAAAGAACAAACTTTTGGATGGATATAAAGTTGTTGACGGAAAATATATAGGACAAAAGTATTTGCTTGATGACTTGTGGGAATGTGACATGGTTGAACATCGTTACAACACCCCAAACTTCCTTATTTGTAAAATGATTCCTGTTCCATTTGACAAGTGCTGTACAATGGGTACTGCTGGCCAGTGGAAATCAATTATGCTCGCTTGGAGTTATGAAAACAACTTGGCAATCCCTCAATTTTCAGAAAGAAAAACTTTCACAGGTGGGCTTTCACGTCTTCTTAAAGTCGGATTCGTTGACAATGTTGCAAAATTTGACTATAATTCACTTTATCCTTCAATCATTCTTACTTGGGGTATCAGCGATGCAAAAGATTTGCTTCATTCTATGCTTTATTTCTTGGAACACGTTTTAACACAGCGTGAAAAATATAAAGGTTTAAAGAAAAAAGCTGGTAAAGAAAAAGATAAGTATAAAAAGGAAATAGAATCTTGCGCTGATTTACATTTAAAAGACGAGCTTAACAGAAAAATGTTGGATGCAGCACAAGAAGAATCTGCAAATGATAAAAAACAACTACCACTCAAAATCTTTGGAAACTCATTTTTTGGGTCATATGGTGCGCCTAATGTATTTCCATGGGCTTCTATTGCTTGTGCTGAAAGAACAACATGTACAGGTAGAATGGCACTTAGACTAATGATTTATTGGTTTACAAAATTAGGTTATCAGCCTATTGTTGGAGACACTGATGGATTCAACTTTCAATTGCCAGAAGACGATAAATTCAGATATACAAAAGATAACCCATATATTAGTCCAGGCCTTTCAAGAGAAACAAAAGAAGGCGTTGAATATGTTGGATTTAAAGCAGATGTTGCTGAGTTTAATGATTTATTTATGAAAGATTTCCATTATGGTCCTAATTGTGTAAACAAAATGGGTCTTGGAATTGATGAAGTAGTTTCTGCTACAATTAACTTTAGTAGAAAGAACTATGCAGACTATTTCCCTGATGAAGAATTTCCAAAGGACGTTAAAATGGTTGGTAACACCATTAAATCCAAAAAAATGCCTGAATATATTTCAAAATTCTTAGAAAAAGGTATAAGACTTCTTTTGCGCAAAAAAGGCCAAGACTTTATTGAAGCATATTATGACTATATCGAAAAAATTTACAATTATCAAATTCCATTGAAAATGATTGCTTCAAAAGGAAAAATTAAGAAATCATTGGAAGAATATATTGAAGATTGTAAGATAATAACAAAAGCAGGTAGGCCAAAATCAAGACAAGCATGGATGGAACTTGCATTAAGAGAAAATCTTAATGTTAGTATGGGTGAAACAATTTATTATATCAATATCGGAAAAACAAAGTCACAAACCGATGCTAAAAAAGTTACTCATTATTATAAGGTAGACGGATTATTTGGAGAAAAAAGCGATTATAAAGTTGCGCTTGAAAAAGAATGGAAAAAAGATAATATTGACGGTAAACTTGCTCCAAAAGAACGTGCATTATCGCTTAATGATTACGTAAAAAAGCATCATCCTGAAGTCACTATAGAAGATGAAGTTATTCTTAATTGTAAACTTGTTCCAAGAGAAATTGTTGATTCCGAAGAAGATATAATGTGTAAAGAGGGCGAAGAATATAATGTACAAAAGTATATTGACCAATTCAATAAAAGAATTACACCTCTTTTGGTTTGTTTCAGACCTGAAATCAGAAATAAAATTTTAATTACAAATCCTGATGACAGACAATATTTCACATATGACCAATGTGAATTGTGCAATGGTTTCCCAAATAAAGAATCAGACCAAGACACATATGAACAACTTATGACTCTTGATGATAGGGAAATTAAGTTTTGGATGTCACATCCTGAATGGGAACCACCGTATTTGGATTATTGTGAAATGGATTGGGAACAAATCAAAAATGATTACATTGAAAGAATGGAACGTGAAAGACAACTTGGAATTGACAAGGTGAAAGCAAGGTTTGCTGAAATCGTATTCAATATGACACTTGAGGAACTTGAAGATTTTGAAGACGGTGATATGCCAAAAGCAATGCTTGAAATTGTTGATGTGGACCCGTTGACAGGTAAATTTATGTCAAAAGAATATAAAGACATTGTAATCGGTACAATACTTGATGTTTTGGATGCAAAAGAAGAGAAAATAAACGCTCTTGAATTTGAAAACGAAGTAGAAACTGAGGCATAAAAAAAGGGCAGCGATATGTTTGCTGCCCTTATGGAACACACCTCGAATGTTGTCACATTCGAGGATGTTATAATTGTTAAGTGTGCTGCTTAATACAATTGCTCATACTTAAAGATTGTCATAAATATTATCCCAGTTTGGGTCTCCTATTTCATCCCAATATCTTGCACGTCTATTTCTTGGAGAATTCCAAGATTTATAGTATTCCCAACAGTCATCTTGTTCTTTCTCGCTCATTGACTTATAGTCTTTCAATGAAATTCCATTTACCTTTAACATTTCGGCCCATTTTTTTCTATTTTTCATTTGAAGTGCATGTGTTTCGTCTTCTTGTTCTTTACTACCCCACAATGTGTGCAATCTTGGGTCATCTTCTGAATGATATCCGCTATACATATAGTTATTTAATCGCTGATTATGCTTTTGCATCTTTTGCTGTAATTCATTTTCTTTAGTCATGTCATCAATAAGTTGTTGAAAATATGGGCTTTTATACCCATCTTTTTCTGGAATTTTTTTTGCTATATCCATAAATTCTTGATTACTTAAACCACCATTTTGCCTGTGATTACCCTTCAAATCCCAATCACTAGATGAATCACTTCCATCTGGATTTAATCCGTTATATATTTTTTCACCTGGCTTAATTTTTCTTCCTTTTGGCCCACCATTTCCGCTATAATACTCATCAAAATACGGATTGTTATTAACTTTTTTTCCTTCATTAAGCACTTTTTTCACTGACTCCATTACTATCTGTTTAAGTTGGTTTTCGTTGATTCTTATAACTTGTTTCTTTTTCATTTCTCTAACTTTTTCTTTATAAATAGTCATTATATACAAAAAAGTCAGCCGTTTATGACTGACTTTTCTTTATAAATTCATTATTTCGTTAATTTTTTGTATTTCCTATTTTTTCAAGTTTACCTGAAAATACATTCCCCTTACTATCAACCACTTTTATAACGCCTGGCTTTAGTCCAATTGTGCTAATTGATGCGCTTTCATTCAATGGTTGTCTTGAGAAATAATCATTCAAGCATTCATTTACAATTGCTTTTATTATTGAATAGTCAATGTTTCCGCCTTGTGTCTGATATTGTTGTTCATTAACGGGCCTTCTGTTTTGTTGTGGTTTTCTGTTTCCACCAGGTATTTCCATTCCTGATAAAACAGACTGATTGTCCAATGCTGTCACATCTATGACTTCATTAAGCATTGATTGTTTGATTTTGTCTGGCATTTTGCTATTTGCCGCCGTTTGCTGATTATATCTAATATCTTTTGTTTGAACATTTCTTTTTTGTGGCTGATAATCTTCTTCTTCATTAAGGTACATTCTATCAAATTGAGAATAATCGTCATATGAAGATGGGTCTGGGTCATTTCTATCGAAATTACCATCACCTTTATATGATTCAACAAGCCTGTCGCCTTCAGGATTACATAAATCCCTTGCTTTTCCTATAATTTGTGCTAATTGTTGTTTTGAAACTGCCATTTTAATTATAAATTATCTTCATCATTTTCTTCATCTTCATCGTTATAAAGATTATCCATTCTGTCCATCATATCTTTATAAGACTTAGATAAAACATTATCTGTATTAATTTGAGGTTCGATATCTGATTTTTCTACTGGTTCCGTTTCATCACCAATATCAATTGGTGATTGGCTTACCTGTGTTGGCTGCGGTATATTTTCCCCGTTTTCGATTTCGCCTTTTGAAACAGGCTCAGTATCTGGTGCCTCAACTTTATTTTGAAAGTAACTTTTTTGTCCTAAATTGTCAATATTTTTTTGTGCAACATTTATTGTTTGCGTTGGCCGTGTTTGATGTGTTGGCGTTGCTTGTGGCTTTTCTCCTTTATCAATATCTGATTTTTGAACTGGGTTTGAATCTATTGGTTGATTTTGATTTGACAGATTTGCCACATTGAAATTTCTTGCAAGTGGGGTTATCGAATAAATGTCAGAGAATCCTTTATCTCCGGAATCGTTAAATCCCGTGCTTAATAATTCTTGTTCATAATCATAATATTTTACACGTCCGATATCAACTTGTCCTATGTTGTCTGTTAGGAAAAGTTTGTATTTGGGAACACCTCTTTTTGTTGAGCCATAAGTCTGAAAGGCCCTAATTGCACTTTTTCCGTTTTTTGTAATACCATATACCAATGGCAAAAGGTATCTTGTATTTTTACCTTTACCACCTTTTTTATCGTCATAAGTAATTCGGATTCTACGGCAATTTTCAATTGCAAATTGGATTTTCTCTTCTTTGCTTAATTGCCATGTTTCTTTTCCGAATCTTTTTTTAGATAATGAAACGGTCTCGTTTATATGTATTAATTTACCTTTCATTATGCCTTGATTACGATTTGGCCATCTGCTACGTTTGCACTTGTATCTATTGATACATTACAATAACTGTTTGCTTCGTTGTACATTGATATGTTTTGGCAGAAAATTCTTCCACCAACGCCATTTCTTCCATTAACATCGTATTCACCTCCACCGCCATTGGTGTCGAAGTTTGAATAGTTGATTGTTGATGGTGCTGTACAATCAGGAATTGAGTGCGTATGTCCACCATGTCCGGTACCTTTACCTTGAGGGTCACCTGTTGCCAATGCGTCTGGGTGTGTTGGTGAATATTCTTCAGTCCTTGTGTAATCATTTCTAGTGATTAAATTATTTCTTGATTGAATACCTTTTACTTCTAAACAAGTTTGCATAATATAATAGTTTTTTTAATCTTATTTCTTTGGTAATGTTATTATACCGTTTTTAATGTTTTTATCGTGTGTTGTTCCAACACCTGGTTTTGGTGCTGATTTTATTTTTTTTGGTAAAACTTTTGCAGATGCTTTTGCCGCATTAAATTGTTTTTCTGCAACATCCCTACTTTCTCCATTGTTATTATTTATTCTTTGTAATGATTGGAGCCCTTTCATTTTTTCTTCAGGTGTTGAACCATTCAATGCTTGTTTTGCGGCTTTCCTTTTTCTGTATTGGTATTGGGTCATTGCATCGTCTGAATATTGCTTGTCTGAATTTCCGAAATTAATATTTGACAAATGTTGCCCGTTTTTTTCTTCTTCATTCAAAACATATTTTCTTTCCCAATCTTTTTTTGACATTTCATGGATATTTGACGGACCCTTATCAAATGTTCTTGGACCAATTGCCCACCTATATTCAGGATAATGCCTTTTGCCAAAGTCATCTGTAGTTTCGGGGTCGGCATATGATTCTCCTTCTCCACCTGAGCCCTGTGCGCTTACTTGGCTTGCAAAATCCTCAGGCATATCAGGTGTAGTTCCCAACGTATCCAAGTAACTACTTACGCCATTGGCAATTTCGTCAAGTTGTTTATCTGTTAATATGATGGTTTTTTTATTCATTTTTGTGTTGCTCTATATTTGTATTTATTAACGTTTTGCATCATATCATCTAATACATTTGTAAGTCCGCTTTCAGTTGTGTCATTACATTTTTTCTTCATTTTCAACACATCTTCTTCAAGTTCTTTCAACATAGGTAAAAGACTTTCGGAGTTTGGTAAAATAGGCAATAGTTTTCCTATTTGAAAATGTTTTCCTTCAATTCCCATACAACATTCAGTAAAAGCATCTTCACAATCAAAAATACAATCATTTATTTCATCACATAACAAATGTTCAGAATTATTTGTTGTATTCCAATGTATTTCTTTTACTCTTATTGTGTATCCGTGCAACGCACATATAAAATCTATATATTCTTTTTTCATAATATTATAATTCTAACAAATAAATAGTTGACAATTTAAGTTTTTTGATTAAAATCAAATAAATGAATAATTGTAATAATAAAAAAAAGTATGAAATCAAATTATGTACATGTAACTTTTGTAATAGACGAATCTGGCAGTATGACAGGAACTGAAGCCGATGTTATTGGCGGTTTCAAAAAAGTTGTTGATGAACAACGTGAAAACAAAGAAGGAAGTTGCTCAGTATCTTACTATAAATTCAACGGAAAAGTTGATGAAGTGTATGTTGGAAAGAATGTTGAAGATGTTGAATACATTGACGATAAATACAGCCCAAACGGAATGACAGCGCTTTTCGATGGTGTTGGTATTGCAATTGATAATACGGGAAAATGGCTTAGTGATATGAATGAAGAAGACAGGCCAGAAAAAGTTCTTGTTGTTGTTATGACTGACGGTGGTGAAAATTCTTCAGTTGAATATAGTGCAGCAAGAGTTAGGGAAATGATTAAAGAACAAGAAGACAAATATAATTGGAGTTTTGTGTATATGGGAAGTGATTTGACAGATGCACAAGACGCAAACAGCCTTGGAATTACAACAAGAGCATTTGCAAAGAAATCAGCGTATCTTGGAAATTACGATATGATTAATTCTTCAATTAGTGCATATAGATACTGTACCGGAAGTGCATCAGAAAAAAATCTTGCATTTACAACATCATTGTCTGAATCTTGCGAGAATGCCACAAGAGAATATGCAAATGAAAATGATTTGAATGCAGATGATTTATTGTCTTAATAATTAATTAAACGAAATTATAATGAATGATAAAATAAAAGTACTTGTTGTTCCAAGTGACACGTTTGGTGTCGGCCTTTACAGGTCAGTAAGCCCACACACCCAATTGGATAAACTATACGGAGATGAATTCGATGTTGAGATAAACTATCAACCAAATTGGCAGGATTTGTCTTATTTTGACAAATTCCATATAGTTCATGTTCATAAAGGGTTGTTTGGACAAATGGAGCCGTTTTGGGCTGCTCTTGATTACTTTAAGAAAAATAATATAGTAAGTATTATTGATATAGACGATAATTGGGAAGTTGGTCCCAATCACCCTCTTTATGCTCAAAACAAATCAATGCACGTTGCTGAAAAAATCATAGAAAGTCTTAAACGTGCTGATTATGTCACGACAACGACTGAGATTTTTGCAAACAAAATAAAAAAATACAATAAGAATGTATTTGTGTATCCTAACGCAATTGACCCAGAAGAACCACAATACAGTTCTGAAAAGAATCCGTCAGATAGGATTAGATTTGGATTTGTTATGGGCTCTTCTCATGAAAAGGATATGGAACAATTTAAGGGTGTTGTAAATGCGTTACCAAAAGAAATCTTGGATAAAATACAAATTGTTCTTTGCGGATATGACCTTAGGGGTACAATGACATTAATGAATCCTGACGGAAGCATTCAAGGACAAAGGCCAATAAAGCCAACTGAATCTGTTTGGTATTCATATGAAAAGACTGTTACTGACAACTATAATATTTGTAGCCCAGCATATAAGGATTTCTTGCTGAAATTCTTGAAAAACGTTCAATGGCCAATGGTTGACCAAGAGCCATATAGGAGAGAATGGACTAAAGATGTAAAGAATTTTGCTGAACACTACAGAAATGTTGATGTTATTTTCGCTCCATTGGAATGTAACCCGTTCAATGAGGTTAAATCTGAACTTAAATTCATTGAAGGTGGATTTACAAGAACGGCAGTTATTGCTACGCATTTCGGACCATATACAATTGGCAGTAAATCAATTTTCAAGAAAGGTGGAGAAATTGACCCAGAAGGAAATTGTATTTTGGTTGAGCCAGAAAAGAAGCACAAAGCATGGGGACAAGCAATTAAAAAAATTGTTGAGCACCCCGAATATATCAAGTTAATGACAGATAATATGTATGAAACTGTAAAGGATAAATACGATATAAAAAATGTTACTAAGGCACGTGCCGAATGGTACAAGTCTATTATAAAGAAGTAATGTCATAATGTTTTAGTTTTTGCCTCACAATATGAAACGATTGTGAGGTTTTTTTTGTTTTTATCATAAACTTTTTGTATTTTTAAAGAAATTAAAATTTGAAAATATGAAAACATTGACACAAGAACAAGCCTACACTGAGTGGGTAAAATTTTATGGGGTATTTGAAAAACTTGGATTGACTAAAAATTATGACATGGAAAAGCTGAAGACTGAATTATTGTCTTCACCGTGTGCTGTAAGTGAAGAAATGGGTACTGCTTATAAAGGCGCTCTTCTTATTCACATTAATATGGTTATGGCATTGGCCCAAAGAGTTGCAAAAATGATTTCAGGAACGTTTGAAATTGATGAAAACACATTATTGAAATCAATTGCGATAATGCACCTTTCAAAACGTTTGGTTTATGTTGAAAACGATAATGATTGGGAAATCAAAAATCGTGGACTTATGTTTAAGTTTGCAAAAGGTGTTGAAGGATGCCTTAAAGGTGGTGAAAGAAGCGCTCTTGAGGCTCTTAACAATGGAGTTAAACTTACGCCAATTGAATTTGAGGCAATAACTTGTCTTGACGAGGATGTTGAGGCATCAAAGAAACCATTCCTTTCAATTTATACAACTGTCATTAGACAAGCAAACGAACTTGCTTATGCTATTGAAAAGGAAAGATATAATAAAATTAAAAATGCTAAATAATTAAGTCATGGGTACTTGGATTATAATTGGATTAATAATTCTTTATGTTGCGTCTGCAATACTTCTTGAATGTGAGTTTGTGTTTGAAATGAATATTGACACTGTAGGTAGTTGCCTTATTGTCTTGTGTCCAATTTTGAACACAATAGTTCTTGCTAAAGCCTATCATAAGAGGCATATAGTGAAAACTATAAGTAAAGAGGTTATGAATGCACTTAGATAAGATTAAAAACCTAAAGATGATTAAAAAAAAATAAAATGACAAACAAATACGGAATTGATATTAATGTAGGTGATTATGTTTTTTTACCGTTATCTTTTTATGATTTTTCAGTATGGAAAGTTAATGAAATAATAGAAGATGAAAATTCTTTAGTAAAAGTAAGAATACGATGTGATGAAGGCCATGGTCATTTTAGAAATTATAATATTGACAATCCTTTTATCAAATTAGAACCTGAGTGCGGAAAAGCACTTTTTGAAAACATTGAATTTGAAAATAAAATTAAAAAAGAATATAAAATAATTAATGAGAAGAAATAGTGACCCTATGGCTCCATGGAATAGCGGGCCTGAAGCATATAACCCGTTTGCTCCATGGAATGATGTTGAAACTAAAGATGACCCGCTTGCTCCTTGGAATAATGAAGAAGGAAAAGATTGGAGTGGCGGAAGATATAATAATTTAAAAAGTTGGTAAAATATGATTAAAGTAAAACTTATTAACAAATCAAATAATCCAAATCCATCATACGAAACAACTGGTTCTGCTGGAGTTGATTTAAGGGCTTTTACAGAAGAAGATATTGTTATAAATCCGATGGAGAGGAAAATGATTCATACAGGGTTGTATATGCAAATTCCTGAAGGATACGAGGGCTCTGTAAGACCAAGAAGCGGACTTGCCATTAAAAAAGGTGTTACTGTAATTAACACACCTGGCGTAGTGGATGCTGATTACAGAGGTGAAATTTGTGTACTTTTGGTTAATCTTTCAGATGAAGATT
>Ga0310691_10007321_pt1 | contig 11535 bp, 6 predicted proteins | sample 176DNAGHGlowgp2_FD_203887 | JGI IMG/M metagenome (GOLD analysis project Ga0310691, IMG submission 203887) | Sheep rumen microbial communities from Palmerston North, Manawatu-Wanganui, New Zealand - 1766 DNA GHGlow gp2 (v2) (version 2) | ecosystem: Host-associated > Mammals > Digestive system >... | reverse complement strand
GCAGCTGTACGGTGATCGTGCCCTCCTTGGCCGGGTCGGGCAGCGCCCAGGGCTGGCTCATGTAGGCATCGGGATTGCGAAAGATGTTGCCCGCGTAGTCACCCATCATGTTGACTGTGTCCGCCAGGTCCTCAAACAGGTCGTTGGCGATGTAGGCCTCCATCTGGGTGCTCCGGCCCATGCTCTGGGAGATTACGGCGTCCATGGTCTGCCGGGAGATGTCCGAGATGGACTGCTTCTGCTTCTCGTTGGTGTCCTTCACCAGCTTGCCGATCTGTCCCGCCTGGTGGATGATGACCACGGTATAGGCCGCCATCATCAGTATAATGACATACAACACCAGGTTGAACACCTTTTGCTGGATGCCCCCGAATACCATGTTTTTGATCTTTCTCATCGCTTGCCTCCGGTATTCTCAAAGGTTTCTGTAAATATCATAGCGGAAAGATTGCGCGATTTCAAGGCCCGCGGCAAAAAAAAACGGGCCCCGCGGCAAAAGTTCCTGTTGCAAAAATCAGCGGAATATGACAAAATAAGGATATACATCGCCGTGCGCCGTCGCGGCGTACCGGCACGAGAGACCGGAGCGAGCGAAACGGAGGAGGACAACGCATGATACACGTCGATAACGCGCTGTGGCTGCTGATGGAGAAAGACCCGAGCCTGAATCCCTATGCCGGGGAAATCAGGATGCACCTGGACCGATTCAACGATAAGCGCTGGCAGCTGAACGAGTGGCGGACGCTCTGCGACTTCGCCAACGGCCACCGCTTCTTTGGCTTTCATCGCACCGAAACCGGCTGGGTGTTCCGCGAGTGGCTGCCCAGCGCGGACGCCGCATGGCTGACCGGCGACTTCAACGACTGGGCCAAGTGGGACTGCCCGCTGCAGCACATCGGCGGCGGCGTCTGGGAGGTTCGCCTGGAAGGCTGGGACGCTCTCAAGCACGGCCAGTTCGTCAAGCTGATGGTGGGCCGCCAGGGGACGAGCTTTGAGCGCATCCCCGCCTACATCACCCGCTGCGTGATGGACATGGCGACGGAGACCCTGTGCGGACAGATCTGGATGCCGGACGAGGCCTTTGAGTGGACGGACTGGGACTACTTCTGCAAGCAGCGCCCGGATTCGCCGATGATCTACGAGGCCCACATCGGCATGGCCCAGGAGCATGGCCACATCGGCACCTATCGGGAGTTTGCGGACATGACGCTGCCCTGGATCAAGAACGCCGGCTACAACACCGTGCAGCTCATGGCCATCCAGGAGCACCCCTACTATGCCTCCTTCGGCTATCAGGTGACCAACTTCTACGCGCCCTCCCACCGCTACGGCACGCCGGAGGACTTGAAGTACCTGATCAACAAGGCCCACGGCATGGGCATCTCCGTGCTGCTGGACGTGGTGCACAGCCACGCCTGTCCGAACATCGGCGAAGGCCTGAACCAGCTGGACGGCACGGATTATCAGTATTTCCACGACGGCGATAAGGGCTGGCACCCGGCCTGGCAGACAAAGCTGTTCGATTACGGCAAGAACGATGTGCTCCACTTCCTGCTGTCCAATTTGAAATATTGGATGGAGGAGTTCCACTTCGACGGCTTCCGGTTTGACGGCGTCACCAGCATGATGTACGAAAACCACGGCCTGTGCGCGTTCAACAGCTATGACGACTACTTCTCCATGAACACCAACGTGGACGCGCGCATCTATCTGATGCTGGCCAACGAGCTGATCCACGGTTACAATCCCAAGGCCATGACCGTGGCCGAGGACATGAGCGGCTTCCCCGGCATGTGCCTGCCCCTGGAATACGGCGGCGTGGGTTTTGACTATCGGCTGGCCATGGGAATACCCGACACCTGGATCAAGCTGGTGAAGGACATGATGCAGGACGACTGGGACATGCACTATCTTTGGCACGAGCTGACCGCCTGCCGCCCCGGCGAGATGAGCATCGGCTATGCCGAGTCCCACGACCAGGCCATGGTGGGGGACCAGTCGCTGATGTTCCGCCTGGCCGGCGCGGAGATGTACGACGGCATGAAGAAGGATTACCACACCCCGACCATGGACCGGGCCATCGACATGCACAAGGTCATCCGCTTCCTGACCTGCGCCACGGCGGGCAACGGCTATCTGAACTTCATTGGCAATGAGTTCGGCCATCCCGAGTGGATCGACTTCCCCCGGGAGGGCAACAACTGGAGCTATCACTACGCCCGCCGCCAGTGGTCGCTGGTGCAGAACTGGGACATGAAGTTCGACTGGCTGGCCGCCTTTGACCGGGCAATGACATACCTGATGAACACCCGCAAGGTGCACTGCTCCGGCCCCGCCGAGAGCCTGTGGATCGACAACGAGCGCAAGCTGTTGATCTTTGCCAGGGGTGGGCTGCTGTACGCCTTCAACCTGCATCCCACCTGGAGCCAGGAAAACGTGTTCGTCAACTGCCGCGTCACCGGCGCCGGCGGCTATCGGGTGGTGCTGTCCACCGACGACTGGCCCTTCGGCGGCCAAAGCCGCACCGACATGGACTTCATCTACCACGCCCAGGACACCGAGTTCGGCTACGGCATCAAACTGTATCTGCCCTGCCGCTGCGGCGTGGCGCTGCAGAAGGTGGAGTGGTAGTACTGGTATAAAACTGGCTCCGCGGCATAGACAGAAGTGCCCCACAGTTCAGGCAGACGCCGAATCATTCCCGCACTGGATTCGCGGTATATTTTCCGCCATCCAACGCTTGAATGAATCAATGCCCGTCTGAACTGTGGGGCGCTTTTTGCGTTTCATCAATCCCCGGCGTACAGCTTCACGGCGTCCCGGCCGTGTTTCTTGGCGTAGTACAGCGCGGCGTCGGCGGATTGGAAGAGCGCGTCGAAATCCTTGCCGTGCTCGGGGAACACCGCCGCGCCGATGGACAGGGAGACCCGTCCCTCCAGCTTGTCGTCCTGGAACGCGCGCTTTACCAGGTCGGACAGCCGATTGCCCAGCTGAACGGCGTTTTCCGGGGCGTCGATGCCGCGCATAAAGACCATGAATTCATCACCGCCGATCCTGCCCGCCACATCCAGGGCGCGGCAGCTGTTGGTGATGATCCGCCCGACCTCCGCCAATACCCGATCGCCCTCGGCGTGGCCGAACGTGTCGTTCACCTGCTTGAACAGGTCGATGTCGATCATCAGCAGCGCGCAGCGCTCGTCCCTCTTGTGAGCCGCGGGCAGCATCATCCGCACCAGGTCCTGGGCGGCGTGTTTGTTCAGCAGGCCGGTCAGCGCGTCGGTTTTGGCCCGCTTTTCCAGCTCCATCTTCAAAAGTTGATAGTCTGTGATGTTGTTGATCAGCGCGATGATGCCGCTGACCTTGCCGTCATCGTCGTACACGGGACGCTTGATCAGCTGGAGGTAGTCCAGAATACCGTCCTCGTTTTCCTCGATGATGTATTCGGTGCCCTCGCCCGTCTCCAGTATGCGGCGGTCGGCCGCCATGGCCTTCAGGGCGTTGTCCCGGTCCTTGCGGATGTCCAGGTCCGTCTTGCCCCGGATGGTCCAATCCGGGTCGTCGCCGGTGTTGATGTGGTGCCAGTACTGGGTAGAGAACACATATCGGCATTCCGTGTCCTTCAAAAAGATGCAGGCGGGCAGCTGCTTGAGCATCTTTTCCAGCTGGGAGAGGGACAGGGAATCGCTGGCGCGTATGGCGTTGTTGATGCGCTTATGAATCAACTGCGGCGGCGCGTAGGCGGTGATCAGGTCGTAAAAGCCGTGCTCGATGCAGTCCATGTCCTCGGTGGCGGGCAGCGCGGCGGAGATGGCGATCAGCGGGACCGTTGAAAAGGAGGAGGACGGGCTGAACTTCTCGCCGAAGGCGAAGCGGCTCCTGCGGGCCAGGGCCAGTTCGATCAGCACGGCCACCACCCCCTGGCTGTCCCCGTTGAAGGCGCGCAGCCCCTCTTCCTCGGTGCCGGCGCACCGCAGGTTAAAGCAGGGCGAGAGCACCTCGGAGAAGTATTCGACGATCGAAGGATCTTCCGCGATCAAAAGTATGGTATTCATGTCCATTGCCTCTTCTCTTCACAGAGGGGTCGTGTTTGTTCGGGCGCCGCGGGGGTCGAAGCGGCGCGGCGCCGGAGCGTGCTTGACGCCGTTCGGGGGGCTGCCCGGTAAGCCCGCGTCGGTCAGTTCAATTATAGGCGCTGGATCGGCTTTCGTCAATGGGAATAGAGCGCGACGGGAATCCGTTTGCCGCGTGATTTTTGGTTGCGCTGAGTGCTGGAATGTGGTATATTATTGGTATACGTGGAAATATGCATATTTCAGAATGTACAGCTCAAATTGCGCCATCGCAGAATCGGGAAGAAGGAGGGGTGCGCGTGGTTCGTTGGGTGATCTATGCCATGGTCTATCTGGGAAGCGCGCTGATGGTCTACAACATCTTCGGCTTCCTTCGGTTTGCCCGCTTCATTCGCGGCATGAAAATGTGGCGCTGGGGCAACCGCATCCTGTATATTCCCATCATCCTGCTGGTCTCCTTCCTGCTGGGCTATTTGATGGTGGGTTTATTCGGGAATCCGGACATCCTCGTCGCCGGCATACTGTTCGGCGGCAGTGTATTCGTATTCGTGATGTACCGCCTGTTCAACACGATCCTGCGCCGGGTGTTTGAAATCGAGCATCTGGAGGCGGAGCTGATGGCCGCCGGGGAGAGCAACCGGGCCAAATCCAGCTTCCTGGCCAGCGTCAGCCATGAGATGCGCACCCCGATGAACGTCATCCTGGGGCAGAACACACTGGCGCTCAAGAACCCGGACCTGCCTGCGGAGACCCGGGAGCAGCTTCTGAAGATCGGCCACAGCGCCCGGCATCTATCAGGCCTGATCAACGGCATACTGGACATGCAGCAGATCGAGAGCGGCGAGCTTACGATGTGCAGCGCGCCCTTCTCACTGCGGGACGCGCTGGAAGAGGTGAACGGCATGGTCGGCGCGATGTGCGAGGAAAAGGGACTGCGGTTCCAACCCTCCCACGCGGAATGCGCCACGGCCGTCTATCTCGGCGACGCCATGCACCTGAAGCAGGCGCTGATGTGCCTGCTGGACAACGCGGTGAAATTCACCGACGCGCCCGGAACGGTGCGGTTTGCCGTGGAGTGCGTCCAGGCTCGGGACGACGGAAATGATGTGCGCTTCATCGTCTCGGACACCGGCGTGGGCATTGACGAGGCGTTCCTGCCCAAATTGATGGAGCCCTTTACCCAGGAGGACGCCAGTTTCACCAACCGCTTCGGCGGCAGCGGCATGGGCATGACGATCGCGAACAGCATCGTCACCCACATGGGCGGCAGGATCGATGTCGTCAGCCGCAAGGGGGAGGGCACCACCTTCACCGTCACCGTGCCGATGACCCTGGCCGCGCCGGATGAACAGCCGGTGAACGGGGCGCGGGAGAGCGAAGATGGCTGCGGCGACAAGGCCCCGCCCGTGAACCTGGGGGGCCGCCGCGTGCTGGTGGTGGACGACATGGCCGAGAACGCCGAGATCGTCTCCGACCTGTTGGAGCTGGAGGACGTGGAGAGCGACACCGCCGGCAACGGGAAGGCCGCCGTCGAAACGTTCGAAAAGTCTGAAATGCATTATTACGACGCGATCCTGATGGATCTGCGCATGCCGGAAATGGACGGCATGGAGGCGGCACGCCGGATTCGCGCGCTGGACAGAGCGGACGCGCGGACGGTGCCCATCATCGCCCTGACCGCCAACGCTTATGAGAGCGACGTGCAGAACTCCCTGGAAGCGGGCATGAACGACCACCTGGTCAAGCCCGTGGACGCGGACAAGCTCTACGCCGCCCTGGGCAGATGGATGAACAATGGTAAGGGAAAAGAGGATTGACGTAAATGATCCAATCCAAGCAAATACAGGGGCCGAAGCTGGTGCTTGTGGTGGACGACCAGGAGATCAACCGGGACGCCCTTGGCGTAACCCTTGAGGACGACTATGAGGTCATCTACGCGGAAAACGGCGCCGAGGCGCTCGAGCAGATCGAAAGCCACGCGGACCGGCTGTCGGTGGTGCTCCTGGACCTGATGATGCCGGTGCTGGACGGCTTTGAGGTGTTGAAGCGGGTGAACGCGGACGAGCAGCTGAACCACATTCCCATCATCGTGCTGACGGCGGAAAAGAACGCGGAGCTGCGGGCCCTGCAGCTCGGCGCTTCCGACTTTATCACCAAGCCGTTCGACGTGCCGGAAATCATCACCGCCCGCGTGGCCAGGATCATCGAGCTCAGCGAGGGACGGCAGCTGATTTCCGCCGCCGAGCACGACCGGATCACCCTGCTGTACAGCCGCAATTTCTTCTTTGAATACGCCAACCGGCTCTTCCAGTATTCCCCCCGGCTGCACATGGACGCCATTGTGATGAACATTGAGCAGTTCCACACCATCAACGCCGTCAACGGGCGGGAGTACGGCGACGAGGTCATCCGGGTGATCGGCGCGGAGATCCGCGCGTTCCTCTCGGAGGTCAAGGGCATCGCCAGTCGCTTCGAGGGGGACCGGTTCGCCATCTACTGCGAGCCGCAGGAGGATTACCAGGCCCTGCTGGATCGCTTCCAGGGCAAGGTCAACGGCATATCGCCCAACGTGTCGGTTCACCTGCGCATGGGCGTGAAGCCCTGGCAGGAGGGCGGAGATCCGGTGCTGCTGTTCGACTGCGCCCGGGCGGCCTGCAACATGGCCCGGGGCGACTATCAGAACCCGCTGATGATCTACGACGAGGACATGCGCAAGCGGGAGCTTATGAACCACCGGCTGCTGAACGACTTGCGCGCCGCGGTGGAGGAGCGGCAGCTGACGGTTTACTATCAGCCCAAATACGACATCCAGTGCGACCCGCCCAGGTTAAGCAGCGCCGAGGCGCTGATCCGCTGGAACCACCCGGAGCTGGGCATGATGGCCCCCGGCAGTTTTGTGCCGCTGTTTGAGGGCAACGGCCTGATCAGCGTGGTGGACAGCTTCGTCTGGCGGGAGGCCGCCGGCCAGGTCGTCCGCTGGCAGGAAAAGTATGGATTCAAGCTGCCCGTGTCCGTGAACCTGTCCCGGGCAGACGTGTTTGACCCGACGCTGGTGGATCGGCTGGCCCGGATCATCGAAGAAAACGGGCTGGACTTCAAGGATTTGAAGCTGGAGGTCACCGAGTCCGCCTACACCGAAAACGCCAGCGATCTGCTGGAGACGGTGCGGGATCTGCGCCAGCTGGGCTTTGAAATCGAGATGGACGACTTCGGCTCCGGCTATTCGTCGCTGAACATGCTCTCCGGCATGCCCATCGACGTGCTGAAGATGGACATGAAGTTTGTCCGCAACATCGAATCCAGCGAAACGGATTTAAGGCTGGTGAAGCTGATTCTGGACATCGCCCGGTATTTGAAGCTGCGCGTCGTGGCCGAAGGCGTGGAAACCGGGGGACAGCTCAAGCTGCTGAAGGACGCGGGATGCGACCTGGTGCAGGGCTATTACTTCTCCCGCCCGCTGCCGGCAGAGGCGTTCGAGGCGCTGATCGAAAAGGAAATGACTGTTGAAAGGGGAAGACCTTAATGACCCTCAAGGAACTCTATCAAACCATCGGCGGGGACTATGACCAGGCGCTGCGGGTGCTTCGCGTGGAAAAGCTGGTCGACAAGCATATCCGCAAGCTGACGCACAACGGCGTCGTGGAGCAGCTGCTGGAGGCGGGCCAGACCATGGACCCGACCCGGTTGTTCGAGGCGGCCCACGCGGCCAAGGGCGTGTGCGGCAACCTGGGGCTGAAAAAGCTTTCCGACATGGCCTCTGAAATCGCCGAGGAGTATCGCCCCGGCAATTCCCGCGGCATGACCGACGATCAGGTGAGGCAGAGGCTCGACCGGCTGGCCGGGCAGTATCGCCTGACGGCGGAGGGCATCCGCCAGTACGAGGAGCAATGAACCGCCGCCGGTCCTCCGGCGAAAGGAGCCTGATTCATCACATGAATCAAACGTCTGTCAACAGGGACGGGCATAAGGCCGCCCCCTACCTGTCCACCCTGGGCGCCTGGGCGCTGGCATTTGGGTGCAGTGTGGGCTGGGGCGCCTTTGTTATGCCCGGGACCACCTTCTTGCCCATCGCGGGCCCCGCAGGCACGGCCCTGGGCATCGCCATCGGCGCGCTGGTAATGCTGATCCTGGGCGCAAGCTATCACTACCTGATGAACCGCTTTCCCGACGGCGGCGGCACTTACAGTTACACCAAGCGGTGTTTTGGCTATGACCACGGCTTTTTGAGCGCCTGGTTTTTGATTCTGACCTATGTCGCCATCATCTGGGCCAATGCCACGGCGCTGCCGCTGATTGCCCGCACGCTGCTGGGCGGCGCGTTCCAGTTTGGCTTTGACTATGAGATCGCAGGCTTCCACATCTATATGGGAGAGATCCTGCTGGCCATTGCCTCGCTGGTCGTGGCCGCGCTGTTCTGCCTGCGCAGGAGCCTCGCGGTGCGGGTCCAGGTCGTCAGCGCGATACTCCTGCTGGCTGGCGTGGCGGCCTGCTTCATCGCCGCCGTCACCCGCGGCGGCGCTGACCTCGCCCCGGCCTTCGCGCCGGAGCACACCCCTGTGGGCGGCACCTTCACCATATTTGCGCTGGCGCCCTGGGCCTTCGTGGGCTTTGAGTCCATTTCCCACTCCGCCGGAGAGGCGAAATTCCCGCTGAAGCGCGCCTTCGGCGTGATGGCTGCGGCCCTTGTCACCGCCGCGGTCGCCTACATCGCCCTGGGAGTGATGGCCGCGTCCGCGCAGCCCGAGGGCGTCGCAGGCTGGACGGATTACGTCAGCCGCTTGGGCGAGTTTTCCGGCGTTGCCTCCCAGCCCGTCTTCTTCGCGGCGCGCGCCGCCATGGGCCCCGCGGGCTCGGCGCTGCTGGGCGTGGCCGCGCTCTGCGCCATACTCACGGGCCTGGTGGGCAACACCATCGCCCTGAGCCGCCTGCTGCGGGCGCTGTCGGAGGACGGCATGCTCAGCGGCTGGGTGGGCGAGTTGGACGAGCATAGCGTGCCGAAGCATGCCATACTGCTCATCCTGGCGGTGTCGGTGGCGCTGCCCTTCTTCGGCAGGACCGCCATCAGCTGGATCGTGGACGTGACCACCGTCGGCGCGACCATCGCCTATGCCTTCACCTCGGCCTCCGCGTGGAAGGTCGCCCGGCAGGAGGGCAGCCGGCGAATGATGACCGTCGGCATCCTGGGCCTGGGCGTGTCCGTGCTGTTTGCGCTGGAGTTCCTGATTCCCAACCTGACCTCGGTCAAGACCCTGTCCACCGAGTCCTACCTGATCCTCGCGGCCTGGGGCATCCTGGGCTTCGTGGTGTTCCGGCTGATTCTGCGGCGGGACAATCAGCGGCGCATGGGCCGCTCCATCGTGGCCTGGGTGGTGCTGCTGGGGCTGATCATATTCACCTCCAGCGTCTGGATGCGCCAGTCCACGGAGGCCTCCGTGAAGCGCTCCATCGAGCCGATCCAGGCCTACTATGTCGGTCAGCTGGAGGAGGCGGGCGTGGATGTGACCTCCGGGGCCACAAAGCCCGCCTTCGCCTATCTGGAGGACACGCTGAGCAAAGTGGACGCCACCCTGGAGCGCAGCAGCCTGATCCAGATCGCGCTGATCGTGTCCGCGCTGATGATCCTTCTGGACATCTATACCCATATGCAGAAGCGCGAAAAGCAGGTGGAGGTGGAAAAGGCCCTGGCGGAGGAGAGCAGCCGTGCCAAGACCAGCTTCCTGTCCAACATGAGCCACGAGATTCGCACGCCCTTGAACGCCATCATCGGCCTGGACAACATCGCGCTGCGGGATCCGGACCTGACGCCGAGGACCCGGGAGCACCTGGAGAAGATCGGCGCCAGCGCCCGGCACCTGCTGGGGCTCATCAACGACATACTGGACATGAGCCGCATCGAGTCCGGTCGAATGGTGCTGAAGAACGAGGAATTCTCCTTCCGGGAGTTCCTCGACCAGATCAACATCATCATCAACGGCCAGTGCCAGGACAAGGGGCTGCGCTATGAGTGCCAGATCGTCGGCAACGTCAGCGATTACTACTACGGCGACGACATGAAGCTGAAGCAGGTGCTGATCAACATCCTGGGCAATTCCGTGAAGTTCACGGACGCGCCCGGCGAGGTGACCCTCACCGTGGAGCAGACGGCCAGCTTTGAGGGCATGTGTACGCTGCGTTTTACCATGAAGGACACGGGTATCGGCATGGACGAGGCGTTCATCCCCAAGCTGTTCGAGGCCTTCTCCCAGGAGGACGCCACCAGCACCAATCGCTATGGCGGCAGCGGACTGGGCATGTCCATCACCAAGAACTTCGTCGAAATGATGAACGGCGAGATCGACGTCAAGAGCAAGAAGGGCGTGGGCTCCACCTTCACCGTGACCGTCACGCTGAAGGCCTCCGGGCGCAGCGCGCCCGCCGAGCACGGGCTGGCGCTGCCTCAGGGGCTGACCGCCTTTGTGGTGGACGACGATGAGATCGCTTGCGAGCACACCCAAGTGGTGCTGAACAGCCTGGGCATCGCGTCGGAGACCTCCACCGACCCCGTCGAGGCCATCCGCCGCATTCGCGCGGCCCATGACGCCGGCAGGGCCTTCTCGCTGGTGCTGACCGACTACAAGATGCCCGAGCTGAACGGCTTGGAGCTGGTGCGCCAGTTGCGCGCCTTCGACGGCGGTGACACGGCGATCATCATGCTGACCGGTTACAGCTGGGACATCATCGAGGACGAGGTCCAGACCGGCGGCGTGGACGCCATCATGGCCAAGCCCCTTTTCTCCGACAGCCTGCTCAGGCAGATCCACGCGGTGCTGCTCAAGAAGGCGGGGGATATGCCCGCTGCCGTCGAAGAGCCGGAGCCGCCGGCTGAGAGCATGCTGGCGGGCCGCCGCGTGCTGATGGCCGAGGACGTGGAGCAGAACGCGGAGATCCTGGCAGACCTGCTGGATCTGGAGGAGATCGAGAGCGAGCACGCTGTGAACGGCGAGGAGGCCGTGAAGATGTTTGCGGACAGCCCGGCGGGCTATTACGACGCCGTGCTGATGGACGTGCGCATGCCGGTGATGGACGGCCTGTCCGCCACCCGCGCCATTCGCGCCCTGGACCGCGAGGACGCCGGCACGGTGCCCATCATCGCCATGACGGCCAATGTGTTTGACGAGGATGTGGAGCGCTCGCTGCAGGCGGGCATGAATGCCCACCTTTCCAAGCCCATCGAACCGGATCGGCTCTATGAGACGATGGCCAAGCTGATCGCGAAGCGGGAAGCCCGCTGATGCGGATAAACGACGCTTACCCAACCTGCCGGGACGCTGGTCCCTGACACGGAAGAAGAGAGGAGCAGTCGCATGCAGGATGAACGTAGACTCACGCGGAATCTGTCGCCGATGGCGGCGTGGGCCTTTTCCATCGGCACCAGCATCGGGTGGGGATCCCTGGTCGTCACCAGCAACACCTATCTCGCCCAGGC